>ERZ1026898.438-NODE-438-length-25656-cov-8.784813_pt1 | contig 25656 bp, 23 predicted proteins | sample MGYA00380178_ERZ1026898 | MGnify/ENA primary metagenome ERZ1026898 (study PRJEB33269, sample SAMEA4719814) | human gut metagenome | biome: human-associated habitat; feature: organic feature; material: feces | place: Cameroon | collected 2013-10 ...
TCGCTTTCTTTGTTCTGATCGTCCTCCCGGTTCATCTGCCGCAGCCGGAAGCACAAAACGGTCACGCACACGCCAAGTAAAAACGCCAGCAGCCCGATAACAATGTATCCCAAGGCAGCGCCGCCGTGAAAGATGCTTGCCGCCGTCTCAAAGCCAGAGTAATCCCCGGTCTGTATCCGCGAGGCAATACCGGGCATGGCGAGGGACGCGCCGATGAGCAGCGCAAGGCACGCCGCCACAGCGGAAGCCATGGCGATCGTATTGCGCCGCAGCCGTTTCTCCCGCTCAATTTTGGCGATGCGCCGCTTTGTCTCGGCGACACGTTCCTCATGACTTCGCATTTGTGATTCCCTCCCGTTCCAGCAGCCTTCGTAGGCTCTCTTTTCCGCGATACACCATATTGGTGATCTGCTTCACCGTTTTCCCCGTGACCTCCGCCGCCTGCGCGTAGCTCATACCCTCGAAATAGGTGAGATAGAGAACTTCCCGATAGTCCGGGTTTATTTCATCCATACAGAAATGCAGAATGCGGTTTCGCTCCGCCGTTCGTATGACCTCCTCCGCCAGCAGCCGCCCGTCCGGCTCGTCGGTCGGCTCGTCCAGGCTGAATAACGGTTTCCGCTTGCTCTTATGACGCAGCGCCATGTGCCGCGCCGCCTTATAGAGATACGCCTTGAAGCCGCCGTCCCGGATGCGGGGCTTCTTCGTGAACAGATAGGCGAAAACGTCCAGCATCAGCTCCTCCGCCTCGTGAACGTCGTGCAGATAGCCGTCGATATACAGGTCAGGGGATCGCCGTATTTTTTCATCAGGGCCTCCAGCCCCGCGTCGTCGCCGCTCAGATACTGGCGGTATAAGGCCTCGTCCGTCATGGTCTCGCCGCCTCCCGTGCCGTATTTTTACGGTTATTATAGGGGAAGCGCCGCATTCTTTCAAGGGGGAGTTGCGGTAGTGGAGTGTGACAGGAAATACAAGCGGGGGTATCCGGCTGCGAACCGATACCCCCGCTGATGGTTATTTACGCTGCTCTTTGCTGAGATCGCTGGCTGCGGATGCTGTTTGCCCGGACCTGAAGCTCCTGCGAAAGCAGCTTCAGAACGGAAAACTCGTCATCCAGTCCGCTCAGCTCCCTTTGCAGCACATCTTCATAGTGGCGCTTTTTCTCTTCCAAAGCCTGCACCTTCAATACCCATCGATCCATGACTGAGGGACTTTGACTGCTGCTTTTAATCAGATAATCACATTTTTCCTGATATGTGGCAATCTCCTTCTTGACGGCGATATAAAATTCTTCCGTCATTTTTTCGCGCTGCTTGGCGTCATCAATGATGTAAAAACTGTTGACAACCAGCGGCGTTGCCCTTTGATTCAGACCGCCGAGAAGCGAAATGAAGTCTTCAAAAATATCGACTCCATCCATATAGTTGCGCGGGACAAAGTACATGTGACCGGTGATACTCAGCTTTGTTGCCTCAAGTGAGCGCAGGTAATTCACGCAGATCGTCTCAATCTGCTTACGGTTGGCGCAGCGCTGGTAAAGCTCAAACAGCTCCTCCGCACGGCGGCAGCACTCCGGCACATCCACGGCGTCATCGTACACCATGTTGTCGCAGCGAAAAATGCCGTCTGCTTTGTCGTAGCTGATGTTCGCCAGCTTCTCATACTGATTGGTATGGCGGTTCAGGGTTTCCTTTACCAGCTCCCGTGAGAGAATACCCACCGTGTGTTTATTGTCACGGCAGTAGGCAAGATAAATATTCGTCTCTCCGTCTGTAGTGACCGGAACACGCTCTCGAATGTCGCCTGTGGCAGAGCGGAAAGCGTCTGACACGGAAAGGCGGTTGCACCCGGCATACGCAATGCCTATACTCTCACACAGCGAGGAAAGCTCGTCTTTATCCACCAGAAGATTTGCCAGAGAGAAATATAGAAACTTTCCCAGCATGTGCTGCTTATCACCTGTGGCTGCGCCAATAAATTCACCCATATTTATGACTTTATCCATATTTGTATTGTTCCTTTCTTTTACCATTTGTAGTCTCGGATGATTTCTGGAAGCCATCATAGGCTTGTGGCTTTTACTACAAGCCCCCGATCTTAACCGTGGGATCATAATTTAGAAGATGAGGTCAAAATCAATATCATTGCTTTTCAGAATATCCTCAATATCTTCGCTGAATGCATCATCGACCATCAGCCGATCCCCAGAATCCCACTCATAGTCGATTCCTGCCTCATCGAGCAAGGCTTCTATGAGTCCATACTGGGAAGCATCCGTGATTTTGTATCGCTCCATTTGGTAGTTCTCCTTTTACATCGTCGCCACCCGGCTCAAAAGGTAGTCATCCACGCCCTTATAGGCGGGATTCCATGTGTATTTTGCATAGCGGATACCCGGTATTTTTTGCACTTCCTTTCGCATGGCAAGGATGGCCTTGCGGACGTTGGGATTGGTCATCTGATCCATGTCCATTGCCTCTACGACCTCATGGACGCCAAGCTCCCGAATGGTATCGGTCAGTCCATGCAGCGCATTGACACCGCCGATGCAGATAAATAGTGCGTCCTTTGCAAGAAAACTGGCCACATCGCCTTTGAGCGGCCCCTCCGTTAAAAACGCACGCTTTCTTACTCTATCTCCGGTCACATGAACCCAGGAATAGCTGCGGGTGCCATTCGGCAGGCTGCGGCTGGAGAGCCAGCGGTACTTCCGGTTCGGAGTATCCGCATCATCAAGCCGAATCTTGAGACCCTGTATGAGCCCGTCTTTATTCCGAACCGGAATAAGGAACCCACTTGGGCCGGAGAGCGTCCACTCGCCATAGTAGGTGCGAAAGCCAGGAAGGCCGCATAGATCGTGGCCGTGGGAGCGGAGCAGATCAGCCAAAAGCCGACGGCCCCGCTCAGTCTCGGGCATACTCTTATATCCGTTTTTTTGGATACGTTCCTCGGATAAACCTCTTTCCAGCAGATTTTCACCGTGCCGGTCAAGGAGCGTCAGGTGCTCCAGCATATCCGCATATACGGCGTGGCGCTGTTCCAGTGAAACAGGCTGCCGCTCTTTCATTTGGGGAGTGGGCGCCTGGGGCAAAGGATATACCTTTGTCTCCCGCACCAACTCCAGATAAGCCTCTTTGTTGCTGAGTCCTTTGATCCGGGCATACAGGATCACGCTGTTGCCATGGGCCCCGCAAAGATTGCAGCGGTATTGGTCTGTGTTTGTATTGAGGCTCAGATGATGTTTTCCCGACCCATGGTCACCGCAGAAGGGGCAGCTTGCCTCGACTTCCGTCCGCCGCAGCGTTCGGGAGTCGAGGACAAGTCCGCACCGTCTGGCCGTTTCCACGATGGGGATCTTATCATATTGTCGGACGGCCAAACGGAATCACCTTCCTATCAGGCGGCCCGCTGCTCTACGCAGGCAATAGGCTCGATCGGCCGCACCTGCAAAGGCGCATTGCTCACGCACTTTGCCATAATGACCTGTCCCGTAGGACGTACATTGGCAAGATCATCCACGGACTCCATATTATCCACAAAAACGGGATAATTCCGGCCGGTCAGCCGTTTCACCAGTTCTGATACCTCCATGCCCGCACGTACCTTCTCCGAAAGGGAGAGCCGGTCATAGCGGCGGCCGCTGTAAGTGAATTTGAAGGTATCTTTGGCTTCGCCGGTGGATTTCACCACATCATAAAGAGAAATCTCCACACGGTTCATTTTGAGCTGCGAAAAAGTCAGTTCCGCTCGCTTGCTGATATAGGCGATCACATTCGTCATTGTGCGCTTGATTCCGCCTATGGTTTCCTGTGCCTCACGGATTTCCCGGTCAAAATCGGGCATTTCTGTTGCCGCCATCGCATTGAGCGCAGAAATTTTTGCCTCCACCTCGCGGTACTGCTCCCGGCATTCGCCCAAGCGGTCATACTCCACCTGTGTAAGATTACCGTATTCCAGATCTGCCGTCAGGCTTTGAATCTCGCTGCGCATCTGCTCGCTGTCTTGTGCGCCACCGGTTTGCTCTTTGCAGCGTTGTTCCAGTTCGGCAGCTTCCGCTTCCCATTTGCGAAGGTCATCCGCCTGAAATGTCTCAAAGGTTTCTCTCGCCTTTTTATCCATTTCCTGGAGTTCTGTAAGCTGCCCTTTCAGTTCTGTTCCGGCAGCCCACAGTTGGGAAATGGCTTCCTTGAGTGCGGTTTGCACCTCTGGCAGGGTTTCCTCCGTTACGCGGCGATGGCAGGTGGGGCAGTCCATGCCGGCATGAAACGCTTTATAGGCCGAAGTCTCTCGCTTATATCGCATGCCAAGATCGTTGACCTTAGAGGTGATTTCCGCCAGCGGCTCCGTAAATTTGGACTGATACTGTTCGGCCTGCCTGCGGATGATCTTCTCACGCAAAGTATGAAGCTCTCTTTGCTTCTGCATCGTATCGCCGCGTTCGTCCCGAACTATCTCCTCGTAGCGATGGCTCAGTTCTACAAGCCGTTCCTGCGTTTTTACAGGATCAAGGCCGTCAAACTGCTTTTCCTCCAGCGCAGCGATCTCGGCGCGGAGCACGGCAAGGTTTTCAGCAAGTTCCGCCTGCATTTTTTCGTGCTGCTGACCCTGCGCTGCCGCAAGATCCTTTTGACCGCCAAGATAAGTAATGCGTTCTTCAAGTCCACGGATCTCCTCACGCCGCCGTTTGAGATAGGCATCAGGCGAAAGAATTTCCTCATCCTTCAAAGATTCCCGCACCGGTTCGGGGAGCTGTGCAAGAATCGTTTCCTGCGGGATAAGCGGCAGATACCGCTCCAGCAGATTTTTGCCATTTTCCCCCAATTCCTCAATAAAGTACAGGGGATTGAGAATGGAGAGGAACACATCCCGCTCGCCAAAGAGGTCAGCTAAATCAAGCTGGCGGATCTCATAGCCGTCATAGGTGATAGTCATGCGGTTCTTTCGCCGGACACGAGTCAACTCGTGGGCCACACCCGCCTCATCCACAAAGCACATCTGAACGGTGGCATCGGGATTATTCTCGTTGTGGAGCCGGTCGATTCCACGCTCGCCGAAGAATGGAAGCCCGGTCACGGCAAAAGCAATGGCATCCGCAATGCTGGTCTTGCCTCGCCCATTCCCGCCTGTGATGACGGTGGGATTGCCAAAGACAAACTCTATGGGCTCCTCATAGGACTTGAATCCGGAAATATTCATGCTGGTGATCTGGAACTGTTCGATTTTTTTCAACGTTTGTCTCCTTCCTTTGATTCTATGCCCCTATTTTATGCCGCTTGCTGCCCCGGCTGATAAACCTCATAGGACTCCAGTACATAGAAAACCACGGTATCCTGCTTGCGGGTTGTGAGCTTCACATGAGAAAGCTGCGTACCCGGCGTCAATTCGGGGCGCACACCCCGGACATAGGCATAGGTCTGTTTTTTCTCCGGCGTTTCCAGATTGACCAGCGTATTGCTGCCGCTCATGCCGCCTTGGACCTTCGATGCCAGCACGGTGTAGATGTTCTCTTCGGGCATGGCCTGCGCGGCATTACGGAACGGAACGGTCTTTCCGGCAGATTCAGCAGGATGTTCCTGCTTTTTGGGATCCGCCTGCGGTTTCTGCTGTGCTGAGCGATCCTGGGGTTCAGCAGATTGCTGCGTTGTGCCGCCGCTGCGCTGATCCTGCACAGGTGTGGAGGTTGGCTTTTGACCGCCTGCGGTTTTCTGCTCCGGCGCGGTCTTGGGCGTCAGCAAGGATTGAATGCCACTCGCTGCAGCGGGCTCAAGGCCCAGCTTTTTAAGCGCGTTCAAATAAGCGTCGTCCAGCTTTTTCCGCTCACTAGCCTTAATAACGTAGCTGCGTCCCCGGCGCTCGATATCCACCCATACGGTGTCGAGACTGTAGAGGACGCGTCCGATGCCCCATTGATAGGCTGCGCGTTTCATGCTGTCGGAAAGTCCGCCCTTGATCGGCTCGATATCCGAGTCCTCGGCACCATCCCACTTGGTGATGAAGCCCTTGCCTTCAAAGTAGATGGCGATGCCGCAGAGCTGTGCATCCTTTTTTCCATTGGAGTGCCACGGCTTAAACTCGTTGTACCAGTTTTCCGGGCCGCAGACCTCGTCCAGTCGATTCTGGATGGCGCGGTTGGTCACATAGGGGACCGCCATGCCCCGCATCGATTCCTCGATCGTATTTTGCAGGCGCCATTCCAGATCCTCCGGAGCAAAGGGCTTTGCAAGCGCTGCCTGCATTTCTCTGGTATCTTTTTCTGTCAATTTTTTACCTCCTAAGAATAAAATCACTCAACGTGCGGCCATTGGGGACGAGAATGTCCGTGTAGTAGTAGGCGGGGTCCTTGTCCTTGAGATGCTCCAGCAGAGCTTTGTGGTCAAGGCCCTTTTGATTATGCGCGGAGTTAAACATATCGTCGTTGTCAGGCAATCCCAGCAGATATCTCGGAAAATTTTTCAACGCTGAAAGCTTTTTGTATCGAGGCAACACATTGTTCCCCGTACAGACGCGCTCATTTCTGTAGACATTAGAAAACGGGTAAAAAAACATCGGCGTATCTTCCGTGGGCTTTTCATCTGCCACAACGCCCATGGAGCAGTCCACGACTTTCCCATTGGCAAGTACCCGAAGCCCGAACACCAGCCGCGGCAAAGGGAAGTCGGGGTATTCCATATCACGGTAGATCACATCCGCCCGCAATTCCGGGTTCCAGATCACATAGCGGCGCTCTGCTGCATTCATGGAAATATGCAGACAGTTCTCCGGCAGAAAGCCGCTATCCAGATAGTCATCGCTTGTGTAACTTTCGTTGAGTGCGAAATACAGCTCGATGGGATCGATCTCCCGGTAACTTACAGCGCCGCCGGGAGTGTGTTCCTGCACGATGATCGCATTCCGACTGGATGAAATCCGGAGGATCGTATCTTTCGGCTGTTCTGAGCGTTTCCACGCCATTATGCGGCCTCCTTTTCTGCAGAACTCTGCTCTTCTTCGCTGTGTTCCTCCATGTGCCGGAGTTCCTGCTGACAATGGAGGATCATATTGATAACGGAATTGAGAAATGGTGCTGGGTCATAACAGTCTGGGGACAGCGTGATGTCGATTGTGGCGTGTGTGGCGGAAAAATGATAAGCAACGTCAAAAACGGAATATGACGCGCCAACTACATAAAAGAGGAAAATGTCTTCTATCTTTTCCTGCCACGCACGGATCTCTCTGAGAGATTGACAGCCCTTGCAGCCAAGTTCATAGAGTCGGTCGATCCGTTCATCAGAAAAACACACGGTTGTCATTTCGTCATCTTCATATGGACCGGCGTCATCGAAGAAAGTCCACAGCAGCTCGTCTAAAATCATGTAAATTTCGTCTTCATCTACTTTGGGATGCTCTTTTATGAGCAGTTTTAGTGCCTCCGGCTCGTAGATGTGCAGAAATTTCATGAACCGCAGAAAAATCAGAATCTCGTCTTCATATTCATAATCGTACATGGCACGACCTCAAAAGAACGTACGGCACCGCAGATGAAGAGTCGGCACCCTTTGAATCTTTCTGGAAAAACCCTCAATCCAGCCCTTGGAGATATTTTCAATCTCGGACTGGCAGCTCTTTGGGGTCACATCCTCCATCTCGAAAGCAGGCCAGTCGATCACGTCAAGAGGTAAGTTGCCCTCTTTTTTGAATATGTCAATGAGAGACTGGATATAGGGGCTATACTGTGGCTCCGAGAGCAGATGCTTCTTTTCCGGCACCTCGTGAAGCAGCTGCACAAAGCGCTCCTTGCTGAATTCAATCATCTTTGCGCACCCCCCTGACTCAGCGTAACCATGCACGCTGCGTATTTGCCGTCATGATCCAAGACCTCACGCCGTTCCTCCTTGGTTGCGAACGCGCGGTGCAGCGCGGCATAGTAAATGCCGCAGTCCGGGACGGGAATGCCTTTTTGCATGAGAATATGCCAAACGCCATGTGCCAGCAGTTCGGGATCGCTGCCGTCCACAACCGTAGAACAGAGCAGCATATCGCCGATTTTCTGCGCGCTTTCGAGGTCTGCCTTGCGGAGCATTGCCTCCAGGTGATAGGCGGCAGCCTCATGCTGCGCTTCTTCGCCTGCTTTGAGCAGCTTCCGAAACACATCCGGCTCCTGCCGCCCCAGCACAACGCCGAGGGGACGTGGATATTTGTGTTCCCAAACGCTGCCCGATGGGTTAAATTGGCGGTACAGCTTTCCAAGCTCTGGGCGGAGCAACTCCGCCACAGTTTCCCATACCTGCACGCGCAGGACTTCTTCCTTTCCGGCAAAGCCGTCCACGGGGACGACGATCACCATATCACAAGATTTCATTTTGATTTTCTCCTTCATCAATATTCATTGGCCAGCATGACCGTAGTGGCTGAGCGGTCCGCCTCCGTGATGATCAAAACACGGAGCTTGCCGCTGATCTGATACCAAGACAAGATACGGTCCCCATCGCGGATTGCCTGTTCATTGGCTTTTTGATCCTTCATACAGGTATCGCCCCAGTCACCGCGGATATGCCGATTCACAAGATGGATCAGCTTTTCCATTGAGATATTTGCCAAAGCAGCCGTTGTGGCGCGGACTTCTCCGGTGGGAAACCGGATGGGTCTGTACTGCATAATGGGTAGGCCCCCTTTCTTTATGTCAATGCCTTAAAGCCGTTTGGTGTCAGGACATTGAAGATCATTTTGTTTGTAATGGTTTCCCGGATCTCGCTTCCCATGTGATTTCCGCGGGCGCTGAACTTTTCTTCGCTCTCCGTGCGCACGACCTTGACGATGCGCCCTTTGATAATGTGAGGCGTATCGCACTCAATAAGGCCGTTGATCATACCGGAGCCCCCGATCAGCCCAATCTGGCTGATGGACAGCGGCAGAAGCGGATGCTTGACACCGCTATCTAACTCGCTGCGTGCCATCATTTGAGCAAAGCTGTCGGACTTGCGAAGCTGCTGTTCCAATTCCTTTTGATTGAACCGCTCTCCTTTGAAGGTGTTGACCGTCATGGGCTGCGCCGGAAGGGCGTAGCGGCTCTCGGGGAGCTGCGTCAAAAGCGGTATCCCGGCAGGGCTGCACGCAAGCTGTTCCAGCCAGAGCGTATCCTGAAGCTCCGTATCCCGTTTTTTCCGGATACCCAGCACCGCCACCTGTTTGAATTTCTTGAACTCGCTGTCGGTAAAGCGCCAGACGGTGAGTCCGTCAAAATTGTCCACGAGAACGCGGCAGATATCCGGCGTCAGGCGATAGTAGGGGATAACGTAGATCAGCAGTCCGCCGTACATCAGCGTGGGAATGCTTTCAATCAGAAACCTTTTCTCGTGTCGGGAGCGCCCGCCGCTTTCGTTGATGACCGACAGATACGGCGGGTTCAAAAAGAGCAGATGAAACGCTTCATGGCTGATGCGGCTGTGGAAGAAGCTGCCAAAGCCAACGCGGTGGAGCCTTGTCTGCGCTTCCTCCGCGCGGCTCTCGTCCAGTTCCACCCCATAGGCGTAGCAGTTGTTTCCCTGCGCCAGCTGACGCAGGGCCTTGCCGCAGCCGCAGCAGGGATCGAAAAGATTTGTCGTGACGCCTTCGGGGAAGTGAATGCCCCGCAGGATCAGCGAAATATTGTCGGGATCCGTGGGATAATAGCCCAGCTTGATGTTATTCATGAGCCGACCGACGATCGCGGCGTTGGTTTTCTGCCCCGTAGGGAACGACGCGGTGAACTTGACCAGCGCTTCGTATACTGGCTTATAGCCCGTGCTCATGAGCTGAAAGCCTGCAAGCCCGCGCCGGAGCTGCTCTGCCGCAGAGGCGAGCGGATATTCCTCCATTTCCAGCAGAAAAAGCTGGGAGGCGGTAAGCCGTTCGACCAGGTGCGCGCGGATACGCTCCAACTCCGTGTAGGTGTCCCGTGCTGCCGTCAGATTGCTCTGCCGGTATTTTTCAATCCTTGCCCGCTGCACGACCATACCTTGCGCCGACTGCATGATCTGCGATTGGAGCTGGGTGAGCTGGTCAAGGGCATAGGGCTTTTGCGTCTGCAGTTCAAGCGGCTCGCTCATTGTCTGCACGATCCTTTCTCAGCGCACTTAGGGTATCCAGCAGATGCAGGTAAGACCACTTCTTGAGATCCCTGCATGTGAGATAGCGGTTATAGCCGCCCTTATAGTCCCGGCTGTGGCGGATGGTGCGATAGAGAAGCACATCACTTCCACCGCCAGCGGGCTGATAAAGACAGACATAGATGCCGCCGGTCTCCCACATCCCAATCAGACTGCACTCTCCCGATACGGCAATGCCGCCGAGATTGGCGCTGACCGTGGCATCGCGGAGCCCCAGATCCTTTGCAAGCGCACGCAGAAAGGCCTTTCCCACATTGAGGAAGACCTTCTTGCTGCCATTAGGACCACATTCGCTGTTGCCATAAGCGTAGCTGAGGTCATGACTGAGCAGCGCGGATAAACGCCGCATATTACTTTCCTGTGATTTTACAGACATAACGATTCCTCCGTTTCTAAGATAGAAAGAAGGCAAGGAAACACATGGTTCCTTGCCTCTTTCATCGCGCGGGTCATGCCGCGCCCTTCCAATTTCTTTCTGCACGGAAAGTTGCTTCCGTATTTACCGCATTAAGTGGGATACGCTTGGCGCAGTATGCCCGCAGCTTTATGCTGCCATTTTCCAGCAGAACGCCTCGATAACACTTTTCATAAAGGACGGTTTTTCCGCCCTTACTGATCTGTGTCCTGTTTTCTACGCAAATTTCCTGCATAGGCCCTCACGCGGCATTGCGGATGATGCGCTCATTTTCAAAATCAAATACGGGCGCGTTTTCCTCCGGTGTGCCGGGAATGAGCTTGAGGGTATAACCCTGCTCACGCGCCAGCTTGAAGATGCCGACGATGCGGTTGAGCTCTTCATCCACGGCCACCGGCTCGGTAGAACTCTCTTCCTCACGCGGCACGGCCTGCTCTGTCTCGGGCTTCTGCGATTCCTCCTGTGCCGGTTCGGTAATATCCTCCGGCACCGCTTCACAGGCATTCACCATGATCGACGGCGCCCTTTGACCGTGAACGGTCAATACCGTCCAGAACGAGCGGAGCAGGGAGGCAAGGAGCGTACCCAGCAGCGTGCGCTTTTTCGGCGTCAGGTTGATGACCTCCTGTGCGTTGACCTCATCAATCTCGCTGAGTGCCACCGTGAGCCGCCCTGTCTCCACATAGGCGGCAGAGAGAAAACTGGATACAGCGGCGCTCTCCGAGGCAAAGACCTCCGGAGTCTGCACACGTTTGGCAAGCAGACGCTTACAAACAATGCTGCCGGATTCCACATCATCGACGCGGATCACATCGGCATCCACCGTACCGGCATTGATCGTGCCACCGCCGGTGATAGTCTTGGCTTTGATGCCATAGTCCACATGAAGGTGGCCTCGGACAACCAGATGCTCCGTTGCAAGAGATTCATAATGGACGGTTTCTCCCTTGGGAATGTAGACGGTTTTCATATTGCTTATCTCCTTTTTTGTTATTCGGGCGGCGAATGCCTCCCGTTTTTCTTGTGGTGTTCAGGCGGCCTTTTCCTCACGAAGACGGACCGGCAGTACCAGGGCAAAATCGCTGCGTCCTTCCGCATCGACCACGATAGGCGTATAGACGCCGCTGAGCTTGATTTGTACCTCCGGTTCCTTTCGGAACTGTTTCAAAGCATCCAGCATATAGCGAAGGTCAAAGCCGACAACGAGATCACCACGCCCGGACATAGAAACTCGGGTTACAAAGTGGCCGGAGAGTCCGTTTATGGATAATTCTTCTCCCGCAAAGCGCACATAAGGTTTTCCGCAGCTGCCGGCGCATTCTTTGAGATAGGTGAGCTCCCGCAGCAGTTCGTCCGTTCGTACAGTAATGATTTCCTGATACGCTTTTGGAAGTGCGGCATCGGGATCATAGGTATCCACGCCGTACCTGCGGATATACAATTTCAGACTGTCATCCGAAAAGCGCACTTTGTAGGCACCGATCTGTACCATGATTTCACTCTCCCCAAATGCCTTTAGGTGCGCAAGCGCATCGCCTGAAAGCAAGCAGGGTACGGGGAAAACCGTATCCGGCGCCGTGTCGCAGGCCATGCGGCGCCCATCCAGCGAGAAGATCCGGTCACCGCGAAACTGGATACAGGTGACCTTCGGATTTGTGCTCGGATCGGTTCTCTGCACGGCATAGCACACACGTTCAATTCTTTGGAAAAGTTCCGCCGCATTCACGCGCAGGGATTTACCATCCTCCACAATTCCGTACTCCGGATAATCTTTGCAGGAGACAATGGGAAATTCCGCGGTTCTCTGACCACAAAGCACCTCCAATTTCCAATCCTCCTCGGACTGCGGGACAAGGGTGAGCGTCAACTCTCCCTCAAAATGGGCGCAGGCTTTCAACACATCCTTTGTTCTGTGAAAAACGAAGGACATATCATCGCCATGGGCCGGGAGCTCCGCCACCAGCCATGTCTCCATGTCTGTTGCTGTCAACGTGCAGCGATCATCTTGGATGCGGACTGCAACTTCCTCCAAAATAGGGAGCGGACTCTTTCTCAAGACCTTGCTGACCTTGTTCATGGCATCCGCAAATGCTTTTGCGTCTACTGTGATCTTCTTCATGCCGCTTTCCTCCTCGGTTGTTTTTCCAATACCGTCTGCATTCGGATCGTCCTTGTTGAAAAGTCCGTCTGAAGCGCGAGGTTCTCCCCATGCGTCAGAATGTTATAGACCATCGTCAGGACGGCGGTAGCCGCCGTGACATTGGCGACGATGCTCTGCGGATCGGCCTGCGCCGCTTCGGCACAGCTCAGCTCCGAGGGGAACCGGTCTGTGATCTTCAGCATTTCCGGGTGGACGCTGCCGATGGGCTTTCGCACGGTATGACCGTTTTTGCGCACACCGCAGACTACCTGACCGGTGTAGCTGCCGTTGCCGCTGTCGATGTAGATAAGGTCATGACTCTGCTTGAAGGCCTCGTGGCAGAGTTGACGTGTACGGTTATTGTCCACGCACCCCAGCAGGATCACCATTTCATGGACCTTCTTTCGCGGATAATCTTCCGATTCCCATTCTCCCGGCTCGAGCAGGGCCATGAGCGCTGGGAGCGTTTCAATAAAATTGGGAACATACTCCGTTTTCATGCCCAGCACGGCGGAATAGCGCTCTGAGAGCACACGGGCCTTGTTTTCTCCAAGGTCAGCTTCCGCAAAGTTCTGCCGGTCAAGATTTTTTCGCTCAACAATGTCTCCGTCGCAGATGATAAAGCGTGCCGGACGATCCAGCATGTGCAGCAGACGAAAAAGGTACGGCGCAACATAGCCGCCCGTTCCGCCTGCACCCAGCATCACAACCTTTACCGGATGATCCGTTGGAAATTTCATCACAACACCTCCGCAAAGAAATCTCGAAAGCTGCGTTTTTTCTCTTTTTTCGGCAGAGAACTGCGAACGCTGACCTGCTCCAGCCACTCTTTCGGGAACGGCTGCTCCAGCCCCTCGATAACTAAATTCGGATCAATGGGAACGAAGCTGTCTCCGCAGAAAATACGGGCCTTGATCTCAGGGTAGAAATGATCGAGTTCACCGAGAACAAGGTAGAGTCCCGTAGAGCGTTCATCCCGATCATCCTTGCCGGAGAAAAAGGCATCCATGCTGTTGTGGGAGTGAATATCGGCATAGCAGATATATCGTTCCTCATCGTCATAAGGGCAGCCGCGCAGGTCAGCCTCTACTTCTTCTTTGCACACGCTCTGCTTAGGGACATAAGCGAAAAAGTGTTTTTCCGCCTTGTCCCAGTAGATCAGGGCCAGAGCCTCGTTTTCCTCGCTCTCTGTCATAAAAGCACGGAAAAACGCGACGATCTCACCCATCAGCTGAGCGGGGATTTTCGGCAGAGCCGGGGTAAACCCGGCCCTGATTTCCGAAAGATCCACCACATTGTTTTTGGGGGCGATGAACTCGCCCTGCTCCATTTTGCGAAGCTCATAAATCCTGCCGTCGCGGGCGGGAACCAGGCAGATGACCTTATCCGACGCCCGGGCGTCCTCCAGGGAACCGAATTTCCCCTTATAGGCGGCGTTGCCCTTAGTCTTCATTTCCACCTTGGGCTTTACATAGCAGCAGGGATCTTTCTCTTTTGATTTTTTGAGGGCTTCCAGAAATTCACGGGAGCGTTCGATGGTCTCCTTCATGGAAATGATCGTGGTGCCTTTGGGATCCTTGATCTCCTTGCGGATACCGCAGTATTCCATGCTCCAGGATACGCGCTTACCTTCCTCAAGGTCGGTAAAGTCCTCGGATTTGCGGATGCGCAGTTCCTCAAAAGTCATGGAAGCATCCTCAATGTCCTCCTTCACACCCTTGTGATAGAAGACCGGCGGCTTTTCCAAAAGTCCTTTCCTGGTGTTCTCCGCCGTTTTCTGAGCAAAGGCCGCGGCGATGGGATTTTCTGCGGCCATGCTCACCTCCGGCTGCGCGGGTGCGGGCTTTTCTGCGGGTGGGACAGCAGTAGGTTTCGGTGCAGGCACCGGCTCAGCAGGCACCACAGGCGTTTCCTGCGGCGCGGGTGTCGGAGCAGGTGCTGCGGCTGCCGCGGGGACCTCAAAGGGATTGCCCTGATTCGCCGGACCTGTGCTGTTTCCAAAGATTGCGCTGATGTCCAGTCCTTCTTCATCGGAAATCTCCGTAAAGGGCCATGCATTGTTGTTGGATTCACTCATAGAATGCGTACTCCTTTCGATTTTGGGACAAAAAAAGACCGCAATCGCTCCTGTGAGCAATTACGGTTTCATTCTTGTCCTTATTTGATTCCAGTTCGTTTGAGTTTCTGACGGAGGGCGCAATGACCCCCTTTCTGTCGCCGTTCCTCCCTAACTTACTCCGCCCTGACTTACTTCGCCCTGAAATACACGCTCAGTTTAGCAGAGACTCCAGCCGTCTGTATAGTTGGAGTTTCTCCATAGTCAGAAGCAACCTAACGAAGTCTGTGCAACACATGTATATAAGAACCTTTTTGTATCGGCAGGCATCCTTCATAGCTCTCTTCCAGAGTTCGAATATCTTAGAAATGTAAGGAACCGGCATTTATCCTGTAAAGGCGCGCTATTTCCTCAAAGATATGCTATAAACCCTTTGCTTCATTTTGACACATGGAGTCCGCTGCCAGCCATCCAGCCGTCTCATACTTTGGAACGATTTACATTTCCGCGCGGCCATGTATAATGAGAATCAGAATGGTATCAAACGGCTTATGACAAGGGAGCATGCTCCCTTGTCCCGTAGGGAAACCCTACGGGACAATCTCATTCTGTTTATCAAAAGGAGGGAAGAAATGACCGGAAATATCCTCATAAGGCCTTCTGTCCAAAAGCGGTTCGACAGCTTTATGGAGCATGGCAGAGTCCTTTTTTTCAGCGCCCCCTGCGGCTTTGGAAAGACCTCCCTGGCGGACGCGCTGCTGCATGGTCGGAATGTGCTGCGCCTGAACGCGGGAGCGCCGGACTGCGCCATCCCGCCGGCGGCGCAGGACTGGGACATTCTGCTCATCGACGATTTTCAACAGCTGCAGGAAGACGAGCAGCAGGCCCTCTGCGAGCTGATCCGGTCCAATCCGGAAAAGCGCTTTGCCTTTCTCTCCCGCGGCGCGCCGCCGGGATGCCTGATGGCGTTTCAGTACACGGGGCTGATGACCGTGCTGAGCGCCGAGGACCTGCTCTTTGACCGCGGCGACATCCGACGGCTCTTTGACGCCTGCGGGGTCAAGGCAGCGGACGCCGAGATCGACGGCATCCTGAAGGAATCCATCGGCTACCCTCTGGGCGTTGTCACCACCGTGCAGTATATGTCCGATGGAAAGCCCTTTGGCCCGGAGCTGGTGGCCCAGGCATTCCGACAGGTATTTTCCTATTTTGAAGCAAACATTTACCGACGCTTCGATCTGCCGGTGCGCCGCTTCCTGCTGGAGCTGGCGCCCTTTGAGCGCTTTGACCTGGAGATGGCGCGGATGGTCAGCGGCGATCCCCATGCCGGGGAGCTGCTGGACTGGCTGCTGAGCCACACCACCATGCTGCGCTATGACGATGTGCAGCACTTCCACTTCTGGCCCCAGTTCCACGCTTTCCTCCTTTGGGAGATGGAGCGGGAATATACCGAGGAAAAGCGCCGGGCTCTGTTCAGCCGCGGCGGTCTCTACTATGAGCTGAAAGAGGACTACGCCCACGCGCTGGAATGCTACACCGCGGGCGGGGACCACGCCAAGGTCTCCGAGCTGCTGATCCGCAACGCGGAGCTGCACCCCGGTATGGGGCATTACAGCGAGATGGAGCGCTATTACCGCAGTCTGCCGGAAGCGGAGATCCTGGCCTCGCCCTCGCTGATGCAGGGCATGAGCATGCTCTGCGCGCTGGCAACGGACTATGCCGGCTCCGAGCGCTGGTACCATGCGCTGGAGGATTTCGCGCGGCGCTGCGGAAACCAGGACGCGGCGGGGAAGCAGGCCCGCAGCCGCCTGGCGTGGCTGGACATCGCGCTGCCGCAGCGAGGTGTGGAGGGCTTGACGGAGATCATTCCCGCGGTCTTCCGGCTGCTGCGCAATAAGGAAGTGACGCTGCCGGCCTTTTCCGTCACCAGCACGCTGCCCAGCATTATGAACGGCGGAAAGGACTTTTCCCTGTGGAGCAAGAAGGATGATCTGCTCTACCAGACGCTTCGCGTCCCCGTGGAGGCCGTTCTGGGGAAGGACGGCGTGGGCCTTGCGGACTGCGCTATTGCCGAGAGCAAGTTTGAAAAGGGTGAGGACATCGCAAACCGGATGCTGTCGCTGATCCCGCGCATGAGCGAGATCCGGCAGAAGGGGACGCCGGACATCGAGTTTGCCATGGGCGGCCTGCTGGCCCGCAGCCAGCTGTCCGGCGGCCGGATCGGAGATGCCCGCCGCACGGTAGAATCCCTGCGTCAGCGCTTTGCGGAAGACGGGCAGACCCGATTCCTCCCGAACATGGATGCCATGCTCTGCCGCATCGCGCTCCACACGGGCAATCTGGACGCAGCGGACGGGTGGTACCGGGAGAAAGCTCCCCGGGACCCCATGCACCTGAATGTGATGAAGCGGTATCAATATCTGACCCAGGCTATGGTGGAGCTTTCGGACGGGAAGCCGGACGCGGCGCTGTTGACGCTCTCCCCGCTGGAACCGTATATCCGCAGCTGCGCCCGGCATATCGACGGCATCCATTTGCAGGTCCTCACCGCCATCGCCCTGTACCGAAGCAAGGACGAGAGGTGGCGGCAGCATCTGACAGACGCGCTGGAGACGGCGGCGGAGTTCCGGTTTATCCGGACCGTCAGCGTCTACGGCGCAGCGGTCCTGCCCCTGCTGGAAAAGCTGGCGTGGGACGGGAACGCCAAGTGGCACAAGCGCCTGATGGCGGATGTGCGGACGCAGGCGGCGTTCTATCCCCGCTTCCTGCAAACGCGGCTGGCACCTAATGAAGCGCTGACGCCCACGGAGCTGCAGATCCTGCATCTCATCTGCGCCGACAAGAGCAACGCGGAGATCTGCGCGGTGCTGGACAGTAAGCTGCCCACGGTAAAGACCCATGTGAGCCACATTCTGACCAAGCTGGGCGTCAGCCGCCGCAGCGAGGCGAAAACCGCCGCGAAGAAGCTGCGGCTGATCTCAGAGGACTGAACAAACCGCGCCCGCAGTCGAGCGGGCTGAATATAGAATCATGAATGTGTATCCCAAAGGAGGAACCTATGAAAAAACGAGTTTTGAGCTTATTTCTGGCGCTCACCCTCTGCCTGACACTCCTGCCCACGGCGGTCTTCGCCGAGGGAGAAGGCGGCGGCAGCATGTCGGGCAACACGACGATTGGCGGCGAAACAGGCGGCACAGGCGGCACAGGCGGCGGTGTCCTTGTCGGCGAGAACGAAAAGACGGGCGGCGGCTTTGTAGTACCGTCTGAGCAAAGCGGGACCGTCAGCGCCCCTGTCGCCAAAGTTGGCGACACGGAGTATGACACGCTGCAAGAGATTTTGGAGGGAATGGATCCGGCTGAGATCACGCTGCTCGGCAACGTCACAGAAGATATTACCGTTTACGCCGCAACGACCATCCACATGGACGGCCACAGCATAATCGGAAATGTCGAAGTTACTCTCACCGAAGCTGGGGAGAGTCTGACGCTGACGAACGGCACAATTACTGGTGCTGTTGAGGTGGACGGCGGTACGCTCACCATGACCACGCCCGAGACTGCTGAGGCGGCTATCACCAAAGGGCTGAATGTCATTTCCGGCTCTGCCTATGTCAGCGGCGCGAAGATCGGCGTGAAAGGCACGTTGGATTTTGGCGGCGATGAGCTGACCATTTCCGGTTCGGAAAAGGCTGTTGCGCTGGACAAAGCCGCAGGGCCGGAGAGCATGACGTTCTATGGCTCTACTGATGTGGGCGGCAAAACCGCCGAGGAAGCCAGCTTCAAGGACGGTACATATCAGGTTAGCGGCGAAGTTGCAAAGAAGCTCAGCACTACACAGGTAGGCGGCAGCACGCCAACCGAGCCGGTGACCCTGACGCTGAACCCCACGAGCGTGGATGTGGCGGCGGGTAAGACCGCCACGTTTACCGTGAACTACAACGGCACGGGCGCGCTGAACGCCTATGTTCAGGTAGACGCAAGCGTCGACTACTTTACCTTCGGCCAGACGAACAACGGCAACGGAACCTACACGATTACCGTCAAAATCGCCGAGAAAACGCCCACGGGGGATTATACGCTGTACGTTCACGAGGTGGGGAATACCTTTATACAAGCGAAGGCAACGATCAACGTAATTTCCACCGTGGCCAAGGATGATAAGGGTAATTATTACACCACCATCAAGGATGCCATTGAGAAGGCCACGGACGGCAGTACGATCACGGTCATTGCGGCAGAGAACCGGATTTCGCTTCCGGATGGCATTTATGTGGAGAACCAGACAGGTATCACCTTGGATCTGAACGGCCGTAGTCTGGACGGATGCAGCCTGAATGTCGGCGGTCTTACGGCCACAAGCAAAGTTCGTACCGGTAAACTAACGGTCGTTGACAGCAGTGGCGGCAACGGCGCGGTGGGTGTGACCGTGCGGGATGGAGGCGAGGTGGAGTTCCGTGGTAGCATAGCAACATCTTGTCTCCAGCTTCAGGCCTACGGGGGAGATGTCAAATTCTACGGCGGCAATATCCGTAGATTTGACCTATATAGTGGCGTCACATATGCGGACTTTCTACCGGAAGGGTACTGCTACTATAATTATAGTGGCAGTGGTTCTGACCTGGGAAGCATAGTAACAGCGGCAGATGTGGCCAACGCGGTAAAAGTGGGGCACTATCTCGCTGTCGCACCTTGTAGCCACGGCGGTGCCAACGGCTTTGACATCAACGCCCTGACCTGCCCCTACTGCGGCGCACCCGCAGTCGCGCAGACGGCCCTGACAGGTGTCTCGGGCAACCCGTGGCGGAACTTTGCCAACCTGCAGGACGCCCTTGACGCAACGAGAGACGGCGGCTCCACGCTTCGGCTGCTGGCCAACGTGACCGGCGATTATACCATCGACGGCACGCAGACCACGGGAATTAGCCTGGGTGATTATGTGATTGACGGCACGGTAACCATTAAAGCCGCCACAGACAAACACAACAGCGTCTCCTTCTCCAGCAACAGAAGCAATATCAGCATTACGAAGATGATCGCCGAAAAAGGCGCGAACATATATTCCACCGAGCAGAATACGCCGCAAGGCATCTATACTGCCATCATCGGCACATTGGAGCTGTCTGGTACCACGATGTGGGAGGATATCCTCTACGTCCCCGATGGCTATGGATATAAGCTTTATGATGTCGACATGAAAACGTACCGGTGGTACACCCCGGGACAGCTCATGGGTGACACAAACCAGCAGTACAGAGTCACCATCGGACAGCTGCCCATCACCGCCAATAATCTCTATCTGAAGGTCGATGGCAAGAACATTTACAGCAGCTCCGTGGAGCGCGGCACGACCGTCCAACTCTGCGCCTTCTGCAACACGAGCGGCGCGGATGTGAGCATCTTCGTCGGAGAAGATGACGGCGCTGGAGGCTACAACTACAGTAAGCGTGACGGCACGTATACGAAAATCGGCTACACTAATTACTACGTCGTAGACTGCACCTTTGACACAATCGGAACTTACGATATTTATTTCACTGCCGGCAAGGATGGCTATACGGTAACGAGCGAGCACAAAACGCTGACCGTCAGCCTTCCTAATCTCAGCAAGGCCAAGGTCACGTTCAGCCCTAATAACCAAAGTGTCTATGATCCTATCAACGAAACCACCAGCGCGCCGCCCTATACTGTAACGTACAATGGCAAGGAGCTGAAAGAGGACGTTGACTACACCGTCACCGGCAATACTTCCGATGGTGACGTAGGAACCAAATGGCTGACCATCACGGCGGTCGAGGGCGGCAAGTATACTGGCACAAGGAGAGTCAGCTGGAAAATCGTAGCGCACAAGGTGGATTTTTCGGTCGGGGACGTTATAAAGAATTATGACGGTACGACAGACCTGCCCGCTGACGTGAAGATTTCGTTTAAAAGCGTGGACTCCCGCTATGCCTACCCCATCAAGACGTTTCCTCTGGAGGCGGACACGGATTACATACTGGAAAACGCCAAGTATGATTCCGCCAATGCAAGTGAGGACGAAAAGACGATTTCCTTCACCATCAAGCTGAAGAATAAGAACTATACTTTTGAAGACAGCACGAAGCAAAAGACCGTTACGCTAAACGGCGCGGATGAGGCTGGCACTTTCAAGATCAATCAGGCCACCATCGACCTGTCGAAAAACGAGTTTACGCAGATCGTTTTCAACGACCTGGCAAAGACCTATGAAATTGATCTGAAGCCAATGCTGGATGAGCTTCTGAAGCAGCAGAAGCCGAATGGCGTCGAGTACGGCAGTATCAAGTATCAAGGGTGCGATTACCATTTTACGGATAGTCGCTACCTCGACGGCACCACGATATCCGTGTCAAACGAGGGCATTCTGACCCTGCCCATCGTGTCCGCACACACATCGAATACTGGCACCGTAATCGGCACTCTGAAAGCGAATATCAACACCACGAACTACGGGCTGTTCCAGCTGCCCATCGTGGTCAAAGTCGGAGAAAAAATTACGCCCGTACCGGCAGAGGGATTTACTGTCAGCGCCAGCGACATCACCTACGGTCAGACGCTGGCAGACAGCACGCTCACAGCCACGGGTTCGATGATTTGCCCCCGCACGCAGGCCGTAATTCCGGGCACGTTCGCATGGACGAACAAAGACCTCAAGCCTGACGCAAGCGACAGCTATGACGCCGAGTGGACATTCACCCCGGATGAATCCTATGGCGGCATATACGCAGCCGTGACTGGCAAGCTGACCATCAAGGTCAACCCCAAGGAAGTCAAGATCACCGGCATTACGGCGGCAGACAAGGTCTATGACGGCACGACCGCTGTCACGCTGGATTACAGCCAGGCGACCTTCGAGGGCAAGCTGGACGGCGATGATCTGAGCGTTACTGCTACTGGCGCGTTTGTCAGCGCAGACGCCAACAGCAACTTTACTCGTGCCGTGAAATTGTCTAATTTGGAGCTCGGCGGCACAGACAAGGACAATTATGAGATTAGCAACGAGGGTTCTCAGGTTCAAACGAGCGCGAAGATCAACCCGGCGACTATCACGGTGACACCGGACGCCAAGAGCAAGACCTATGGCGAGGATGACCCCGAGCTGACCTACACTTACTCCGGCGCAGTGAACAACGAAACGCCTGCCTTTACCGGCGCGCTGGCGAGAGACACCGGCGAGAATGTGGACAACTATGCTATCAATAAGGGTACGCTGGCGCTGGAGGACAGCGAGGGCTTCAAGGCCAGCAACTACGCGCTGGTGTTCAGTGATACCGAGGTGAAATTCACCATCGACAGAGCGACCTATGGTGACAAGACTGCCTCCGGTTCTGCCATGTACGGTAACACCGGCACGGTGGATCTGAGTGGTCTCATTGCAGAGGACGGCTCGGCGGTGATAAACACCGGCGAGTCGAAGGACAACGACCGTGTGATCAACAGCGTGGCGGTCGACTCCACGACCCTGAAATTCGAATTTGTGGATGATGCGACCAAGGCCGGCAAGACCGCCAAAATCGTGCTCATGGTTCGTGGCGCGACCAACTATAAGGACTATACCATCACTATCACCCTGACGGTCAACGACAAGCTGACACCGGTTCTGGACGGCGAGCTGACGCTTACGCCCGCCGAGATCACCTACGGCGACGTACTGAGCAAGATCACGATCACCGGCACGATGAAGGTCGGTGACACGGTCGTCGAGGGCGAGTTCACATGGCAGTATCCGGATCTCGTTCCAGATAAGGCTGGCACGTATTGGGGCGACTGGAAGTTTACACCGAAGGAGAAGAACACCTATACGGAAGCGACCGGCAAGGTGGAAGTTGTAGTCAACAACGTGAAACAGAGCGCTACGCTCGTCATGGAGGACTATACCTATGACGAAAAGCCCTTTACGCCGTACCTGAAAGACCGGATAGGCAACATGAAGATGCCGGTGACCTACTATTATTTCAGCGTTGACGGCGGCACATTACAGACTTGGGACACCAAGAACCCGCCTGCGCTGAGTGCCGGTACCTACACGATGCGCGCCACGATTGCAGGCACGCAGAACTATGACGAGTTCACCACGGCTGATGTGCAGTTTACGGTTGCGAAGGCGACGCCGGACTTCATAAACGGCACGACCTACAAGAAGCCCACCGGTCTGACGGCGACTTACGGTCAGACGCTGGCAGATGTGACGCTGAGTAATCCGGAAGGTAATCTGGACGGCGAATGGAGCTGGATGGACAGCGAAGAATCCGTCGGCAATGCCTCGACCATTGCCAAGACCTTCAAGGCAAAGTTCACCCCGAAGGACAACGTCAACTACAACACGGTGGAGAATATCGAACTTGAGGTCACGGTGAACAAGGCGGATCAGGCAACGCTGACCATTCAGGGCGAGGACAGCGTGGCCTACGGCGAGACGCTGACGCTCAAGACGATCGGCGGCACGACCGGCGGCAAGGTGACCTACAGCGTCGATCAGTCGAAGAGCAGCGGCGACGCGTCCATTGATGAAAACGGCATCCTGACGCCCACCAAGGTCGGCACGATCTCCGTGACCGCGACCATGGCTGGCGACGAGAACTACAACGACGTAACCAGCTGGTACTTCGTGATCTCAATCAAAAAGGGTACCCCCACCGGCGAACCCAAGTACACCGAGATCACCACCAGCAGCAAGACATTGAAGGACGCGGTGCTGACCACCGAGGGCAGCACTCTGAATCCCAAGGACGGCAAGCTGGAATGGGTGGATGACGAGGGCGACGTCCTGCCTGGTGATACCCGGGTTGAAGCGAATAAGACCTACAAATGGCGCTTCACGCCTACTGACACCAACTACACGACCATGACCGGCGAGATTGAGCTGTATCACAAGTCCAGCAGCGGTGGCGGTTCTGGCTCCAACTCCGGCAGCTATACCATTACTGTTAAAGATGCCCAAAACGGTGATGTGACCACAGATCGCAAGAGCGCATCTGCCGGTACGACCGTGACCATCACGGTGAAGCCAGACAGCGGCTATGTTCTGGATGATCTGGCTGTCACCGACAGCAAGGGCAATGACATCAAGCTCACCGGCAAGGGCGGCGGTAAGTACACTTTCACGATGCCCAGCGGCAAAGCAACGGTAGAGGCCAGCTTCACTCCCGCCAAGAGTGAGAATCCCTTCACCGACGTTCCTTCCGGCGCCTACTACGAGGATGCGGTGATTTGGGCGGTGAAGAACGGTATTACCGGCGGTACCTCCGCCACGACGTTTGACCCCAACGGCTTCTGCACGAGAGCGCAGGCCGTGACATTCCTGTGGCGTGCCGCAGGCAGCCCCGCTCCCAAAAGCACGACGATGCCCTTTACGGACGTTCCTGCGGGCAGCTACTATTACGACGCGGTGCTGTGGGCAATCGAGAACGGCGTTACCAAGGGTACCAGCGATACCACATTCAGCCCGAACGCAAATTGCTCCCGCGGGCAGATCGTGACGTTCCTGTGGCGCTCTCAGATGTCTCCGGATGCCGCCGCGGCGAATCCCTTTACTGATGTCGTGGCTGACGCTTACTACACCAGCGCAGTATTGTGGGCGGTTGAGCGGAATATCACCGGCGGCACTTCCGCCACGACGTTCAGCCCCAGCGCAAATTGCACCCGGGCCCAGATTGTCACTTTTATCTATCGCTACATGAAGTAATACGCATAGGAGGAGAGCGGATACCCGCTCTCCTCTTTCTTTTGAGCATAATTCTGAAATGCTGTCAAGCTAAACGCATATAGGGCGCGGCTGTGGAAGCGTTTCGTTTTCCCTCAGTCGTTTTAGCTGCTTTTTTCCTTTGATAGCTTCTACAGCACAGCTTTGCTTCGCTGAATGCGAATAATTCCGGAAAGATGTTTCGCATTGGATTGTGTTTTGCTAATCATATTATCACACCTTATCAGTCACAGAAGGCGGGGTATACGATGGCATCCTCTTGACATTCAATCCACTTTGCCAACAGGAATTATTGGTAATGTGCTCCTGCTGGAGATTATATGCGCTTATTTCCCGCTATAAGCCTTTCCAGTATGTAACGCAAATCCGCAATACAATTTTTACCAGAAAACCTCTATGGGCTGCGCCCATGGAGGTTTTTATTTCGCTTCCCCGCTGCCGCTCACCGCCTTCAGCACTCAGAGTCCCTATCCTTCAATCAAATTTTATAAAAAAGAAAGGAAATTGCGATGAGTGCTGAAATGAAAAAGTATGTAATAGAGCTTTTGGAAACCTACCATGACCGCGAGCGCATGATTGCTGTCCTGCGCTATGAACTGGAGCATCCTGATAAAATCAGCGGTGCTGAACAGATCGAAGCGATGAACTATGGACACGGAGACGGCATTGGCGGCACAAAAGGCCATATTTCCAATAAGACGCTTTACATTGCTCTCAATTATGAGGAGCAGGCCGAACGCCTGAATACCACGGCAATTAAGGAGATTGCCGAAGAGCTCTTTGATCTGGAGCGGCGGCAGAAGAAGCTACTGTACTATATCGATCTTCTCAGAAAGCGTCAGGCGGATGTGGTGCGGCTGATCTATATTGAGAAGCTGTCTACGAAGGAAGTCGCGGAGCGGTACGGGCTGACCTACCGCACCATTGACCGCATCAAGAAGGAGGCGGTTGAGAGCCTTGCGGAGATGTACACCTACTCGGAGCGTCATAACGGGTGATGATATCCCGAATCCTTTCAAAATGTCCGAAAAATGTCTGACCTGATGTACTTGCGCTGTCTTATAGTCCTATGGTATTCTTAGGCTGACAAAAAGGAGATGCTCCCCATTCGCGGGGGCATCTCCTTTTGCCATGCTCGTATTAGAATATTGCCCAGTGAGGGTGCGATGTTTTGAGGGGGGATTACATGTTCAAAGAATA
>ERZ1026898.439-NODE-439-length-25581-cov-36.308940_pt1 | contig 25581 bp, 9 predicted proteins | sample MGYA00380178_ERZ1026898 | MGnify/ENA primary metagenome ERZ1026898 (study PRJEB33269, sample SAMEA4719814) | human gut metagenome | biome: human-associated habitat; feature: organic feature; material: feces | place: Cameroon | collected 2013-10 ...
TCTACACGTAAGGAGTCGTCGGCAGCGTCAGATGTGTATAAGAGACAGCTATAATAAAGTGCTTGATAATTGGAATAATCCTAAAGGAGCAATATCTGATATGGTTAGACGAAAGTATGACCTTGAATTTAAGAACTTCTTTATACCTCTTGAAGAGTGTATAGAAAGAGATTCAAAAAGACCTAATCCTATAGGAGAAGAGGTTATAAGAAAGACTTATGAAAAGTATAAAGATGTTCTGAAAGTATAGTATGAGACAGTATACATCAAGAGAGTTCATAAAGATAGTGGAATTTAATAGTTTCTATTATAGCAGACATAATGGAGACCATGCTATCTATGTGAATGATAAGGGAAGGCATATCAGCATACCTAAGAATCTTGAATGTGTAATTGCTCGAAGACTGATTAAAGAGAATAACTTGATAACAGACATTAAAAGAAAGAAAAAATGACCCTAAATTACTTGTATAATCAAGATAAATTTTATAACTTTGCAGAAAAGTAATTGTATGGAGGAGATTTGGAAACCAGTAGCTGTAAAAGGATTTGAATCCAAGTATGAAGTCAGTAACTTAGGCAAAGTTAAGAGTATTGGAACTTACAATACTTGCAAGAGAGATATCTTGGTTCCAATGATTGATACATCTGGATATGAACATGTTATGTTATTCAGTGATGGTGTGAGGAAGGATATTAGTGTACACAGACTTGTGGCACTAACATTTATTCCTAACCCTAATGGATTAAAATATGTGAATCATAAAGATGAAAATATTAGAAACAATAATGTTGGTAATCTTGAGTGGTGTACTAATGCTTATAACTTGGCATATTCTGTGGGCAAGACTGTGGAACAGTATAGTAAGGAAGGGACATTGATTAAAGTGTTCAATACTATAGCAGATGCTTCTAAAGAACTTAAAATACCTACTACGAATATAAGTAAGTGCTGTAAGGGACTTAGAAAATCTGCTGGAAATTTTGTTTGGAAATATGGACAATTATAATTATCCTATGGGTGCAGATACTAAAGATGCACCCTGGAATCAGGTTGATAATCCTGAAAGGGAAATTGAGGTCACAGTAAGTGTCACCCTTAGTAAAACTGTAAAGATTAAGGTATCTGACTATGAGATTACTGACTCTGGAAAGGATGAAGATGGTGAGTATTTTGAGGATATAGATTACTCAAACTGTGACCTTAAAGATGCAGTTGAAGAGCAAATTGTATTGCCTCAGAAAGCTTGGGATTATATAGCTCCTAAAACAAAGAAGGATGCTAAAGCCATCTTTGACTTGAAGGGCTGGAATGTTGATGACTTTGAAGTGATTAAGGAATAATGATAGACAACAATGAGTAAAATTATCAAAATGGAAATGGTTACTCTTTGGAAGAGAGCATTAAATGCAGCAAGGAGAACCATAGGTAAAGCACCTTTAGATAAAGAACCCTCTAAATCTTGGGAAGCTAAGATGCTTTTAGCTGAGCATAGTCCTATCAGACTGCTTGAGTATGAGTGGGCTTGGACTGATATTATGCAGTGGGTTACTACACACTTGGTAAGACACCATGAAGGCTGTGAGAAGTTTGTCCATACTCAAAGGGGAGATAGAAGAGCTATCTTAGATGAGTATAATGTGTCTTCAAGGAATGAGCTGCCACAAGGTGCAACAAATGATATGGATATGACAGCTAATGCTCAGGCTTTGATAAGTATATCAAGAAAGAGACTGTGTAATTGTGCATCTAAGGAAACAAGAGAGGCTTGGAAACAGGTACAAGATGCTATTAGGAAAGTAGACCCTGTAATGGCAGATAAGATGGTTCCAGAATGTATCTATAGGGGATTCTGTCCTGAATTTATGAATCCTTGTGGTTATGCAAATACAGAGAAGTATCAGCAGGACTTGAAGAGATACAGAAGTATTGACTACGATGAAAGTGGACATTTGATAAATAATAACTAATTTGATATGATTGAGCAAATAAATCAGTTAAAGCAAGGTTCCATTATTAGTGAGAGTTCTCACTATATTGTGAACAGAGTGTCAGGTTCTAATGCTTGGCTTACTCACTTTGAAAGTGGTGAAGAGGTCCAGATTGGTATGAGCTATCTAAAGAACTATACTAATTCTGCTGACCTTTATGATACTACAGTGGAAGTGACTAAGGAGGATAAGAAAGATGGTACTCTTGGCATTAGAAGTATATGGGAGAACATCCATTCTGGCCAAGTATTTACTGTATGCTTCAAGAAGCAGGATAAACCTAAGAGTAAGAGAAAGTTACAGGAAGAGATTGATGCTATTGTAGAGCAGTTCTCAAATAGCATTGATACAGTTAAGAACAATAAGAAAGGTGTTGCAAATGCAGCAAAGAATCTTGTTACTGAGCTGGTTAATAATCCTGTACTCCCTTATGAGGAGGGTGAAAATAGAGTCCTTAGAGGCTACAAGATTCAATTTGAATCTAGGGATGGCAGATATGATTGTGTGGACATGGATATTGTCAGGATTACTGATAAAGAGTCTAGCATTAGACCTGTTAATATAAACACAATCAAATGGCTTATATTTAATGGTGTAAAATACATTGTTAAATAAGTCAATTGATAAGGGAGGATAAGTTAAGTGCTTATTCTCCCTTAACTTTTTCCCATAATACCTTGTAGGAAACAAACATTTTAATTACCTTTGCACAAACTAACAATTAATCAAATATGAGTACAACTTGTTATACTCCTGTAAAAGGAGTGGATGATGTCATAGCATCTAAAGTGGCCAATTGGTCTGATAGTAGAGTAGCTTTACTAAGAGGTATGTATGATGATGCCCATCCTAATGCACCACTTGATACTTCAAATATTGAAGAGGCTGCCAGTAAATTGGTATCCTATAGAAAAGGGTTGGCTATCTCTAATGCTAAAGCAATAAATACATTTGGCTCTAATCTAGCTAGCACATATGAACATCTACTGGATACATTTAGTGCTGAAGACAGATTCAATAGAGTAAACATGATTGCATATATGTTCTCTGAAAGGCTAAGTGAATTTCAGGAAGCTAACCCTTCTCTCAGCAGGAGAGCCATTTGCAATGGATTTACTGTGAATGGGAAAGTGAGAGGAGGGCAAACTATGATATTTGAGTCCCTTTACAATGAAATATTAGATTACTATGCAGAAGCAGTAGAAGATGGTGAAACCCATGATGCTGATGAGTATAGAAAGGTAATAGAAAATTGGCCAGCTCTAGTTGCATATGCAAGGACGAGATTAAGGGACACTGAAGAATTAAAGTTAGGAAATAAATTAGAGTACGCTGATGATGCTAACCCTGATAACTTTGGTGATAATAATTTATCTGACCTATATGACGCAGACGAGGCAAAAAGGGAAGGATGGCAAGAAGTAAATGATTACCAGTCTGCATTTGGTTCTATAGGCAAAGAAGTAAGAAGGTTTTTAGGAACTTTGCAGAAGATTGAAAATGGGGAAGAAGTTATAGATGATTTAGGATTTCCTGTTATGCTTGACCCTGTAAAGGCACATCAGTCTCTTTTAGATATACTAAGAGGAGCAGACTCTGAGACTAGAATGATGAGTATGCTAAGGGAAGCCTCTCAGTCACAAGAGTGGCTTAACCCTATTATAGAAGGTCTTGAGGGTGATAACCTACTTAAAACTCAGTTCTATGTAGACTTTAAGAAGGCATTCCAGCCTTACACTATTCTGATTGAGAAATTTTCTGATGGACTTAGAATCTTTAATACCAAGCTACTTAACAGGTGGAAAAATCTTCTCTCTGGAAAATATATGACCAGAGTGATATTAGGGAAGCCTGTTAATTCTAGAAACTCAATATACAATTCTAATGGTAATGTCAATTGGGAAAACTTACAGAGACTTAGAAGTCTTGTACATGAGTATCTAGATAACAAGCAAGAGGTATTTGCTGGTGTACAATCTAGCAAGCCTGCAAAGTTCTATATAGCTAGAGGGCCTGAGAGAGTGTCTAGAGCTGAGCAAAAAAGAGTATTAGTGCAGATGACAGAAGCTCTTGGGATTGACATTGATAGTGCTACTTTAGATAGAATAATGTCTAATCCCAGAGACCTAAGAAATTTGACTAATAACATAAGAGACGCTATTACTCAAGGATTTGAAAGGGTACTAAATAAAGCTACCTTGGATGCTATGGATAGTGGCAATTACTCCTCTATTTCCAGCCAAAAGTATAAGAATGTCTTAAAGGCTAATTATGCTGCCTCTACTGCTAAGCAAGGTGCTGTCAGAGAGAAAATTGATAAAATCTTGACTGTGGTTAGTAAGAATAGAGAGGGGCTTAGGTTAGAGAGTAGGGTAAGACACAAGGATAGGAAAGGTAAAGGAGTTACCTTGTTCAGCTATGTTCTCCCATCATATCTTAGTGACTTCATGGATAGTGTTGAGGGGTATGTTAAGGCTAGAGATACTCAAGGTCTCAGAAAGATGCTAGAGGAGAAGTACCTAAACTCCTCCTACTTCAGAGATAATGGAGTTATCCTTAACAAATGGCTTGAAGAGTTATACAATAGTGACTTGTCAAAGGATGATAGTTTTGCAGCTAATTTTAGCTGGAATAGATTTCTTGGAGATACTAATGATAACTTCGAGAATTTCACCAGTAAAAAGCACGCTATAGCAATGCTATCTGACTTCTTCTCTGATAAACAGCAAAGTTCAAATAGCAAATATGCACATTATCCTGTATTCATTCTAGGTGATAGCGGAGTGTCTAAAAGCATAAGAGCTAGAAGATATTCAGCTCAGGAGATTTTAGATGGTCTATATAATGTGTACAGACAAGAGTGCAGAAGAATGTCTTTGACTAAAGCGGCTAATGAAAAGCTCAAGAGAGATGGATATTCCACTATTGATAACTTTTCTGAGAAAGAGGATGAGTTTACACTTCTTCCCTTTCTAAACCAATCTTTCAAAGGAAGAGATATTTCCAGTATCTCTGAGAAAGAAGTTAAGGATGCCATCAAGTCTTATATGAAACAGGCAGTAAAAGACTTCAAAGTTAAACTTGATGAGCTTGGGGTCCTTAACACTGTAACTAAGACTGTACAAGGCAAAGAGGTAACTTCATATGAGTACCTTAGTCAAGAGGCTAAAAGTGAGGAGGAGCTTGATAGGAAGCTAGCAGATTTCTATTGGAATACAAAGTTTGCTACTATACAGCAACTCCAAATGATGACTATAGACCCTGCATATTATAAAGGAACAAAAGACCTCCAAAAGAGATACAAGGAGATTCATGCTCCAGGTAAGCTCTTAAGTCTTGAAGCCAGAGACTTCAATGGTGAGCTTTATAGTGCTGATGGTATTGAGAGATGTGCATACTTTGATGATATTGAGGTAGCAGCAAATCGCGCATTCCTTGAAGCAATAAAAGCTCATTTTGGAGAAGACTCAAGATATGCAAAGTACTTAAGTAATACTCTAACTGATGGACAAGGGTATAGAACTCTTGACTCTTACAGGAAAGTTAAAGGAATGTCAGGAGAGTGGACTAGGGAAATGGAAAATGCCTACAATGAGATTAAATCTCTTAGGTCTAGATATGGAAAGGAAGATGATATAAGTCCTGAGGACTTAAAGAAAATCGCTGACTTAGCTATAGTTTTCCAACCTATAAAGCCCTATATGTACACTATTGAGAACTATGCTATAAATGATACAGATGTTCTTAAAATCCCTGTTCAGCACAAGTATGCTGAAGCTGTATTGATTCCTGAGCTACTTCCTAAAGGAAGCAAGCTTAGAGATATGGCTTACTGGATGGAAGAACATGTAGATGAGACTGGCAAGTCTGCTCCTATAGACCTTATTGGTTCTACCAAGATTGTCAAGGTAGGAGGATTTGGTTCTACTGCTATAGATTATGAAACTAATGATGAAAATCTTTATGTGGATTCTAATGGTAATGTCATACCTGTAGCATCTGGAAAAGCTCTTACTAGAGAGAATCAAATGAAAAATGATAACTTTTCAAAGCTTGCTGTTCCTATTAAGGGCTTAGACAAGTTACACTCAAATTTGAGTAAGGCTTATGTCCATCAGTTGAGTTATAGTGACTATAGAATACAAACTAATGTGCCAGAGCATATAAATAGTTCACAGCTGTTTGGTACTCAGGTTAGAAAACTAATCATGGCACATATAAAAGAAAATGATTACCATTATGAAGATTACATAGGTGGAAATAAAATCAATCTTGGTGGCAAGTTAGGAGTTACTAGGCTCAATGGCAGAAATCTTGTTGCCTTCTACAATTCACTTATAGTGGCAAATATATTAGAGTCCTATGATTCTTTTGCAGCAGAAGCTTCTGATATAAAGAAACTTAGTGATAAATTATTACAAACTACTATAAGCAATAGTAGAGAGTCTATGGATAATATGCTGGCATATTCTTTAACAAAGGATGGCAAGTTCCTAATGCCTCTATTTGAGGGTGGCTTGGAGCATGATTCAGCAGCTATGTTATTTAGCATGTTTAAGAAGATGGTCAATAAGCAGTCCATAAAAGGAGGTAGTGCTGTCCAAGTATCTGCAATGGGAATTAAAGGATATGAGGAAAGTGGAGACCTTGAATATGTAGTAGACCCTAAGAACCCTAATAATATCCTGTATGCCCAGTGTGAGATACCATTTGACTTGAAGTTCACAGATGCTAGTAAACAAGAACATGCTTTGGACTTCAATGATTGGTGTAATCCTGATGGCACTCTCAAGTTGGGTAGAGTAGTGGAAGAAGATGACCCTCAGTATAGAGATTATGTCTCTTACAAAGATGAGAATGGTAAGGTACATATTCCTCTTATAGAGGAAAAGTTTCCTAACATCCTTTCTATACTAGCTTACAGAATACCAACTGAGAGAGACTATTCAATGATAAATCTCAGGGTGAAGAGGTTTAGTCAGAAGACTGCTGGAGGTACAATCAAAGTTCCTGCCCAGGGAACTACAATCTCTGGATTTGACTTTGATATTGACAAGCTCTATTTTATGAGATATGAGTTTAAGTCAAGGCCATTATCTAAAGAGGATGTAGAAAAGATTTGGAAGGACTTCTACAATGATAATCCTAAGGTTAAAGGTGCACTTCTTGAAGCAAGAAAAGCTGAAGAGAATACTCAGTCACTTATTGAGGAAATATTCAAGCCCTACATACACAGTGACTTAGCTAAGGGAATTGTAGAAACTGATGGTACAAAGGATAGACTATATAAGTATTGGAAAGCTGCTGGTCTTGAAGGCTCACCAAAAGAGGCTATAAGCGAGTACATCTCTGCTAATGCTGAAAAGTATAACACAGAGTTCATGTCTTATGACTATACAAAGACTCCTTTGGATAATGACAGAGCTGCTAGAAACAATATGCTTATTAACCTTATCCAGCATAGACTTATGGATGAAGAAACCTTTGAGCAGAGGTACACCCCTGGTGGTTTTGCTAATGCTTCAAAGGCTGCTAGATTCCTGAGAGAGCTAACTTTTGGCTCTTTAAGTGGTATTACTGATGGCAATAATGTAGATTTTAATGCTATAGAGGAAAGGGCTAAGGATAAAGGTTCAGACCCTGAGCCTAACTATGACCCTTCTGACCCTATGACTATTATAACCTACAATCAGCAGAACCAAGTAGCAGGCAAACTAATTGGTATATTTGCTAATCAGAATACTAACCATGCTTTTGCATCACTAATGCAGGCATTCTACTTGAAGAAGCCAATAGCTTTTGGAGAACACCCTGAGGGACTATCTGATATGCTTCATAAAACTGACTATGAAGCAATAGACCTTAATGTGGCAGAGTTTCTAGCAGCATCTGTGGATGCTGTAAAAGACCCTGTTCTTAACTTCCTTAATCTTAATACTGTTACCGCTGATGCTGGTGCAGTATTAGCTAGATTAGGATATAGTACTAGAGATATTGGTTTATTATTTAATCAGCCTATAATAAAAGAGATATGTGAATATAAATTTAATAATGGTGTCAGTGTAGAAGTTGCTCTAAGTGAGATATTATCTCAATATAAGGTAGATGCAAGTGAGGCTATACCTGAGGCAAACCCTAGTACAGACTTAAGCTCTGCTAAATTAGCATCTAACATAGTCAAGTCCAGGAAGGCTCAGGAGGCTGGTAGAAATGTTATGGAGGATAGTTCATTTAGAACTTCCCAATTACAAGTTGCTCAATTATTTGCAGACATTCTTAGAGTATCTGGAGATGTATCTCAATTTGTAACTTCTTCTAAGTTTACTGCATCTAATGCAGTAGGTTCTACCTTTGGAGATTCTTATTCTCAGCAGATGAAGGTCTCTAAATATCTTGATAGCTTCGCAGGTAATGCAAAAAATAAATTATCTGTTGTAATGGAGGTGTCTCCATTTATTCATGCTCCTATTAACAATGACCCTACACTTGAGCTATCTAATCAAGAGTATATTGAGAGAACCTTGGATAACCCATTTGCCTATGAGCAGGCAATGTATGATATGAATAGAAGAGTTTCTAGACTACTTAGTGGATACTATCCCTATGATACTAGGGTCTATACACTAGCAAGAAATAGGATGGCTAAGCTTACCAAAAGTGGAATACTAGATGCTGATACTATAAATAGCATACATAGTGATATGATGGTGTATCTACTTGCACAACAGGAAGATAGTCTTTTCAATGGTGATGTTCCAGCTAAAGATGGTATTCCTGCTAGAGAATATTATACTAAGCATTTTGCCAAGATTTTGTTTAACACCTTAGAAAGTAATCCTTCTTATAAATCTCTTCCTATATTTCAATATATGCAGTTTGATGTAAACGAAGAGAGTGAAGAAGTAAATGCTAACATACAGGATATAGGAGGACTAGTACCTTATCAAAAAGATGAGATTAGGGAAAGTTGGGCAGAACTCATGGAAGAAACTCCAGATTTAGCAAGAGACTTATTCCTATATAACTACTATAAATTAGGATTTACTTTTAGTCCATTAGCCTTTATGAATTTGGCTCCTACAAGAGTTAAACAAGCTATTAAAGTCGGTAAAAAATCTAATGATGGAGGTAAAACTTGGGAAGATAGAACCTATGTAGACTTCTTAAATGATGTTCTTAAAGGTAATCTTATGGATAAAGTAGACATAAATAATTTTGTTGAACAATATGTAAGAAATCATACAGATAATAGAAAATTGGTCTTCTCACCTACAGGAACAAATCTTTCTTTTATTAAGAAAGAAGCTATAAAAAATAAAGTTGTGCAATCAACATTTACTCTGGATGTGCAGAAATTGGGAGAAGATAAGAACATATGGCTTCTTCCTAGCTCTGATAAAAGTATAAGAGCATTCAGACCTTTCTTAATGATTGAAGGTGTGCTATATATGGCAGATAATAGTAGGTATGGAGATTTTGAAGATTTTAATATTTCTAATTGTGATGTTATAGAATACAGAAAAGTATCTAAGTTGGGAGACACTAATAAAAGTTTACAATATTTATCTAACTCTAATAGTGAATCTAAATATGAAGCCCCCTCTAGTCCTAAAGAAGGTTCTACAGCTGCTGACCCTGAAGGTTTATCTCCTAAAGTTCCTGAGTTTGATAAGAAACAGGTGGTCAATGAAATTGTCAAGGAGATGATGCCATCATTGATTAAATATAGATTCACTATGGCAGAAGAGGCTGAAAATATGAAAAATATACTAATCCAAGACCTTAACTCTGAGAGTGAATCTTTACTGCAAGCTCAAGTTCAAGCAATTAGGAATGCTGTTAGAGAAAATGGATTGATAGTCCTCGATGAGAAAGGTAATCCAAAGCAATCGTGTTAAAAGCAATATAATATGGCAGAAAGTTGTTCATTAAAATGTCATGTTAGAAACCCTAAAGGAGAGATAGTGGAAAGCAGGTTATTTAATGACCTGCTCCACTATACCTCTAATAATAGGGAACTGACAAAAGAGTATTATGGTGTTGGAACTAATCAAGAGTTCCTTGATAAAGTGCAGGGAGAAGTTAAGTTTGATGAGAATGGCCAGATTACTCTTCAATCTCTTAGAGAGTTTACAGACCTTAAAACTCATGTAGAAGATAAGGCTCTCCTAGATATGCTTAACAAAGATATTGGAGCTGGAGTATATGACTATGAGGAGGCTATGCCTAAACTCCAATACTTTAATAGAAATAGCCAGTTTAATGATGAATTTCTAGCTACTTTGGAGCAGACTGAAGATGGCAAATACAGACTCCACGTAGTTAAAAATGATAGAGCTAACCTTAATGCTCTTACAAAGACTATTTCTGATAGAACTCTACAAGATAGGATATTATACTATCTAAATAGGGCTGGGGTAGATGTAGAATTTATTGAACATGATGAAAAGGTAGGAGGCAGATATAGTACAAAGAACGCCAAGAGAACTGCTGATGGTCTCTACAGACTTATACAAGTTGCAAAGGGAGAACATATAGATGCAGATTTGGCTGAGGAAGCTGGACACTTTGCAGTAGGTGCTCTAGGAAATTCTCCTCTAGTTACTAGGCTCATGAATTTACTTACACCTGAAGTTCAAAAGAAACTAATAGGCAGTAAAGAGATAGAAGGCAAATATCTTGGCAACCAAAGTAGAAGAGAGTTAGCTGGGTACTTGGTAGGAAGAGCTATAGCTGGACACATAGATGAAAGGGCACCTTGGCAATCTTTGCTTCATAGGATAGTTAATAAGATTAAGAGGATGTTTGCCCATATTACAGGCAATAACATATTAAGAGATGCTGCAGAGATTGAAAAGATAGCAGATAGAATAGCATCTGGGTTTATGTCTCCTGACTTTAGTGGAGATGTGCAAGCATCTCTTAAGGCAAATGAAACATTATATAGCGCAAAAGACTCTTTTAATACTAAAGTATTCAAGACTGTAGCTAATAGATTGTATCTACAAGCACAGGAGATGGCTAACATAGATAGAAGTCTTTATACAAAGTTTAATAACATTGCTGGTCAAGTAGTTGCAGGTAGAGGAAATGCACAAGGAGCTGGTATATTATCCGACTATATTGCACTCGAAGGTATAACAGAGTCTGTTTCTCTACTTTCAGATTTAATGAGGGGTGAGATTCCTGACTTGCTTGCTTCTATTGACTTTGATAATGCTGCTGACTTCAATACTAATATGGTTAGGAATGCTAGGGCACTTAGAGTACTAAGGACTTTCACTAGAAATGCTCTAGCTATCATAAATGAGGTAAATTCTGCTACCACTAATATACAAGGTGCTGATAGACTCCAAGGTGATTTGGATAGAGTACAAATTGTAGACTCAGATGGACAAAAGCACACATATAACCTATTAGAAATTACTGATAGACTTTCCCAACTTCTTACAGGAAAGGAGGGCTTAATTAACCAGCTTAAAAATAAGGAGACACAGTACTTTACCAAGTTCTGTGAAAATGCTTATGGAAGCAAATATGTCAGTAGGTCTGCTAGAGTATTATTTGATTGGAAGAAGGAGCATGGTAGCTCACTTATTAGATTTGTAGGGGATGAAAAGATTCCTATTGCAGACCTAATCAATGACATGGAAAGTGATATAGGCATCTTTGACAGGTGGCTTGGGTCAATGTCTAACAATCCTGATGTTATTGGTCAAATTGCAGATAAGACAACCAAGCTAGCTAACAAGTGGGCAGATGACCTTACAAATAAGGCATGGGATGAACTAAGGATGTTGCAAGAAGACTTAAAGAATATAGGTCTAAATAACACCGATATATTTTGTGAGGTTAGTGCTAGAACAGGAGAGCTTACAGGTAACATAGTTTCTAAGTATGTATGGGGAGACTATGAAGCAGATTGGGCTGAATTTAAGAGGAAGTGTGCTGAAGACTTCAAGCAGGCTCATCCAGAAATAGAAAATATGACTGACTTTGAAAAGTCAATATTATGGGATTCATATTTTAAGCCATTAGCTAGAACATGGCATAAGGGAGATGGTGCTTCCCCTGCCCATTCTCAGTGGAGCAAGGAGCAACAAAGATATATTCCTAGTGATGACTATCTAAGTCAGCAATATATAGATACCATAGAAAGTAATCCTAAAAGGCTGAAATGGCTTAGCAAGTATATGCAGCTAAAAGAGAGCTTGGATAGTAGACTGCCTGAAGGAAGTACTAATTCTGTTAGGATGCCTCAATTCAAGGGTACATTTATGAATAGGGTTAGAAATAAGAGGCTTACTGACAATGCAGCTTCTGCTTTTGGAAGTTCTATTAGAACAGCACTAAGAGAGACTTTCTGTGAAAGTAGTGAGGATACAGATTATGGAAGTGACCAAACCTATAATAATATAGAAGAGGATATATTCCAAAATAAACTTGCATTTGAGAAGGAGAAACTTAATAGGTTGCCTATATATGGTATCAATAAGCTAAAAGACATGACAGAAATATCTACTGACCTGTTTCAGTCTACATTAGCCTATGCAGGAATGGCAAATACCTATGCTGCCTTTAATACTATAGTAGACACTCTTGAAGTTGGTTCTGAAGTTCTAAATAGAAGAAAGGTAGGAGGAATATATACTGAATCTGAGAATAAAGCCAATAAGTCAAGAGCATATAACAGATACTTAAAATTCCTTGATAAGCAGGTGTATGGTATAAGCACTAAAAAGATAAAGATTGGTAGGGGACTTGTAATAAATAAGGTAGCTGGGTTTTTGTCAGGACTTGCATCAAAGGTATTCCTAGGAGGTAATGTTCCTGGAGGTATGGTGAACTTAGGAACTGGTGCTATAGAAATATTCAAGGAGAGCTTAGCTGGGGAATACTATTCAATTAAAGATTGGAGAAAAGCCCATAAGATGTATTGGGGCAGTTTAGGTTCTAATCTTGGTTCATGGTGGGTAAATATTGGAAAGCAGGTGAAAGAAGATAAGGTGTCACTGTTTATAAGGCATTTCAACATTCTAGGTGATAGTAAGGAAAAGCAAAGAAATTGGGAAACTAGAAGAAGTAGAGCTAACTATTTCTTATATAATGAGAGCTTGTTCCTGCCATACAAAACAGGAGAACATTATATGCAATCCATGTCATATCTTGCATTAGCTAACTCTATCAAGGTGTATGATGTTAATGGAAAAAAAGTTTCCCTGTATGATGCTTATAGTACTGAGCAACTAGAGGATGAGACTGGAAAAACTTTTAAGGATAGAACCCTAGCTCTTAATGGAATCTATCTAAAGGACGCAGAATCTGTTGAAAAGTACCATATGCTTGAAGACATACTTAGTGAGATTGATAATGCTTTGCAAAGTTCCTCTCCATTTGGAAGAGTTACCAATTTTACTCAAGAGCAATTAGACTACATGAATGAGAAAGGTTATTATATGGATGACCTTGCTACGCTAAGAACCCTCATAGAAACTGATAAGTACAATCTTACTTGGTCAATTGATGATGAATCTGCATTCATGGATAAAGCCAGAGAAATAAATAATAGAATGCACGGTATCTATAACAATCAAGATAAGGTTGCCATGCAACAGAGTATCTTTGGTAATATGCTTCTATCTATGAAAGGATATGCTTTAGGCTTAGCTGAAAGAAGGTTTGGTACTAATAAACATAGCACTGCCTTAGGAGGTGAAGTAGAAGGGTCTATGAGAACCTTACTTAAAGTCATAATGTCCTTAGCTACTGATAGAGGAGGATTCAGTCTTACTATGAGAGCTATATTATTTCCATTCGGAAAGAAAGCTAGGCAGGATATGTTAAGAGCTGGATTCTCTGCTAATCAGTTCTATAATATGAGAAGAAATTGGGGAGATGGTGCTGCAATTGTTGCTCTATTTCTACTTAAGCTACTAACAGAAGCTCCTGTAGGAGATGATGACGACGATGATGATGAGGGAGAGACAGATATTTTAGCAGGTCTTGTGTATTATTTCTCTAGTAGACTGTTTAGGGAGCAAGCTGCTTATAACACTCCTAGAGGTTGGTCAGATGAATCTTCTACTCTGCTTAATGTAGCTGCTCCTGCTGGATTCAGTGTACTAACTCAATTATGGAGTATTGCTAGTGGAGCCGTAGGTTCTCAATTTGCTTCAGAAGGTGATTCAGAATACTTCTACCAATCTAGTAAGGAAGGTATATATGAGGAAGGTGATGCAAAGTGGGAAAGAAAATTTTGGAGAATGTTTCCATACTTAAGAAGTGAATATGTATTTAAGCATCCATATGATGCAGCTGCATCTTATGAGTATGGTAGAAAACTCAGACAAAACTAAAAAATAAAGGCTAGAGAGGTTATCCTCCCTAGCCTTCTTTTTTTTTTGTAAAGTTATATCTAAACTCCTTTGCAATCTAACTCATGCTGCATCTCTTCATCAGATAACTGATTCCAAGATTCTTCTGTATATCCAGCTTTTTCTAGATTACTTGTAGCAAGTTTAGCATCTATAATATCTCCATCACTAGTAGTAGCTCCTTCAAACTTTCCCCATTGATACTTAGTAGGTACAGGTGTAAGTCTTTCTACTGGCTTCTTAACTGCTCCTCCTTTGCCTTTCTTTTTTCTCCTAAGGTCTTTGGATTTAGCTTTCCTCAGCCCAGTCATTGGCTCTATGAAGGAGCCATCACCTTCTTCCTTAGTATCCACTTTCTCAACAGTTCCTACTTCTGACTGAGATGCTTCACTCTCTCTAATTTGTGACTTTTCTTCCTCTGTTAGGTTGTCAAATAATACATTTAATTCTATAGGATTAAGGGCAATAGTCATACCTAGATTAGGGTTAGCACCTGTAAATTCCTTGCCATTAAGGAGTAGCTGATTGCCTTCTTTAACAGTAAACTCATTAGTACTATTTCCTACTCCCTTTGGTGTTGGATACTCTACCTTTATTGGTATTATGTTAAGTGACTTAACATTGATACCATATTGAGACTCCAAGAAAGTCTTATACAGAGTCAGTTGCCTTCTCCACTTATCTATCTTTCCACTACTTACATTTGCACTATGGTGGGTTTTCATATCAAAGATATAAAAGTTACCTTTCCCATCATATGCTAATAGGTCAAGTGTTCCAGCAACATCAATTGTATGTTTTTTGCCCTCAGAGTCTGTAACCTCTATACTACCTGTAGCAACTACATCTCTTGGTACTACCGTTAATCCTTGAGCATCCAAGGAGTTCTTTAATCCTTGTAGTTGAGATACAAATGAATCTATCTGATTCTTACCTATATTAGGATAATTATCTTTTAGCTTACCTGCAAAGAAATCCCTTACTAACTCATCAATTCCAGTTCCTATATTAGTACTAGGAGTAACCCAAGGACTATTAGGGTCAAATCTGCCATCAGAATGTTCATCAGCTTGTATAATAGAGGTAACTCTAGCATACTTCTTACCTGTTCTAGTATTTATGTAATACTTTCCATCCTCAGATAATTGTATAATCTTAGAGTTTGCCACTATAGAATCTACAATTGGCTTAACATCAGTACTAGATTGTGTAGGAGAAGTACCTTCCTCCTCCAACACTGCTCCAGATTCACTATCTACAATAGTGCCTTTTGGAGTAGTTACTTGGTCATTGGCAGCTACAACAGGCTGATTTAATGGAGTTGTAGGCTGGGCATTAGTTGGGCTGCTAACCTCATCTTGTTTTGTGTAGTTAGCCTCTCCTTGCATGGTAAATGGAGAATTGATAGAAAGTCCCTTTACATGATACCTAAGAGAGTCCTTACTGAACTCTAATATACCATCATCATATATATCAGATATATTGTCCTTGGCTGCCTTATTGCTGTTCATATTTTGAACATCAGAATAGGGGACATTCCACTTTACAAATGACTCTCTATTATTTACCATTCTTACAGAAGAACCATCCATAATCAGATTCTTGAGAATATTAAACTGAGTATTCTCTTGCATCTGACCATTAGTCACTTTTCCTAATTCTATTTGAGACCCCTCATTATTGGTAAGAGATAATGTAAACATTCTTCTGCCATCTCCTATAACTTCTGATGTAGGAGATATTACATACTTCCATCCATCTCTAGTAGGCAAGCTGAGGAAATTCCCTATAGACTTTGTTAGCTGCTCTGATAGAGCATTGAGCTTTTTAGCTGTGGATTCTGTTGGCACTATATTACCTGCATCATCCGCCTCAAAATACATTTCACTTGTATCAAAGCTCTTTTCAAAAAACTTTCTTAGCTCCTTTGCAGCTCTACTAATTCTGCTATTGGAATTTAATGCAGCAGATACCTCATTACTGTTAAACAGCTCACTTATGAGTCTATTTGAATTTCTATCTCTTGTAAGATTTACTGGTGTAGTAAATACCCTTACATCAATAACCTGACCCTTTAGATTAGGTAGAGCATAATACAAATACTTTCCTTTACCTTCAGGAGTGGCAATTGCCAGTTTCTTTAGAAACTCCTGCTTTATTCTCCAATATATAGGGTTCTTTCTCCTATCAGGCTTACTTAGGTTTTGTAGTTCCTTTTTCTCCTTTTCATTAAGGTCATTTATTTGTAGAGATATGGCAGACCTATTAGGTTCTGTAGCTGGCAGTTGCTTTGGAGCTTCTGCAATAACATTACCTCCAATAGTAGTAGTAACTATATTACCATCTGAATCTCTTACAAGTTGTCCTGAGTCTTGTCTATCTATAAGATTTCTTATAGCTCCTAATCTATTAGACCCATTGGAATTGGCGTTGCCTGTTCTAGGCATAATACCAATAGGTTGAAAATGTTTATCTTCTCCATTAACCTTAATAGTTATACCTCCTGTAGGTACCTCTACAACTGCAATAAGTGGTATGCTATCCTCAGTATATTCCAAGTTCCTAGATTCTATATCTGCCTTTACTGCCTCAGCAAGTTGAGGGTCAGATATAAACATTACAGCAGGCTTACTGCTCATAAAGTCTGTCTCTAAAAACTCTTCTATTCTGTGATTATCATAGTATTTTACCAGTGGACTATTAGGATAGTTTTGCCTAATCCAAGCAATAGGAATAGTATCCATTAGAGCAGCATTTACATTAACTGCACTTCTAATAGGACTAGTAAGTTTCCTTTCTGCAAGATTGGTCTTTCTATCTTGAGGTGTCTTGTTTTTAGCTTTTTCCTCTTCTGACTTTCTTTTACTCTCATCTACTCTTGCTCTAACTCTAGTTGCAGCAGCTCTTAACAAGTCAGCTGCTCTGCCTTCATTATCACCATCCTCCTCTGACTGTGAATCTAATTTGTTAGCACTTTGCAGAAGAGCATCTGCATAATCATCTACATTATCAAACTTAACATCACTTAGCCTTCTTACCTCATCTAATGCCAAGTTCTTAGATTCTTGGTTAGATGTTGTAGAAGAAGCATTACTTATAGAGTTAGAAGCTAATTTAGATAAATCAGCAATTTCTTGTCCACTATTCTCCTTATATGCTTCTGTAACAGGGTCTTCAACTACTCCTTCTTTATCAGCCTCTTGGCTTCTTCTTGCACTTTCTTCAGCAGTAGCAGTACCCATTTCAGTTAAACTAGGGCCTTTAGCAGATGGAGCTTTAGGAGGAGCAGATTGCCCAGAAGTAGTAGGGGCTACAGGAGTCTCTTTTGCATTATTTGCTTTTTCTTGCTCTGAAGTATTATATTCCCCCATTACATCTTTATAGGCTTGAATTGCTTCCCCTACACTAGTAAACTCTGATTTTGCCTCCTCTCTAGCATTCTCATTTACATTCTTTACATATTGCTCAAATAATGAGTTCCCTTGCTCATCTTGTTCAGATAAGGCATTTATTACTGAATTAGTATCATTTATATCAATACCTTTATTATTTAAGTACTTTAGGGTATCATAGAACACATCTTTTTGATTAGCATCTAGATTATTGTAAGCTTCATTCTGCCCTTTACTTAATTCTGCAAACAAGTTAGAAAGACTTTGATTCTCAGAGTAATATCTTTTTAGAAACTCTGAATCACTTCTTTTAAGAAGGTCAAAGGCTGCATCTGCATCTACTACACTATTACCTACTCTTATTTTGTCTAACTCTCTTGCAAAAGAATTATAATCTCCTTGTTCTTCAAGGTCTAATAGATAATTATATTTCTTTTCTAAAAACCTCTTTTGGGCTTCATACTTAAGACTATTAGCCACCTTCATAAAAGATTTGGGGTCTGCCATCATCTCAAGTTGTCTTTGCATTGATGCTTCATAGCTAAATGCAAGTCTGCTGCTGTCTTGTATCTTAGATGCGAAGTCTTGGTAGGTTTGAACACCTATCCTATTAACTTTATCTATTTCTGCCTGTTGCTCTTGAGAGTAGTTTTCCCTATGAGAAGGGTCAAGCATAAAAGCTCTATCTTGAGCATCTAGGTTCATTATATCTAAAGCAGATATAGGCTGATTGTCAGTAGCTACTGCCTCTCCTCTATCATTAGACTCTGTAAATGCTGTACTTTGGTAGTTACTAATTAGTGACTTTAATTCCTTATACTCTTTCTCTGTATTCTTTAAGGCTCTTTCACTCATTACCCTTACTTGGGCAAGATTTGTTTTTTCTTCATCTGTTGTTGCTGATTTTTGGTCAGACTTTATAGATTTTAAGCTCTCTTTTAAGTCTTGTCTATCTTTTTCTAATTCTTCTAGTCTAGTGGTAGCTGTAGTTAGGCTGCCAAACCTAGCCATTAAAGTTTTTGCAGACTTATTAAGTGCTCTACTAGATGCTTCTACATCACTAGGCTCTTCAGCTAGTTTTGAAGTAACAGAATTAAGCTCATTATCTAATTGATTCTTTCTATTTTTAGAATCTTCAATGGCTATTCTTTGAAATACCAAACCAGCTTTAACATCTTTATCTAAGTCTTCTCCATATAATTTCTCTACTTCTTCAGTCTCTTTATCTACTTTATCTATAGTTTCTAGCATCTTTGATGCAGAAGATTTAATAGAGTGAAGAGCTTCTTCATCTGTTACACTCTGACCTCTATTAAGAGCATCCTGTTTATACATTGCTACTAGTTTAGACTCCTCTGAATCTTCATCTTGCAGGTTTTCTTCATTAAGGTTTGCTCTAGCTTGTAGACTAGCAATAACTGCATCATAGTAACCACTGCCACTAAGAGAATTTAACGTTGCAATATTAGAAAATAAAACACCAAGTTTAGCATTTCTTACCTCCAGTTGGTCTTTATTTTCAGCAGCAGTTTCTAGTTGCCTCATCCATTCTGAGGTACTATTTACATTAAAGAAGGACTCTTGAACTTCTGGTTTAGAAAAGAAGTCATTTATATTTTTTGTTATTTCTTCTCTCCTAGCATTTACAGCATCAACTTCTGAGTTACTAATAAGTGGGCCAAAAGCAGACCTCCATCCAATAGGAGATTTTCTACTAATATAATTAAGATAACTTTCTCCCTCTTTTCTTTCTCCTTTTCTAGTTCCATTAAGGATGTGGGAATTTACATTAAAACCACCCATAATGGTAGAAAGACCTCCATAAAGACCCTCTTTTATTGCTTGTTTAGATATAGCTGCTTCACCAAAAGACCTTAATCCAGCCATAAAACTAGAAGCAATATCATTATCTAAAGCATCTTCTACACTGCTTCCAGCATACTTATTATTTAGGTATTGTCTATATTTATCTTCGCCATATCCTTGAGCAAAGCCACTAGATAAGTTTTGATTATATTCTTCTAGACCCTCACCTAAAGATTCTTTAAGTCTATTACCAAAAGCATTTAATTTAGTATATTTCTTAGCTTTAGCTAACCACTTTCCCTGTTCTCTAACAACTTCAACACCTCTTCTTTCAAGAGGAGATTTTGCTAAGCCAAACTTTCTAAGAGTATTTTGTACAGAAGGAGCATTAAGTGAGGCTTGTAAAGTACTATGTATAAAACCATTGATTATAGAGTTACCAACAAAGTCAATATACATTGATGTCTTTGCAGATTTTTCAGCAGCAATTCTATCATCAGTTATACTTTTAGAGTATCTTCCTAAAGCAGCAGACATGATACTTTCATCACCCTGCAACAGCCCAATCATCTGATTAACTTCCTTTTCATTATATGGACTTACAGTTTTACCTTCTTTTGTTATAGGGATTCTTTCAGGAATATCATATCCCCTAGCTCTAAGTAATCTTGCTGCTCCTTGTGGGTCTTTTCTAACTTGGTTTGCTATATCTTCTTGAGCTTTTTGCCTATATTTATCATCTATATCAGCATTCAGTCCATTAAGTACTTCATTCTTAGTTTGGGCAGCATTCATACCACCTTCAACAGCACCAATACCTCCAACAACAGCGATATTACCTATATCTTTTGCTCTAACAACTCCCCTTAAAAACTTTACCCCCTTTGCAGTAGTATTCAAACCTTTTGAGGCTGTAGCAGCCTTTGCTGCCCATGCAGCACCCTTAGCTGTTGCATTAACTAGTGCTGAACTACCAAATGATAGTATAGTACTAGCAGTAGTAAATCCATATTGACCAAATAGTTCAAATGGGGTATTCGCAGATAGCATAGATTCTTGCTGCTCCACTGTGCCTAGAATAGGATTATCTGATAGTCCAAGTTTTTCTAGTTTTTCCTGTTCTTCAGGGTCATAGGTATTAGTAGTAGCTACTCTATCACCATATCTAGTTACTTCATTATCTATTATATGTTCCCAATAACCTTCTCCTTCCTTTTTTCCTAGAGTAGTTGCTGCCCCAATCATGCCAGCAGCTCTAATTAACATACCAACAGCACTGTCTATAAATTGGGCACCAGAATTTATAGTCTTTTCCCAAAGTGATTGATTATTAGCTACAATATTTTGATAATGTTCTCCTAGTGCCTTTTGAGCAAAGGTACTACCTCCTACCTCATTCCATGCTTGAAATTTTGACAGTAAGTCTATTTTATCTTCCTCACTTAAATTTAACTTATCTGTACCAGCATATTTCTTATAAAGAGAAGATGTTGCATTAGATATTGTATCTAATTCATCAAGTATTTTCTTCCTATCACCTCCACTAAGTGAATATAAGTATTCTTTATACTTACTAGACTGTTTATCAGATTCATAGTCCAATACATTCATAGCTTGCCTATTGTGAGCAACTTCAGTTAATATACCTTTAGGGCCTCCCTTTCTGTCATAGTCCTCAACAATATCTCTTGCTACATATACATCTCTTTGGTCAACGGTTAAATTATGCCTATTATTCCAAACTTTCTGCTTCTCAGGATCTGTGCTATTCTTAAATATTTCTTTGAATACTGTATTCTTAAAGAATTGGTCTTGCTGATAAGGGTTTTTACCTGTAATTTGCTTTAAGTATCTCTTTTCCCAATCAGCTCTAGCACCTCCTTGTAAGCCACTAAGACCATCAAAATAAGCTCTTCTTCTCTGTACCTTATTATATTTTTGTCTATCAGCTTCAGTAGGATTAGGACTGTATGCAGGCTGCATTCCTGGTCCTAAAAAGGTATAATTAGACATTATATCACTAAATACTCCCATTTTCTTATTATATTTTAATCATCTGCTCCTCCATATTCATCAATCTTAGTATTACCTGATTGCTGAGGCTTGGAAGGTTTATTGTTTTTTTTAGTATTATCAGTATCAATTACACCATATACATCGGCTCCTTTAAGTACTACTCTAATATGGTCATCATTGTACCAATCATTATCTCTATATAATGATACTTTATCTGTTGATAATCCTTTCTGTTTCAAGTACTTATTTAATTCTCCTCTTTGATATTTATTTAGACTAGAGACCTCAACAGGCTTTGCATCATCAGGGTCAAAACCTCTACCGGGTAGGAATCTATTATCATATACACTAAAATCCATATATGCAAATTTTTGTTCTTCCTTTGGAGTTTTAGTAGTATTACCACTATCATCTACTGTATTGCCCTCAGAATCATAAGTTTTCTTAGTATATCTAACTTCACTCTGATTACCTTGACTATCAACTGTCCAATAAGCATCTCCTGTTCTATAATATTTGGTACCATTTGGATCTGTATAGTATGGCTCTTGTCCAGAAGAGATTTTATCTTGCTGCTTAGCATAATTAAATTTCTCTCTTTCTAATTTTATACCTTCCCATCTAGCAGCACTAGCATCTCTTTCAGCTCTACTCATATATTCACCATTAGCAACATAGTTATATGTTGGCTTTGCTAATCCAGCATACATTCCAGTAGCAACTATGTTATTAATTTTAGCCTGGTCTAGTTCTGAGTAATTATTCATATTAAGAGAGCCTAATTCATCATCTATTATTTTTCTCATCTGTCTTCCTGCCTCGGTATTGATATTTTCAGGGTTAAGCAGTATCTGACTAAGTTCTTCAGGACTAATACCATTTAACTGTGATATTTGATATTGTTGACCATTAAGAAACAACTTTGCAGTAGGATTACTATACAATGCCTTGCCCACAGCTTCTGCCTTTGCTGCAACTCTTTTTAAGGCAGAGTCACCATCCCAATATGTAGTATTAGCTCTTTTGCCTCCTAAATAATCATCTATAGAATCTCCACCCTTTTCAAACACAGCATTAGGATTTTTTGCTTTTGTTTCTGCAACAAAAGCATCTCTTTTATCAAGCTCCTTACTAGCCCTTTCAATTGGAGTAATCTCAGAAGCATATCTTCTTTTGAGACCCATTAAGGCACTTCTATTTGTAAGCGTCATACCTTTACTAAAGTCATCAACCATCTCAGATAAATCATCTGAATAAGCCTTATACATTTGATAGGCTTTAGGACTATTAGTTTGATTAGCAATGTCTTTCCATACTTCAGTCTGTGTAACTAAATTGGTATAATCAGCCTCTGCTTTATCATAGGCTTCTTTATATTGCACTAAAGGCTTAACAATTTCATCATATGAAAATGGCCTGAACTTTGCATTAGAAATTATACTATATGCCATTATCCTTTCTTCGTTAAAAGTTTACCACCATTTTTCTTCTTTCTACTTTTTTCATACCCTTTACTAGGAGTATCTTGCATAGGTCCAAATACTCCATGGTCAATAGCCCATTGTAGTTGATTCCATCCTATATTTTCTGAGCCTATATCACCTAATCCTTGTACAAAATTAGTTAAGTTGGCAGACCTATTTGCATCTGCAAGCATTCTTGCTTTTTCCCTCATTTCAGCAGCTGCCATAGTACCTTTTAATCTATAATCTCTTAGATTAGCAAGAGCACTTTGATTTGCCATTGCAGCTTTAAGTCCCATTTCAGAATTAAACTGGTCAGTGCCTCTATTAAATGTAGCTACCTTCTCTTTTTGAGCTAAATTATATTCCTCAGCTTGTCTAGCTAAATCTCCCAATTTACCTTGAGCATTATAATCTGCTGCTAAAATCCCAGCTAAAGCTGTAGACCTATTTCCAGCACTTTGGTTCATAATAGCTCTTCTTGTAGCACCTGCTTGTGCATTAAGTTTATTTATATAATAGTTCCTATCAAATGGTTGGTAAGTTAAATAATTTCCTAAAGGATTAAAACTTACTGGAGTATACTTTCCACCATTTGCAGTAGCATCTAATATAGCATCTGCATTAGAGTAGTCAGGCTTGTTAGTCCACCCTAAAGCATCAGTAAATACACCAACACCTGCTGCTGCTATAGGTGCATACCTCATCCAAGTAGGGTATGTATTACTTGACTCTGAAGTCTGAGAAGACTCAGGAGGTTTAGGAAGTTCTAACCCTTTTATTTCTAACTCTGGAGGAGTAAGATTAAATGATTTCCTATATTGATTATAGGCATATCTGCCAAAATCATGTGCCTCTCCATACTGCTTATCATACATAAGTCCTGGACTGAAAATAGTTCCTATCATTTGGTCAATTGTAGGAGCACTTTTATTGCCAGCCTTAAAATAGTCGGGGGCATTAGAGCTATTCCACCAATCTTTTGACAGCTTGCCATAATTACTTCTTAACCAATATTGAAAGTCAGAACCTAGATAATCTGGGCTATATATTCCTGTTTCAGGGTTATATAGCATATTTCCATTGTTATCAGTAAAGTTAGCCCACCCTCCAACAATTTTAGGATTAGTTGCTTTATTTTTGCCATTATTGCCATAGAAGGCATATGGATATTCTTGATCAGGAGATTCAAGAGTATTTGGGTAAGCTCCTAGTCCAGCATACTTCCTTCCTAAAAGACCACCTTGGGCATATTGTTGCTGTCCCTGCATAGACAACTGATTCATAACTTGTTGTCTAAATTCAGGATTCCTCATTTGCTTTTTAAGCCTTTCATCCTCTTGGACAGTTGCTAATTCTCCAAGCATAGCTTTCAGACCATTTTGACTTATTGGGTCATTAGGTCTTTCTTCTGATTCCTTGGATATTCTTTTAGCAGCATCAGCAAATGTAATACCCTTTTTCTCCCTTAGCTTATATTTACTTCTTATAGCTTTTGGTACTTTCATTCTATTGCTAAATACATAATCATTAAAGATAACCTCTCCCTCTTCAACAAGGTTAGGAGTTCCTTGGCCATCCACACCCATTTGTACACCTTCCATAGGGTTTTCTTCATGAGTGCCTCCATTACCTATCATAATAAGGCCATTACTAAAATCTCCTCCATTAGTATTAAGGTCTCCACCAAAGCTATGCCACTTAGCTGCATTTCTTGCAAAATTGGCCTTCTTTACCATAGCAGGAGAATAATTCTCTTTATTAGCTAATACTTGGGAAGCAAATGATTGCACAGACTTTCCATGCTTTTTAGCTGCTGCTGTGAAAGTTCCTCTCTTTGAGGGCTTAATATGTATATTACCACCATCAGCAAATGTATTACCAAAGGGTGACATTGTTCCTGTATATCTCATAGTTAAAGGGCCTCCATATGCTGCATAGTTAGCAAGAGCATTTAAGTCATTTTGTGTATCAACATTCTCAGCAACAGCTCCAAAGTTGGCTATAGCTTGTTGGTTAGCTCTCTCTCTTTGCCTATTAAGCTCTGCTGTAAGATTCTTAGCCTTGTCACTAAACCAACCATCCTTACCAATATCAGACCTGTTTATATTACCTAACAGACCAAAGTTAGACTGGTCTAATAGGTCTGTCGTATTTGAGGCAGCAAACTGCATATTGCTCTGTTGTGTATTAGCAGCTTTGGCTTCTTGCACTGCCTGTTCATTTATTTGACTGCCAAAGGCTTTATTTACCAAGCCTCCAACTATATTAAGTCCAGCTCCAGCTATAGCACCCCAAGGGCCAGGAATAGCACTAGCTATGCTACCTAATCCTTGCATAGCATTGCCTACTCCAGAGGATAGTCCTCCTGAAATCCCTTGACCTGCCATAGAACTAGCAGCACCTATTACACTATTAAGTGCTCCACTATTAAAGGCATTACCTAAGTTTTTTCCAAAACTTAAATTTTTATCCCAAACAGGGCCACCATTATTAAAATAGTTTGCTTTTCTTTTTTTCTTAGTCATAGTATACTTA
>ERZ1026898.440-NODE-440-length-25532-cov-19.151117_pt1 | contig 25532 bp, 16 predicted proteins | sample MGYA00380178_ERZ1026898 | MGnify/ENA primary metagenome ERZ1026898 (study PRJEB33269, sample SAMEA4719814) | human gut metagenome | biome: human-associated habitat; feature: organic feature; material: feces | place: Cameroon | collected 2013-10 ...
CGTAAGGAGTCGTCGGCAGCGTCAGATGTGTATAAGAGACAGATTCGAGAGAGGGCTTAAAAATGATTTATTATAATTTACCTGGATTTTATGAACACTTTACTTTAAATAAATTTATTTTAGAATTACATGATACAAATCCTGAATATTTTAGAGATGGGATTAAGATTGCTACTTTTTTTGGTAATTTCCCATTCTGTACTTGGGATGGCGGCAGAAATTTTCCATTTTATCGTCAAATTACAAAAGAGGAAATTGAAAAGATTAGAGATTTTTATAAATTCTATAATATTCCTATGAGATTAATTTTCACCAATTCCGCAATTGAAGAAGAAGATTTATATGATCCATTTTGTAATCTTCAAATGAAATTACTTGAAGATGGTAATAATGAGGTTGTTGTAAATTCTCCTCTTTTGGAACAATATTTGAGAGATATGGATATGTTAGAAAATATTCCTCAAGAATTACGGAATAAATGTGAATTTTTATCAAATGCAATTTGTCATAGTCATTGTCCAGTTAGAAAATTGCATTATCTCGATACCAGTAAAACTAACCTAACATATGGCAGACATAAATACAGTATTACTACAAGATGCCAAATTAAAGGTGGCATTAATGATCCTGATACTCTTGGAAAACAAAATAATTTGACTTGGGAAGATATTCAAAAATATAATTCAATGGGATATAAATATTTTAAATTTGAAGGAAGAACATTGCCGAGTGCAGATATTTTTGCTAATTATTTATACTATTTATTTAAACCTGAATATATTCCAACTATTGTAAGTCAATCTTCATATGTACCAGGAATATTCTTTAATAATCCAAATTCTCAGTTTTATTTGGAGATGGTAAAAAGAACTGATGCTTCATTGGAAGCCGATAATGGTGTATATGCAAATGAATGTGTAATGAGTTGGCCATTCTAATAGAATTAACCCTTCTTGTTTTTTAAAATTTGTAGAGAGAAAGTTTAAAAATAAGGAGGGCTTTTAATTATGCTGGAAACAATTGGATCAATTGCTTTAAAGTATTGGGTTGAACTTATTTTAGGTTTGATTGTAACTGGCGGCGGTTTTTTAATAAAACGTTATTTAAGACTTGAAAAAGAAGAACGTCAAAGAGAGCAAAAAGAATATTTTGATAATGTGCTTAAAAAGATTCAAAGTGAAAATCAACAGGTATTAAAATCTTTAGAAAAAGAACATGATAAGATGAATCAAAATTCTGAAGATAAGTATGATGAAATTAATACCAAGGTTGATAAAGCTTTAGAAGCGGGTCGGGAAGAATCTAAATCTGATGATGCGGTTCTTGAAAAAGAAATTTCAGCATTAGAAAAAAATATTACAGCTTTGACCGCAGGCGTTTTATCAATGCAAGGAAAAGAGTTTAGAAATAATTGTAGAAAACTTTTAGCTGAAGATCATGTTATTACTCTTGATGAATGGGAAGAATTAGATAAAGACCATATGGCTTATAATGGGATGGGTGGTAATCATAAAGGCGACCATTTATTTTCATTAGTAAAAAAGAAAGTCGAAGCTGGATTTGCAGAAGACCAACGTCCAAAAGAAGAATAAAAAAGAGGGGATAGAATTAAATTCTATCCCCTATTATTTTTTATTTTAGAAAAAATCTTATTAGTTATATCAATTACCTCTTGTCCATAAGTAGCGAGCAAATCAGCTAACAGCTCCTCTTGGTCATAGGTTAATTGAATATCATAGCTAAACATTGCTGCATGTGTTATTTCATGGCATAAAACTTGTTTAACTTTTTCGAGAGAAAGCTTATTATTAATATAAATTTTCTTTGTATCATCAACGCAAGCTCCAAGAGTATAAGAGCCATCTTTCTTTTTGAGCATTGGGTGATATGGGGATACAAAGACGACTCGCCAATTATCCCCATTAATTTTAAACATTTATTTTAGTTGCTAATAAAGCAATTTTCTTTTGAAGTAACTGTTTTTCCTCTTGGCTTGCGCCCTCAATCATTTCAAGAATATCTGCATTAAGTTCTTGCATATATTCTTCAAGTTCTTTTAACTTTTTAGCTTGGTCGTGATGGAGTTCTTTAGATTCCATATACATACGTCTGCGCTCAGGGCTTTTACCTTCACGACTATCGTATATTTTGATTGGATACTCTTTTTCATCTTCATCTTCGTATCTATCATAATAGTCCATAGGTACATTACGTTTTCTCTTACGAATACTTTCTTTATAGTACATTCTTTGAGGCTCTTCTTCATTCATAGCCTTTGTGATTGTACAATAATAGATAGCTTGATCAATATCCTTAATCATATCAATAACTTCGCCTAATTCTTCAGCGTCACAATTCTGAAGATTAGACATTTGAGATTGGGCTGCATTAATTAAACAATTTTTCATTTCACAAAGTCTTTTCATCATATTAAGCCACCCTTTCTACGATTAGATTAGCATATCTTTTCAACTATTTAAGTCATTTTTAATTTTCCATGTGCGATATTTTTTTACATCGTTTATAGTAGTTCTTGATACTCCAAATTTTCTTCCTAATTCAGTGTTTGAGATTTCAGGATGTTTTCTTATATATTCCACTATTTCCCAATTTAATTTATGATTAGTAGCCTTTTCACCAGATAGATGTAATCCAGTTTTTACTGCGTGAGCCCTATTCTCTAAATTATCTACCCACTCTAAATTTTCTACACTATTATTTAATTTATTACCATCTTTATGATTTACTTGAGGTAAATTATTTGGATTAGGTATATATTTTTCAGCTACTAAACGATGTACAAAAACTAATTTTTTACTAATAGATACTCTTAAATATCCTTTCGCATTTGGCTGTGGTTTTAAGACATGGTTAGTATGTTTATTAATTACTTGTCCATCTCTTGTAATTTCATAGTCTTCAAGTGTTAACATTTTTGGCCCCATAATTAAAATCTCCTTTGTTTTTATTTTTCATATAAAAATGAAAACAAAGGGGGGATAATTATCCTACCATGCCCGTCACTTTTTATAACTTAAATAATGTCGCGGCCTCGTGGAGAGATTATATCTTTTCACTCTCTATGCGTTGCCCCTGACTATAATAATTATAGCCTTCGGTTCGGATTGGCATTTCAGCTTTCCCGCTTAATTCCGCGATTTACCCTTGGCAGATAAATTTTACCAAGCTCCTCCATCTCCACCGAAGCCCCAACCATTGTCATTTCTATTGGTTCCAGTAGCTGCGGCAATGTCGGCTAAACTATAGCCACTTGTTGCGTTATTGAACATATTAATATCCTCCTTTTAAAATATATTATTTAATCCCAAGCATTTGCTTAAAGGCATTAAATTCTTTATCAAAATCTTTACCATTCTGACTACATATATTTCGAGCGATTTGTTCAATATCTGCACTTCTATTTTGCTTTGCTAAAGACAATAGATTAGCTCCCATTGGAGTATTTTGCATTTGTTGCTCTAACATATTCATTACTAACTGTTGAGGATTCTGGCCTCCTTTAATCATTTGAATTAATTGCATTGGGTTCATAAGAATTCCTCCTAAAATTTAATATCTTCTTTTTTAACTGGTTGCGGCGAAGGAACGGAAGGAGTAGTCTTTTGCGGCGCTTGCGTTGGTATCTGGCCCGCAAATATAGCTCTTATTTTTTCCATTTGCTCATTAAATTCATCTCTGGTTATATAATCTATCATTTGTGGTTGTGTGGTTGGCTGTTGTAATATTTTTAATTCGTATACATTAATTGATGCAGTTCCATCTAAATTGATTTGTTTAGTATAAATTTGTTTATTTGCTATATCTGGAAAAATAAAAATAGAGCCATCAAAGTCTATTGGAATAGCTTTAACCTCTTCAATGGAAGAAACTGGCCTGCCTTTTAGGTACAAAATACCTTGGTTTTGCATTGGTGGTTGCTGTCTAATAGGTTGTTGATTCTGCGGGAAGTAGTTGTAGTTAGGATACATTTTTTAATCCTCCTTCTTAAAATTATTTTTCTTTCTTTCCTTCAATAGTATGTAAAATTTTTACTAACTATCTTAATATGAAAAGTCCAGTCTTTTTTAATATTCTTTTGTACTACAAAATTAGACAAAAAAAAATAAGGGATACAGAATATACATTCTGTATCCCTTTAATTTATTTAGATTCAACAGTAGGAGTTGTTGTTGTTTTGTTTTTATTAACAGCTGCTTCAATTTGTTTGGTAATATATGTGTTTAAATCTCCATAGATTGCTGTCAGATATTCTTTCGCTTCGTCATTCAAGATAGAAAGAACTGCAGTTAAGGTCATGTTAAATGCCTTTTTCTGAGCTTCGGCATCGAATTTTCCTTGGGCTTTTAAGCTATCTACATATGTTTGATTTGTGGCAATTACACAATCAGTAATTGTCTTTGACAACATTGTAATATATTTTGCTGCTAAAGCATTATCGTTTTGTTTAATTAAAGCATCTTTCTTTGTTGCAATATACTGTACTAAATAAGCTGTTAAAATTCCTAATAATGGAATTACGCATACTTCAAAAATTTGTGATAACATTTGTAAGAAATTTTCCATAATTATTCCTCCTATTTAACTTTAATCCAAATACGATTATTTACTTTTACATTACCAGTTCCCCAAATTTCATAACTTGGAATCTCTGATACCGTACCAATAATTCGTTCTGGATATTCTTTGACTTCTTCACGAGTCATTTTTGAAATAGTTCCATTCGGTCCAGAACAAACTGGATCACCAGCTTGATATGAATTTCTATCCTCATATGGATAGGCTAATACTCTACCTGAGACCGCAAGTGGAGTTTTAGTTTGTTCAGTTTCACCAATCGCAAATCCAAAAGTATCAGATACTATATTTGCTCCTGGTTGTAATCTTTGAGAAGATTTAATTAAATATCCTTTACCTGTTTCAATGACACAATAACCTGGTTGAATATATTCTTTAGTTTGACGATATTCTGCATAGTCATTCCATACAGCACCATAAACTTGACCAGCCCTAATAGTACCATTAATAGCTCCTCCATTTCCAGCTTGAAAACCTGGATATGAAGATTGAGGTTGAACAGTTTGTTTATAAGTGTCACTGGCACTGCCATATGTATAATACAATGAAGTTCTAACTGTCCAAGATGCATTATAATCGCATTCTACAAAATATTTTCCTCCACCTCTTAACCATAAAACTGGAGTGCTATTAAGTCCATTTTGAGTATAGCCTACAACTTGTCCACAATTTGTAAACTGATAACTATCATTTAAAACAATAGTTTCGCCTTGTGTCGTACCCCATCCATAAGCAGTAGTATATAGTTCCACATTAGTAGTAAAACCAGAACTATGTGTTGCCCAAGATGGTTTTGTTCCAGAATTAAGTTGTACAGAAACTTTAATTTTATGATAACCGTTACCAGGTAAAGATGTACCTGTAACAGGATAATAAAGGCTATTATCTAAAGCAGATAAATCCATTGTTGTTTTATATCCACCTGAAAATAAATCTGCGGCATGGTATCCATCTACTGTATCTGCATTTCCTGCATTATCAGCATAATTTACTCTACAATTATAACTTCCAGCTTTTAAATACCATCTACTATCCCCTTTTACATTCCATACTGCTCGAATTAAATTACCTTCTACAGCACTATAAGGGGTATTACTACTATTATTTTGAACACCTAATAATTGAGTAGTATATGTAGCACTTGCTGCATTTCCACTAATACTTACTCCAAGAGTGTCATTACATTGAACTGGAACTCCACCAGAGAAATATACTGGTTTAGTTGCAGAGCCTGCATTTTTACTTAACTTTGATGCTGTTGTAGCTGTTGCAGCATTACCACTATAAGAAGTAATAGTTTTTAATACTCCATTATCTGAATAAACTGGTACACTTGCAGAACCTACCGTACCTCCAGAATTTCCAGTAGTAGGTATTCTACAATTATCTAATAGCATTGCAGACTTGGCAATAAATAAACCTACAGTACCTCTCCATGGTTCAGTTGTGGTTGCGTATGGTAAAATACAAATAGTGCCATTTCCATCCCAACCAATATTATGTTGACCAATTTGTGGATCATATGTCTTTTGAGATTTTCCACCTTTATACCATTTTACAGCTTCAGTATAATTTGAAGTATCTCCTTGATTTTGAATTAAAGTCTTATTATTATTAATTCTAATATTTCCACCTGTCCAAATATCTCCTTGGACTTCAAGCCATACATTTCCACCATCAGAATTATCTACATCCATTATTTTTAAACCTTTTGTAGGTCTATAAACGTCTGTATCAGTATAAACAATACCAACTGCTTGCGCACCACCTCCATCTGAAAAAATAATTTTAGGATTTGTGGTGCTATAAGCCATATCTGCTGAACAATTACCTCTAATATTCAAATAATTAAAGTATCCATTATTCCATCTTTTATTAGATACTCCAATAGATCCAGAACTATCTGCATCAGGATAAAAATTTCTACTTGTATCAAAAACTACATATCTACGGTTTCCAATAGTATCACAATTACTATATAAAAATACATTTGCATCAGCTGTTAAATATAAATTTTCATTTGCTGAGGCACCAACTGAACGCATAGCTGCTGCAGACTCACCAGCACCTACAATAGTAGTTGCTCCGCCTCCAATAACTAAATCAATGCCATAGCCGCCACCAGGAGCATCATATGCAGCAACAATATCTTGATTAAAAGATTTTGTATTTGCTTGGATATGTAAATCATTTCCAGAGCCTAAATCTAAATATCCATTAGCAGGTTTTATTTTAATGGCTCCATAAGATGTAGCAATTTTTAAATGAGTGTCACTTTGAGCACCATTATTAACATTTCCATTAAAAGTAATAATTGCTCTTTGAGTATTATCTGAAGCATTAAATTTAATATGAGATTCATCAGTAGTAGATTCATTTCCATAAATATTAAAATTTCTATATATATGAAGAGAACCCCATCTCCACTGTGAACTACCTAAATTATTATCAACATTATTATTTTTATCTGGTAAAATGTTTCCAGCCAACAAAGTATTTTTAATCCAAGATTGACTACTTACAACATATAAACCATAAGTAGTATTTCTTGGTTCTTGTCCAATAGCTAAAAATGGAAGACTCGCAGCACCAGTAGTATGATCTATAATTAAACTATTTTTAGCATAAGTAGTTTTCTTTTCACTAACCCAATTAGTTCTAAAATAAAGAATAGCTCCTTCATTTGCAATTTGCCATGAACCATTGTTACCTCTATACAGTTCTAAAGCTACATTTCCACTATTACCAGCATTTTCAGAACTAATTCTTAATCCACCTGATTGTAAATTAGTAGAAGATGCTTTAGCTTGAATAGTAATACCATCTTGACCAACTTGAACAATTCCGCCTTTGTTGTTTAAATATAATGCTGAAGCTTTAGAATTATTACGAGCCATGATTTCATTACCATCAAGACCCATATTTTGACCAGATTTATTACCAATTACTAATGAACCAGCTGCATTTAAACCAACATCTGTATCAGGTATAATATGAAGATTTCCATTAATAGTTACTGCATTATCAAGTAAAGAAGTTCCACCTACATAAAAAGTATAATCTTTTGAAGAAGAAGCATTAATTCCAACTTGACTTGAAGTAACATAATGTCCAGAAGAACCGATTTGGTTAGCAGTTTTATAATATGCCATTCTATTTGCGGTTCCTGCCTCAATAGTCGCACTTAAACTATAACTACAAGCAGCTACATTACCATTGCTTTGTACATAAACTGGTTGAGTTCCAGAACCAACTGTCGCATTATATGTAGCAGAAACAAACATCCTCTGAGAGCCTCCGCCAATATTTAATAATCTATAAGTAGTTGATAATGAATTTGAAGCACCAGTTGTTCCTTCAAGATTGCTATCTGATAGATATCCAAATAACCATTGATCTCTAAAATCACTATTTTTATCCTTTTCATCCTTTTCATTATGATGATTATAATGACCTAAAATCCAATAGCCATTAGTCGTTTTTTGAGCTAATAAAGGAGACCAACCATTAACACTGGTCATTCTAATCATAGCATTATTATGAGAACCATACCAAGCTGAACTTTTTCCTGGTTTTGCAATACTATAATTGGCATCAATTTGAATATTATTATGATGATTTGTAACACCAGATATATTTACTGTATCTGTAAAATTACTTGTTCCAGTAACTTGAAATTGATAACTTATATCTGCAATTGCGGCATTTTGATTTAATTTACTATTAACATGAATTTTTTTAGCTTCAAATAATTCTGGTGCACGAGAACGTCCAGAACCATCTAAAATAGTAAAAGTTCTTGTTACGGTTCCAAAAGTCCCAGAATATTGTCTCATATAAATAGGTTCGTTAGAGCCATCTCCAGTTGCGATTTCAAGATAACCTTCATCAGTTTTATCTGCGCGACCTACAACTCGCCAACAATCATTATCTGCGATTGTACCTACAATACCCCTTATTCCAGTAGAAACATTAGCAAAACGAAGATTACTGGTTAAAGTTTTTTCTCCGTAAATAGTTTGTGCTGCATTAGTAATTAAACCGGCATTATCTTTACCTGCATTTGGAATTGTAATATTAGTATCAGCTAAATCATTTCCAAGACCATCAAGACCTTTAAAAGTGAATTCTGTTCCAGTTACAGTTTTTCTAACTATTTTAGCTACAAAACGTTTATTAATTGGGACTGTAGAACCATCATTCGCATATGTCGCATAATCTGAATATCTGGTTCTTAATCCATCATAATTGCCTTTTGTAACATCAATAACATTACAGTATGATAAATACCATACTAATGGAGCTGAAGCTGTTGGTGCGGCCCCATCTTTAATGTATACATGACCACCCGTTGAAAATGTTCCACTTGTGCCGCAAATTACACGTCTCGCATACCATTCCCATTTACCAGTTCCCGCAGTAGGAGTTAACCATTCATCTTTATAATTATTTCCCATACTATTAGAAGTTGTTGCAAGATTTCTTCCTGCTGGAATTTTAGCTCTAAAAATTTGTATAAAAATTGCATTCGCACGAGATGTAATATTTTGAACGAATCCTCCGAATCCAGGAGATCCTGAACCTGTATGAGTAATTCTTAAAATTTGTCCAGATGAATTTCCACATGTTGCATCAGCTACGCGTGCATGAACGACTACGCCATTATTTGCATTATTATATACAGCAACACCATTTGCTCCGCTCGCAAATTCTGGATCGGCATATAATGGATAACCAGAAGCTTTATATCCTAATACATTAAGAACAACATCACCTGTTCCATCTGAAGCATTTTTAATAATACTATTTCTATGAATATAAGTATTACCACTAAAATAAGAAGAGCCATTTACATAAAAATTATACCCTTGTCGTCCAGCGGTATTAATTGCAATTCTATCTGTATCTGCATAATGATATCCTGCTTGGAGTATTTTACTTCCATTCGTCCAAACCAATCTATTTCTAATTTGACCTTGTAAAATAATATTATTTATATATAAATTTCTCCAATAATCTGCGGCACTTCCTAAGTCTTGAGCATTAGGATTACTATTTTCAGCTTTAATAGGAATAACATGTCCATCACCTGTAACTTGAAATCCTTTTCGATTCGCAATAGTATCTCCGCCTGCTTCAACATTAATAGAACCATCAGATAATAAAAATAGTCTTTCATCTCCACCATTGGTAACAAAAGACATTGCAGATTCGCCCGCTCCAATTACTGTTGAACCACCACCACCAATAGAAATACCATTTCCATAAGTATCAGTGGTGTTGTCAATAAAACGAATCATTGAAAATGTCGCTTTAGAACCAGCAAATTTAATTTCTCTGGCACCATTAAATACCAAATTACCATTAATCCATTGATTTCCACCAACTAATAATTTATATCCAGTATCTCCAACAGTACCTAAATTTACTCCAATGTAAACTTGTCCGCCTCTTGGTTGTAACAATAAGTTACATCTATTCGCATATTGAGTTGTATATCCAGATGTTTGCGGGTCTTGATTATCAAAACAAGTTTGAATCGCAATGGTTTCAGTTCCATAGTCTTTAATATTTTGACCATATATTTTAAAAGTTGCATCATTACTTCCAGTGGCAAAAAGAATATTTCCATTACCACCAATTTTTAAAGAGCCATTTGGAATGAAGAAACTTTTATTACCAGCAACTTTTACATATGTATTATCTTCCATAGCGATACCACCGCTATGAGTTTCATTCCACCATCCAGTATTTCCAGTTGAACGCCACCAATTAGAAGTATAAGCAGTATTAAATGTTGGTTTAGTCTCAGTACTTGATGAAGTAGATACTTTTACATTTGCCCAATAATAATTATTTATATAAGAGGTATAATTTGAAGAATCTAAAACTGTACTCCAATCTCCCCAAGATGAAGCTCCATTATTAGAGCTTGAACCTCTAACAGCTAAATGACCTGCTCCACCATTTTGAATTGCTAACTGAGAACCATAACCAGAATTATCCCATCCAAAAGAAAGAATATTTGCATCTCCTATTGGAGGTTTATTTTTTTTAGTTGTAGAAGTTGCCATTGAGTATGTCACTCTTTTTATATATTTAGCATCTGCTAAATTAAAGTTCATATCTTCTTGGCGAGTTTCTGGGTTTAAGAATAATCCTTTTGCATATCCAGCTGAAGTAGCATATGTTGCGCTATCAGCATTACCTTGAAATCTTGATGCTTGTAATAAATCAAAACCAGATATCTTGGTTGGTAAATATATATCAACTGCGGTACCAGATAAATTAGTCGCGGTACCATCAGCACCCTTTTTTGCATCAGCAGTAGAAGTAATTTTAAAAGTTACATTATGGTCTAACTTAGCACTATCACTGGAATGACCACCAATTTTACTTAAATCATAAGTTTTATCATTAGCGCCAGTAATAGTAAAATACCAAACTGGAGCATCGCCATTTCCTCCTGCAAATCTCACACCTGGCCGACTATATTTAACAGAAATAATACCTTTTGTATCAGCGCCACCAAAAGCAATACCAGCACTATAATCAGGCAAAAACCAAGCTGGAGCTTTAAGCTGTCCTCTTATAGATTTTAACCAAAAACCTCCACCATTTTGGTTTCCCAATCTTGTCCATTTTAAATTAGTATCATCATTTGATAACATTACAGTAAAATCTTGATGCACTAATCCATGAGAGTGATTAGTTGAAGTATTTATTTCAATAAATTCGCCGTCTTTAGAAATAACTCCTGTACCTGTAACAGAACCAGTTATTTTAATTGGTAAACCAGAAAATTTTACTCTATGAACAGTTCCTTTTTTAGTAGCCTGCGCGCCATCAACAACAGTATCATAATATATAGAACCATGATTATTTTCATCTATAACAAAATAAATCATACCATTTGTTAATGGCTGATTTGTTGTATTAAAATCCTTTTTTAAACCTTGTTTAAATTTAACATAATTTGCCAAAAGGAAAATCCTCCTTTCTCTCTGAGTTAATTATATCATAAAAACGACGTTAAGTCAATTTCATTCTATGATATATAAAAACTTGACCAAAAATATTATTATATTTTGGCCTATTAAACAAAAATAAGGGGATAAGACAAAATGTCTTATCCCCTATATCTTTAATAAGCGTCTTGCCAGAATATATCCATTTGCTTATTAATTTGATCAATTCGTGCGATTAATTGCTCAGTCACAGTATATTCTTTAGTATCAAGAATTCTCTGTACTCTGTCATTATCGCCTTCTTCATCTAAGTTAATATCTACTACTAAACTTTGTTTAATCTCAGTTGTAGTTTCGATTGTACTTAGATTATAAGTTAATTCAGATTTACTACTATCTATACTGTAAAATCGAATTGAGTATTTTACTTTACCTGCGGCCGCAGCTACTCGTCCACTAATACACCATGGAATTAGCAACTTATCTTCATCAATAAAAGTATCTGCATCATAAAAAGGAACTACATAAAGTCCAGATTTTCCTTCCGCATTTTCATATTGAATTAAACAAGTCGTATTAATTAAATCCATATGATCATAATATCTATTTAATTTAAAATAGATAATTTCAGAACGATGGTCAGCCTCTACACCAAGAGAGGCTGGTCCTTTAATTGTTCTTGTAGACAAATCAACATCATAGATTGTTTCTGTAGATGGAATTAAAACAGCTAAGCTCGGCTTATTTTGATCTTGAATACGATAGAGTAAATCATAATATTCCTGCATATTAGTAACCATGCTTAACCCTCCTTAACTGTTTTATTAATCTTGAATAGAAACTACTAAGAAGAACTTAGAACATCTATCTGCGGTTGTTCCGTTATATGTATTTCTAACCATGCAATAATAATATCCACCTTCATTATCTTTTGGTTTAAAGATTGGTTGAGTTTCTCCCTCAATAGGAATATCATTATCAAACTTATAATTTCCAAGTGCCGCATCTTGAACATCTTCATCAATGCTACTATTAGTACCCTTATAGTATTTATACCATTGATATGTAATAGTATCAGCATCAGTTCTCATAAGACCTTCGCCGCGTTCTTTAGCTAATGAATAATCAACTTTCAATCCATAACTATGAGCGATTGAATAGTCAACTTTTAATTCAGTCTTTTTAGGAGTGTCTACTACTGGGTCCCCATGTCCATCAAAACTTGAGATTTCAATAGCAACAGGACTTGCAGTATGAGTTACACGACAATTTCTTGTCTCTTCAGTTGAAGTTTCATTGTTAATACTATTAGTAGCAACTACTGCATAATATCCATCTCCAACTGCTCCAGTTTTATCAGTTGCATCATTAGAACCTACAATTGTATAAATTGGATTAACAGCATCTGCGATTTTCTCCCAAGGAGTATTAATATCAACACTTGTAACAAGATTTGGTTTATCCTTATTATCATAGTGTTTAGTTTGAACTTTCTTTAATTTACCTTCATCATCAAAAGCATCTTTTACATTTTCTGGTTTAATCTTATACCATTGATATGTAATAACACCACTGTCACTCTTACCAGTTTGAGTTGTTAAAACACCTTTGAATTCATCAGCTTCTTTAAGAACTAAAGATTCATCAATATCTTTAACGATAGTAACTTCGCTTGGATGGAAGATTTGACAAATAACACTTAATGTGTTTTCACGGCTCTTTCCTACACGGTTTGTTGCAACAGCTACATAACGTCCAGTAGAAGTAATTTTAACCTGAGATTTTCTCTCAAGAACACCTGTTGGAGTAGCCCAATCTACAGCTCTTAATTCTTCTTCTGTCATTAACTCATAAGCTGGAACTCCATCTTCTGTAGCAGTAGCTTTATAGTAATATTTAGTATCACTCTGAGCTGTGTCAGTAGTTTGAACATAAATATTTTGAGCAGTTAATAGACCAATGTATTCATTTGTATCAATATCATACATTCTCCATACATAAGATAAAGTACCACCATCAGGAGAAACTGCTTCAACTTGTTGCATAGTGTAACCAACTTCTGTAGCGAAAGATACTGTCTCTGCAAGGTTTTCGATAAATACAGGAGGCATAGCCTTTGTAGTATCTCCAGTAGCAGTAGAATCTACTAATCTTTCAAGAACTTTCTTATCATCTTCATCAAATACATTTTCACCATCAAGCATCATTTGCGGAATGTTGAAATCCAATGTAGATTTGATAGCTACTGTTGCGGTCTTTGTTGATAAAGAGTAAGTAAGCATGTTAGTAACTTCATCTTGGATATAGAATCTAACTGCGAACTGTACATTACCAGCGTATTTAGTGATGTCGTTGTTTAAACACCATCCAATTAAAATCTTACCAGGATTACTTGTTACATCGGCAATATAAGGTGCGGAAATACCTTGAATAGTATTACCATTTTCATCCTTTGTGCTTAACTGCCATTCAATATAAACATTACAGTTATCTAAATCTTGGTTATCATAAAAACGATCTACTAAGAAATAAACGATTTCTGAAATATGGTCACCCTGAACGGATACACCATTTTTAGCAAATGTTTGAGGAACAGAAATTTCTCTTGTATTAGCATCAATTTCAAATACATCTTCATCTAATGGAAGAACTGTATAGATTTTATCAATTTCAGCTAACTCAACGATACTACCAAAATACTCAGCAAGAGATGTAATACCATTGCTTGGTTCATAGTATGTTTCTGTTGGGTCAAACGCATTAGTTGCTTGAACATAATTGCCATCTTTTGTTTTTACAAAATACATTCCTTCTCCGAATTGGCTTTCTTCCAAAGGAACTTCTACATATGTAAGTTTTAACTCGCCAGCATCACTTAAAGCTTTTGTAGCTTTTGAGAAAAGACGATTATATTTTGCACTATTCTGACTATTTACATAGGTAATCATCTATTTTATCCCAATCCTTTCTTAGAATTTTAAAAAAGAGGAAAGAAAAAACTACTTCTTTCCTCTTTACTTTTTCTTTCAAAAGATATGAAAGAAAGAGATTCATTTATAATTATTTTTGGCCAACTTCTCGCCATTCATCCAGTTCATCCTCTGGGATAGTAACGCTTTGGACAAAAGTCTTACCATCTTTAGTAAGACTTTTTCTTGCGTCCGCCACTAATCTATATTTACGAATATAGTAAATATCTTCAAGATGAACTGTACTTGTAATTGTTCCATTAGTACCTAAATAGGTATACAAAACAGTTTTAGTCATCTTTTAGAATCCTCCTTATTTGAATTCAATCATTGTCTCAGGGTTCTCATACATCTTAGATAGAGATTTTTTAATTAACGGTTTCATTTGCTCTGAAGCACCATAAATAAATGCTTTAGCCTCTGGGTCAGTAATTATAGCTTCACCATTCTGTGCAAAAGAATTCTCTTGAATAGAAGTTAATTTAGTATTTTCAGTTTCAGTACCGATATATAAGAACTTCAATGTACCTGTACACATAATATACATGAAAGCTGAATCTCCAATTGTTTTAACGCTTGGAGGAATAATAATTGTAAAGTCTCCAGAAGGAGCATCAGCAAGAGCCTGGTTGAATGCAAAATTACCAATCTTTTCCAGCTTGTTTGGTAAACCAGTCCAAATAAGGTTTGAACACATTCTAAATGCCATAGTTCCAATTTCAATTAAGTTATTTGGAAGATAACAATATTTCATTTGAGAACAGTTCTGGAATGCATTTTCTTTAATATATTTCAAAGGAGCATCTTCATAGAAGAATACATGAGTTATTCCTGTCTGATTAGAAAATTCTTGAATTATACTAATATCTGCCATTCCATGAATCTTATCGTCATATTGTTTTGGAATAGTAATTTTACCTGTTAAAGAAACACCAGGTTTAACACGTATAGAATAAGTTTGGTCTGTTTGCCAATTAAATTCAAAATACTTATCATCAGTAGGATTGTCATAAACATTTTCAACAACGAATGCCGCATAGAACTTTAAGTTTTGAGTAGCTTTAATTGTTGTTAAATCTACAACAGGAGCTAAACTTGCGGAACCATATACATTATTTTCACCAGAAATTCTTCTTGTATATCCTAAGAATCTATACTTGCTTGTAATAGGAAGGCTATCTTCTTTTGGATTTTGAACAAGATAATTTGGATCATGCAATGCGCTTCCATGAACAACAGAATATCCAATCTTATTTCCATAAGTATTTTCAATCTCTTTCTCTGAACCGTCATCATTTACGAGATAGAATTTTACCTCCCAATGGTGGTCTTCAAATACAGCATAGAATGTATAATCAGTTTTATCAGCTAATAGTTCCTGAGTTCCCCAATTATGAATTGCGCTATTACCTAATAAAGTAACCCAGTTAGTATCATAAGATTCAATTAATCCACTTCTATCAGGAGTTGTAGACCATCCAATAAAGTCTTGAGAAGGCTTTAATGCATTAATTCTTGTCTCACTGAAAGCAGATTCAGTTCTATCTTTAGGATTTGTGAAGAAAACTTTTGGATTTTGTTCAAATTTTGCTAAACCAATTTTATCTGTACCAATTAAGGTCTCTGTTGTTGTAGCAACTCCAGTTAAGGAATCAATTGTTTTATCTTGAATTACGAAACGTGCCGCAAAACCTTTAGTAACTTTCTTAAAGAAGAATGTTAAATTAGGATAATTCTTAACTAATAAGTCTTGAATTGCGCTTTCTTCAACTGCGGTTTCATTATTAATATAAATATAACCAGAAATTGTAGGAACTTTGGTTCCACTTGAAACACCAATGAAACTTGCATTACTGATTAAATTCTCAAGTAATTTAGTATCTGTAATATCAACTGTTTTCATAGTGCTGTCATATTCATACATTTGACCATTATTAATATATTGAACCCAATCTCCAGGATGTTCTTTATAATTTTCTGCTGTAAAAGGAACTAATCCAAAGTGACCATCATCTCTAAAGTATTGAGAACTTGCACTAAAAGTAGCTTCTGGGTCATCAATTAATACATATGGACTCCATTGAACATCAGCCATATTAATCTTTCTCTGTGCACCCAAAGAAGCGGTTGCCGCATAGAATTTATTTAATAACTTATAACTGTTATATCCTAAGTTTCCGCCTATGATATTTAAAGTTGTTAAGTTAGATGTTCCCTTTCCAACTTCCTTATCAGTTAATCCTTCAATGTAAAGTCCTTTTTGAGCAACTAAATCACCGCTTGGATTATTTTTATCCTTTTCTTCTGGAACTTTATAAGTTTCAATCAGATCAGTTAATAATCTTGCTTCAGTTAATTTTAAAGCTGCGGTTGAAGCGCTTAAATGCAATGTATCAAGTGCAACACCATCAGCAAAAGTAACCTGAGTAATGTTTGAACCAGTATCTCTAAAGTTCTGTAATTTTTCACTTGCAGATAAATCAAATGTTACGTTATTATCTTTAAAGGTAATGTAACTTAAATTGATTTCTTTAACAAGTGGCAATCCACTTGAACCAGTAATAGTCCATTTGTTTACGTTTGCATTTTTATAGTGATTATTTTCTTCATCTACTCCATCATATCCAAGTTTTAAATCTGTAATCTTAGTTGCATTACCAGATAACTCGAACTCTTGGAAGTAAAGTTTACTTAAATCACCAAGTGATTTCATTTGGTCCAAACCATAAATATAGTACAACTGTTCTTTATAGTTACCAGATTTACGAATACCATTTTCAAGGTCTGGAGTAGTAAATTTAACTGGGGTTCCAGTATATTTCATGGAATCAAAGTTTGCGGTATCTGTTCCAACAGTAACATACATCTTACGAACAGGTGTCATTGATAACCAATATTCACCATCGAACATATGTTTCTTTTTACCTGTTACTGGATCATAATATGGCTCATTGGTAATAATACCCTCTGCACCATTTGTCGCAGTACCTTCAATCCATTTATCTGATGTACTTGCAGGACTGTTTGCGGAAATACGAGAACGAATTCTGTTTTGTCCACCACGTTTATAGTTACCAACTGATAACCAAGAATCAATATAATTGAAACGGTTAGTTAAGAACTGCTCACGTGACATACTTCTATCTCCTTGTAAAGCGTAGAAATATGTATCACTTGTGTCCTTCAATACTTCTGGTGTTGTACCAGAACCAAGATAACCTACTTTTGGATTAGTGATTGAAATATATTTATAATGCTCATCAAGGTTCATTGCTAAGAGTGGTCTTAAACCTTCCATTGAATGGCTCTTAGTAAAGTCTGGATTACATTTATAGATATTTTCAATAACATTTATAGAAGTAAATGGTGGTTTCTTTAAAGTACCAAAGTTACTACTTGGTACACCAGTTAATTGTTCATATTTATCTTTAATAATTCCTAAGAACAATGAGTAGAAATTATTCCAAAGAACACTATCATTTGTTGAGAATGTTCCATCATCAGTTGCATCAATGTTATATTCAAATGATGGAATACCAGTATTGTTAATACCTAATTGAGTATCCATATCATAGAAAATTGGATACCAAATATAGTCTCCGCCTTTCTTCTGTGGTCCCCAAGATGCCATCATACAGTTTTTACCACGAGAGTCATAACATTCAAGAACTTCAGTGATAACGAAATATGTTGCTAAATATTCAAGATTAAAATGATCTGTTAATTCATTTTTGAATTTAGCTAAACGATATTCTTTTGTGTCATAATTATAAGTTGTATTACCATATTGAACAGGAGCAGGTAATTTCCAAAACTCTTCAATACTACTTTCATTATTGACTGCTTTATAATATGTTTCAGTTTCTACAAAACCTTCTTCTGCTAATAAATAGTTACCAGAACTATTTTTAGTATAGAATTTATTCTTTTTGTAGACTAATTCAGGGTCATCAGTTAATAGAATCTTACGATATTCTCCATCAGCTTGAAGTTCATAGTAAATTGTATCTTTATTATATACTTGCGCTTTAACCTTTTGTCCTGTTTCAGTACTTTCAAAATAGAAAATACCTGCTTCAAAGATTTTTTCACCTAAATCAACTTCTACATAAGTATTTAAATTTGGAACTTCTTTTAATAAAGGATTCTTTGGATCGTTATTAACATCAATTAAAGCATCTGTTGCTGTACTCCATACCCATGCAACTGCTTTTTCCCAGTTTCCATAAATTTCAAGTAATTTATTTCTACCTTCGTCAAGATTATTAGCAATATCAATTCCTAACTTATCTTGTAATTTTCTAACAGTCTTAGAGTTACTTGAAGAGTTTTCCAAATTCACTAAATAATCAATATAATCATCAAGTGCATTATATCTATATTCAAAAGAGTCTGCTACAACTGGTGCTTTAGCAACAGTATATTTATTATCAGCTGTATCAGGTGCTTTAAAAGATAACGTATGTCTGTTCCATGGATCTCTAAATGAACAGAATCCACGAGAGTTATTTTCAAATTCCCAACATTCTGCAATATCATCTGTACTCTTATGGTCAACAAAAGCTTGTTTCATACCGATTCCAGAAAATCCATAAGCTTCAGCCGCACCTTTATCAAGAAGCATATTATAACGACCAATGAATAAAGGTTCTGTACCAGCTTCTTTCATGGCTTTTGTCTGCCAGAATGCTAAAGTTGGGAAACCTTGAACAGATGTTCTATAATCGCTTAAATGATCAACTTTTGCAACTTTATAACCAGGTACATATTCATACCAAACGTTTATACACTCAGCTAATTTATCTTTAATTGCACTACCTTGAGCATCAGCTGAGTAAGAAGGTGTTTCTCCAATTCCACCAAGAACTTTAGATACTCCCTCACGTTGAGCTAATCCACGAGGTCCTAAAACGAAATCTTCCGCAGATGATAACATTTTCAATTCATCATCTTTAGTATTTTTAAGATTTCCTTTATGATTATAGTAATAATAAACAGTTCCTGCTTTATAATTACTTGCCTCATTAGTAAGAGCTTTTTGTTCACTCTTTGTTGGATCAAGTTCACAGAAAGCGCTTGCACCATTATAATCTTCAAGAGGATGATGTGAATAAGCATAATTTACTAAGTTAGCAAGACCCATATTATAAGAACCAGAAGATTCCATGAAGTCTACTTTTAAAGTAAATTTATTACATCCAACAGTATCATTGTCATAGTAGAAGAATTTAAGTTTCTTCTTCTTACCAAGTTCATAATCTGCGGCAAAAGGTCCTTTATGAGCAACCATTGCATACTCATTCTTTTTAATTACATCACCATATGTGTCATATTGTTTCTTTCCTTCTGCATCCAAATCATCAACTTTAATTTTTGTTTTTGCTTTATAGTTACGACGTGGATAGAATTCAGATGAAGTTCCTTGTACACTTAAATCTACATTTTTAGCAGTAAAAGAAGGACAATGATGTAAATAATAATCCTCAAGCTCTTTTCCTGCGGCAGTAGCCTCTGCGGATAAATTACCCATTGAATATGCTCTTTCAAGACCAGTATTAATAAATTCCATATCTGCCTTAATAGGCGTATCTTTTCTCCAAGGAAGGTTACCTTTTGATAAAGTATCATCTTGGTCTGTTGTAAAGATAATATATGGCATAATATTTTCTGTTCTTGGATGCTCTTTATTATACTTAATCATCTTTTCATAAGAGAACTGATATTCTTCATTAGTAGATTTATTAGGTATAGACATTTCAGCTAAATCCCAAGCAGTTGTATCAGTATTATCATATGCAACATTTTTTAATATTTCAGTTAAACCTAAAGCTCTATTATAAACTCTAAATTTATAAAGATCAATATCACAGTTAGAAGAATTAATAACAAGGTTTTTATTATTAATTGACCATTCACTTGTTGCAGTAGAACGAGCTACGCTGGTAAGCATACCATTTAAGTAAACCTTCATTAAACGGTTTTCACCTGTTGAGTCTTGTGCATTACCATTATTATAAACAATAGTAATATTAAGCATCTTATCTTCTACGAAGTCAATAGTTACTGCGTTAATACCATTAGTGAAGTAACCATCTTGTGCTCCAAGACAGATTGCAGAAGTTTTAGAAATAGCACTATCATCAATTCCATCTTCAATATATTTTACTGCGGCTGCTGTTAAGTTGTAATCACGATATAAACCTTTGTAAAGCAATTCATCATAGGAAGGAACATTTTGTCCTTGTTCTTTTAATTGAGGCAATTTTACAGACAAGAAAGCATCATAGTTAGTATAACCACCAACTGCAGTTCTTTGATCCAAGAATTGTTTGAAGAGTTCATCGTCAGTCCAACTCTTAATTTCTGGAGCAACATCATCAATTACTGTATAACGAGTATATGTAGTAATTAATTTTTCATAACTTTGTACATTACGAACTTTTAATCTTAATTCAATAGTTTTTGAAGGATTTTCTTCTCCTGCAAAAGTGCTAACTCCAATAGGGAAACTAACAGAAGCTCCATTACTAATTCTTAAACAAGTAGTATTGGTATCGTCCATAATCCAACCGTTGTTATACCAGTTGAAATCTTTAAATACTGCATGTTCATCTCCTATATCTAATACAGAACGTTTCTTAGCAGATTCAGAATTTGAACGACCTCTTGAGTCAACATTAACTTTTAATCCAGTAGTAGCAATACCCATATTACGAGGGTCTTTTAATACAGTAAAGTCTGGAACTGTAGCCCATGTTTCAGTATCATCTTGACCGATACGAACTTGATAAGTTGTATTTTGACCAGCTACTAAATTAGTCAATGTCCAATAAGTGAATGAATTGTCTTCATTTCTTGCGGTATAGTATGAACCATCAAGTGCATCTGTACCATCAATAAATAAGTAAATTGCAATATCACCAGTATTATTAGGGTCATATACTTTAATTGGAACAATTGGGTTATCAAATTCATAATAAGTTGATTGCATAGCTCCAAACCAAATTAAAGGTTGACCTTCATTTACATACAAACCAATTTCTTTTGAAATCATAGGAGTCGCACTACCACGAGAACCATTTGATTTAGCTAAGCTTAACTGAGCTTTAATTATATGGCGGCCATGGTTATAGTTATCACCAAGTGCTATACCTGTGGAATTATTTGTATTTTTATCATAAATGACTGAATTTTTTGTAATAACTGGTGTTGCATTTGCAGTAGTGTTTGCAGTATTATATGTTTGAGTATATACTAAGAAATCATCAAAGTAAACATCAAGAATACGGTCTGCACCAGTTGCAAAGTTAACAGCTACAGGAATTTCAGTACTAAAGAACTTATTAGCACTAAATTGGCTGTCAATCCAATCTATAGAAAGTTCATGAGTGGTAACAAAATAAGTTGCAGTACCACTATTGTAGAAAATATTATCTTTACTACCTTCTACTGTAAATACGATTTTATTTTCAGTAGATTGACGAATAAATTCAGTTGCATCATAAATAATAGGCTTAGCATGAGTTACTTTTTTTGTATCAGTATAATATGGTACAGAACTTTCTTCTGTGAAAAACTGAATTGTAACTTTCATTGCGTTTTCACCTGGGTCAACAGGGCTGCCATCTTCTGTTGCAGATGTTACTAAAATTTGAATATTACATTTATCGCCATTTAATAAATCTGCTTCTGTTACACCTGTAACAGTCAAACGACCTCTTTTTTTAGTAGAAGTTGTTCCACCACCTTCACCGCCTCCGCCAGTTCCACTGACAGCGATTCTTGCACAAGTAACAGCTTTTGTTATTTCATCAATATCTACAACTTTGTAAAAACTTCCATCATTATTGATAACTAAATCTCCAGTTTTTAATTTATCATCTGGATTTTCAAGTTCATCCATATAGAATGTATAATAGTCATCTCCGGAGTTTTGAACGAAAGTAGCTTTTGCATAAATAATTGCGGCACCGCGACCGCCCATAGGGATTCTCGCAATTCCCTGAGCATCAATGAAAATGTTTCCAGTATCGGTTGCAAAATAAATAAAACCTTCTTGGTATTTACCTTGAAGAATTTTTTCCTCTAAACCACGAACTGGTCTAAATCTTGCATTTGCCATTATGCGGTATCTCCTTTCTATCTCATATATATTTAAAAAAATAAAGGGATTAAAAAGAGAATCTCTCTTTTTAATCCCTATAATTCTCTCTATTTAGAATAAAAAATAGAAAATTAAAATTATCAGAACTCGCCCCAAGTCATATCAATTGACACTGAAGAACCACTTGCTCCAAGAGTCAATGAACTTGATTTGAAAGTTGCAGTAGCAGTTCCGTTTTGAACCATATCTTTACCACTGGAAGCAGTAGCAGTTACCTTAGTGCTTAATGCAACAGAACCATCTGTATTAGCCTTTGCGGAACTGGTTACTCCTGTAATTACAGTAGCAGTATCATTAAGTTTATAATTAACAGTATTTACACCTGTTACGTGTCCTTGAGCATTTGTCTTAATAGAAGTTATTACTGGAATAGTAATAGTATCATTTAAGTGTGTTGCAGGAGTTTGAGAACTTAATTTAATCTTATCTGGATTAGTTTTAGTATCAGTTCTGGCAACATCATTATGAGTAACTGTAATCACATTCTCAGCTGGTTTGTTTCCAGAAATATCTACTCCACCTTGAAGAGATTGAGATACTGTTAATCCGCCTGCACCAGCGTATTTAATTTGACCTTTATTACCACCTTTAGAATCTTGTAATTTAAAACCAATTCCTTCAGCAGCTGTATACAATTTATATGTTGTATCAGTATCATTTGTACTCTCTACAAAATCCCATGTAAGAGTTGCTGGATTAATAGTACCAACTAATTCAGCCTTTGTAATTGTACCTGCGGCTAAATCAGCAGCTGTATATTCAGTACCACGAGCGATAGCTAAAGTACCTGCCGTATGTTCAACACCATTTACAGTAATCGGTGAACTAAATAAATATGTATAACCAATTTTTTGAGATAATTTAAGAAGCTCTGCCCATGCGGTAGCAGCAGTACCATTTACTCCAACAGTACCACGATATTCCATCGCATTAAGGTCTCTCATTAATTGATCGATTTCTTCTTTATTATATGCATTAATATTAAATACACCATCAACTAATTTAGTAGAACTTTGAGCCTTACTACCATATTTAATAACTGGATCATAAGAACCAGTTACAGTTTTACCTTGATTATCTTTTACTGTTACAGTAAAACCAGTTTTTCCAGTTGCCGCATTAGCAATAGCTAAAGAAGCATTAACTCTACCAGAGATAGTAATTACATTTTCTTTTCTGGTAAGAACGGTTGTATTTGGATCTGATTTCAAAGTAACTGAGCTACCAGCTTGGCCATTGGCAGAACTTAAATTAAGTTTAACTTCACCAGTTGCTCCATCTCCAGCAGCTAAAGTGAATTTATCACCAGTAAGTGTAATACTATTTTTTGCACCTGCGGTCTGAGCAATCTTTAATCCGCCCGCAGTAACAATATCAAATGAACCAGTAACACTACCACCATCTGTACTACCAATCGCATTTTTGATAGTTGCAGTAGCTCCAGTAGTAGAAGTTGTATAAGTATTAGAATCAATATGAGTATCAGTATTAGCATTAATCTGTACCCATGTGCTACCATTATACACACAGAGAATATTAGCAATATTACTATCTACTTGGCCCGCAGTAGAATCTTTATATTGAACGTAGAAGAAACGTCCTGTATAAGCTACTCTATCTGCTGGAGTTGTAAGATTTGGTAAATCACCTAAATAAGTAACAGTTTGTACACCTTCATTTACAGCTGAAATACTTCCATCACTATTACCAATATATAATCTATGTGAATCTTTTGTTAAATAAAAATAACCATGTTTAGCTCCGGCATTGGCGCCTTTAGATAGCATGGTATCAATAGAACTCTGAGCACCGGTCAGAAAGCCAACTTTAGCGTCTTTTAAAACATTAGCCATTTATTATTGCCCTCCTTTTTTTTATTCAGTTTCATTAATGTCTTGCCATTTTAATCTACCGTCAAGAATATTTACCTTATTAGATACTTCAACCATTTCGGTTTGTAAACTACTAACAGTTTTTACAAGACCTTGATTTGTACCAGTCTCATCACCAAATAAAGTTGTATTTACTTTTTCTGAAGATGTTTTTAAATCAGCTACATCTTTAACTAATCCTTTAGTAGAATCACCAACAGTAGTCTCAAGTTTGGTAACTCTATTATCAAGTTTTATTATATCTGAGGCGTTATGATTATTTTCAATCCATTCTTCAATTTCTTTTAATGTATCAAATTTTTCTGAAGCGCCATCAACAACTTTTAAAACCTCTTCTTTAGAGATTTCTCGAATTGATTTTCCTGTATCTTTACCAACAAGAGTGTCTAAAACAAGTTCAACTGCGGCAGTAGGATTAGCCCATGTTGCGTCACCACGTAAATATAACTTATTATCTCCAGCTTTTGGAGGCGGTACTAAACCAGATAGACCATTTGAGTCATCTTTTGCCCCAACCATTATTGTAACAATTTGACTTAAAACCTCAAAAATAGGTTTATTAATCCATTTCTGCTGATGGTCATCATAGATTAATATATTATTAGCGGTAATATCTTCTGAAATAAGAACATCTTGTAAATCGCCGATATTGTTAATATTGGAAATTTCACCAATAATTAATTTAGGTCCTAAGTATAATTGGCCTGTCCTTCCATCTGTTTCAGATATAAAATACAGGGTATCTTTATCTTTATCTGAATCTGGAATCTTCGCCCAGGCTGTTGGAGTACCACGCAAAAATTTTACATAATTGCCAGGTGTTGTTGTATAAGAAGCCAAAACATTTACCTCCTTTTCATTTTCTCCTATAAATAATCAAAATATATATTTATCAATTAAATAATCCCTGTCTCTTATACACATCTCCGAGCCCACGAGACGC
>ERZ1026898.441-NODE-441-length-25531-cov-4.392801_pt1 | contig 25531 bp, 33 predicted proteins | sample MGYA00380178_ERZ1026898 | MGnify/ENA primary metagenome ERZ1026898 (study PRJEB33269, sample SAMEA4719814) | human gut metagenome | biome: human-associated habitat; feature: organic feature; material: feces | place: Cameroon | collected 2013-10 ...
CATCCAGACCACCCAGCGGGCCAGCGTCTGTGTCAACGAAGTCTGGCGCGAGTGCCTCGATAGCACCGGCAAAGCCCCCGACCGGCAGCAGTCCAAGCGCATCTCTGCGGTGCTGAATGGCCTGTCCGGATGGCAGGCGATCAAATATCCCCTGCGCTGCGGGCCCTACGGAATGCAGCGTTTGTGGCGCAGAAATGAGGAATAATTACCACCCCAAAAAACGACTACAAACCACTGCCGAAACCGCCGTTTTGACTACAAACGGAAGGTCGGCTACAACGACTACAAAGTTTTTGGAACTTTTGAAAGAAGCCGAAGAAAACAAGGCCGAAAAATGACCTTTGACTACAACGACTACAAAGCGACTACAAAGGATTTCGGAGTTTGTAGTCAAAGAAAATCCAGTGTTCAAGCGGGTTTTCGAGTTTTGACTACAATGACTACAATCTTTTTCCTTGGAAGAAGTGAAAGAGAAGAAAATAAGGCGTGTGCCCGTATACGCGTGAGTCTTGATTTCTTCGCGTGAGGAATTATAGGAAATTTTGTAGTTTTTGTAGTCATTGTAGTCAACCCGCAAAACGGAAGGAGAAACTACAAATGCTGACAAACTCCACAAACAAGCCCCTGGAAAAGAGCATCGAGAACATTCTCCGGCAAGCCGTGGAAGCCGAGGGCGGGATGTGCCTGAAGTGGGTCTGCCCCGGACACAAAGGCGTGCCTGACCGGATGATCCTCTTCCCCGGCGGCATCATTGCCTTTGTGGAACTCAAGCGACCCGGGGCAAAGGTCAAGGCGGGCGGTTTGCAGGAGTGGTGGCGGCAGCGCCTGGTGGGGTTCGGCTTCCGCTGCTACGAGATCAGCACCGTCAAGCAAATACAGCAGCTGGTGTTTCAGCTGAGCACGGAGAGCTTCGCGCTAACAACTTCCTATGCGGACGACGAGGGCTGGCCCTACGAAATCGACGACTGACACACTGCCCTAAAAGAAACGGAGGTCAAAGCAATGCAGCAATTTCACCCGCACCCATATCAGCAGGCGGGCATCGAAGCGATCCTCGAGAAGCCCGGCGTGGCGCTCTGGATGGAGATGGGCCTGGGCAAGACGGTGGTCACCCTGACCGCCATCGACCAGCTGATCTACGACCGACTGGGGATCAGCCGCGTCCTGATCGTAGCCCCGAAGAAGGTCGCAGAAGCCACATGGCAAGACGAAGCGAAGAAGTGGGAGCATCTGCAGCACCTGCGCATTTCCACCGTGCTGGGCACAGAGAAGCAGCGTCTGACCGCGCTGGACGCACCGGCGGATATTTACATCATCAACCGCGAGAACGTCCCCTGGCTGGTTCACACACTGGGCCGGGGCTGGAACTTTGACATGGTGGTTCTGGACGAAGCGTCCAGCTTCAAGAACCACGCGGCGCAGCGGTTCAAAGCGCTCAAGGCAGTGCGGCCCCGGATCCACAAGGTGGTGGAGCTCACCGGCACCCCCAGGCCCAACAGCCTGCTGGACCTCTGGGCTCAGATCTACCTGCTGGATCAGGGCGAGCGGCTGGGGCGGTACATCACTCACTACCGCAAGGACTACTTCTGGCCCACCGAGTACAGCTACGAGCCAAAGGACGGTGCCGCCGAAGCGGTGGAGGGCCGCATCAAGGACATCGTCCTGAGCTTCAAAGCCGCCGACCACCTGACCCTGCCGGAGAAGATCATCGACGACATCCCGGTGGCGCTGGACAAGGCCGCAAAAGCCGCCTACAAGAAGCTGGAGAAGAACTACCTGCTGGAAGTGGACGGTGAAGCCATCACAGCGCAGCAGGCGGCAGCCCTGACCGGCAAGCTCCTGCAGCTGTGCAACGGCAGCATCTACGACGAGAGCGGCACGGTGCACCAGATCCACCGGTGCAAGCTGGATGCCTTCGACGAACTCATCGACGCACTGGACGGCCAGAAAGCCCTCGTGTTTTACGGTTTCCGCTTCGACGAGGAGCAGCTCACCGAAACACTGAAAACGCGCCACAGGGGCCTCAGATTCGCCGTGCTGCGCTCCGGGCAGGATGCCGCAGACTGGAACGCAGGAAAACTGGACGTTCTGCTGGCCCAGCCTGCCAGCTGCGCATATGGGCTGAATTTGCAGCAGGGCGGGCACCACCTGATCTGGTACAGCCTGCCGTGGAGCCTGGAACTGTACGCGCAGGGCGAAGCCCGGCTGTACCGGCAGGGCCAGCAAAGCAGCGTCATCGTCCACCGGCTGATCGTCAAGGGCGGGGCCGACGAGATGGTAGTCCGGGCGCTGAACCGCAAAGACAGCAGCCAGAACGCACTGATGCAGGCCGTCAAGACCCGCATCCGAGAGACACAAGGAGGCAGCCAATGAGCATCCGGGCATTCCGCAGGCTCTCCCGCGCAGAGCGGCGGGGCTTTATCGAAACCATCGAGGACCCCCTCACCCGCCGGGTCTTTGAGATCGCATTTCTGGGGCCGGGCAAGGTAAGCTGGCAGAAAGCAGCCCTGCTCTACGGCGGCGGCATTTCGCCGGAGACCCTGCGGGTCTGGGTCTGGCGGGAATTGCAGCGCGCATGAGCCACAGAACGCCGCCGTGAGCGCCGCAGCAGCGCGGGCGGTAAAGTTCCCGCCCAATTCGCAAAAGCCCGCCACAGAGGCCCGCAGCAGCGGCTGCGCGCAAGTCATAACGTTTTCACCAAGAAACCCATGCTATGCTCTTCTGGATAACACACAGGAGGGTGGAGCATGGGTTTTTCTAACGAGCGGATGAGGACGGGCCAGCTGGTCAACTGGTTTCTGCTGGACGGCCTCGAGCTGACCCCGGCGGGCAACCCCATCACCAAGGCCCTGCCGCTGCCCTTCGGGGTCGATCACATTATCGGCTTCAACGAGCTGCTGACCTGTAAGCACCCCGAGAGTGCCGGGGTGCACTTCTTTCTGGATGACTACCAGTTCGAGCGGTTCTGGCGACAGCCGGAGCGGTACCTCAATGCGCTGGCAAAGTACCCGCTGGTCATCGGTCCGGACTTCTCGCTGTACACCGACTTCCCTGCCCCGATCCAGCACTGGAACCACTACCGCAACCAGCTGCTCACCGCCTGGCTGCAGCACAACGGCGTGTGCGCCATTCCGGCAGCAAGCTGGTCGGACGAGGACAGCTTCCGCTGGTGCTTCGACGGTATCAGCAAAGGCGGCGCGGTGGCAGTGAGCACGGTGGGCTGCCTCGTCCACAAGGACGCGTCCGAGGGCCTGCTGGACGGCCTGAAAGAGCTGATCCGGCAGACCGAGCCCTCCGAGGTTCTGGTCTACGGCAAAACGCCGCCTGCAATGGCAGCACTGCTGCGGGAGCACAGCATCCCGTGGCAGGCATTCCCACACAACATGGCGGCCCGTGTAAGGCCCGGAGAGGAGGCGCAGTGATGGGCGGCAGAGGCAGCAGCATGAAAGGTTCCCAGGGCATGGGAGGCGGCGCAGGAGCGCCCGCAGCAGTCGCACAGGCAATGCCCGCGATTCAGGCAGCACCGGCAGTTCAAGCAGCGCCCCAGCAGGCAGGCCCGCCCACCGGAGCGAACGGCTTTAGCCACCTGACACCGCAGCAGGTAGCAGCCCTGGAGGGTGCAGTGCAGCGGCAGATGCAGCGTGACCCCAAGCTGGCAGCAGGCGTCACCGACTACATCAACCCCAGTATGCAGGGCAACGGCAAGGCTCTGAGCCAGAATGCCAACTGGGCTGCTGCCAATGGCCAGCCCCTGACAGCACAGCAGCAGCGAATGCTTGCCTCTGTGGACAAGCTAGCCAAGCCCATCGGCGTGGAGACCACCCTCTACCGGGCAGACCACCCGGACTTTTTGCAGCGGCACTGCGGCCTGCCTGCAAGCTACAGCAGCATGAGTGACGCACAGCTCCGCAAAGCCCTGGTAGGCAAGAGCTGGCAGAGCACCAGCCTGGAGTCCACGGCTTACGACAGCCGTAACAACCCCTTCTGGCCCCAGCCCGGCGGTGCCCGGGGCACTGGCTCCAGTGGCCAGGGCGGCATTCGCTCCGGTAACCGGGAGATTCTCATCCGGTACCACACCGCCAAAAGTGCCCGGGCCGCATTTATCCAGCCCAGTCAGTCCGAGGCCGTTCTGGCGGTGGGCACCCACCACAAGATCACCGGCGTCCGCAGCACCACGCTGGGCCCGTCCCGTACCTACCTGTCCGGCCAAAAGGTTCTTGAGCTGGTCATCGAGGTGTGGTAAAATCAAACTGGAGGTATCTCTACTATGGCTAACACACGAAAGTCCGACGACACGATCATCGGCGGTTTTATCCAGCGTGACACGCCCCCCGTGTCCATGGGCCCCATTCACTTCGGTGCAAACATGACCGACGCAGACGGCACCGTGCTGACCGACAGCAGGGGCAACTGGATCGGTCCCCTCTCCCGACTGGCTCCCGAGTACCGCAAGTACGTCAAGAAGCCAGTCACCAGAAAGAAAGCCACCAAGGCGAAACCCAAGAAAAAGTAAGTCGTAACGTTTCGCCCCTGCAATTCATGGTACCCTTGACCGAGAAATTCACGGCCAAGGGAGGATCCACATGGGAGGCAGAGGCGGAAGCATGGGCGGCAGCCATGGCATGGGTGGCGGCAGTGCAGGTGGTGCGGCAAAGGCCGCTGCACCGGCACCGGCAGCGCCCCAGACCCGGGAGCAGCAGCTGCTGGCACATATCAAGAGCAACCCGGCGGCCCTGATGCAGATGAGTGACCAGGATGCAGCGGATACCGTAGTGGCGGTTGAAAAGCAGGCCATTGCAACGGATGGTTCTCAGCGCGACTGTTTTGTGCAGCGTTACATGGCTGAAATCGGCTGGGCCACAAACAAACCGGAGCTACTCACCGACGCAGCCTACGAAAAAGCCCGGAAAAAAGCCGGTGAAGAGTCCATGTACCACGCAGACAAAAACTTTGGAGGTAAAACCGGAAAGCACTACAACCAACAGCTGCAGACCGGTTCTACGGCATACTATTCTGAGGGTTACTCCGGTGCAGGAACTTACTGGGCACACAACAGTGCAGCGGATTCTGCTTGCTATGGCAGATATCAGGTCAAGGCGTTCCTCAACCGCAAAGCCAAACTCGTCACAACGTACACCTTGGCAAACGACGCGCGCCAGCTGAAACGCCAAAAGCCGAAGCTGTATGCGGCGCTCATCGGAGCAAAACGCGGGTATGGTCGTAACGAGGAATCCCTGTACCCAATTCTTGCCGCCGCAAGAGGCTGCAATGTCATCGTCCGCGACACCTTCAGCCCCCAAGTATCGCGCTCCGCAGGTCAATACATAGTGACGCTTGACCGAGGCGCGCTTACCATGAGCAAGAAAACCGTCGCAGGGGCAACCACATACATGAACAACTGGTAAGGAGGATTTACCATGGCAATCACGAAAGAGGCAGAAAAGCTGATTTCTCAGTTGGAAAACAGTCCTGAAGGGCGGAAACACGGCAGAGACGCCCGCGCCTACGCAGTAGACAGCTGGAAAATCCACACCGGCGAATGGGAGAAACCTGATGGTTGGAAAGACCCCTATGCCAAGCTGGATAAGACCGCAAAGGCCAAGCCTAAGACCACCAAGGCGAAAGCCAAAAAGTAAGTCATAACGTTTTTACCCTAGGCTCTCTGGTACAATTGCCAGAGAGCCTATTTTACTGCCCGGAGGGATTGCATGGAGAGCGTGAAGCACCAAATCGAGTACAAACGGCTGGACGAAATCCGCCCCTATGACAATAACCCCCGGCGCAACGACGAGGCCGCAAAAGCCGTGGCCAACAGCATCAAAGAGTTCGGGTTCCAGTCCCCCATCATCGTGGACAGGGACGGCGTGATCATCGCCGGACATACCCGGTACAAGGCCGCCCGGAGACTCAAGTTGCAGGAAGTGCCGGTCATCGTTGCGGCAGAGCTGGACCCGGAAAAGGTCAAGGCCCTGCGCATCGCGGACAACTCCACCGGCGAGGTTGCCCAGTGGGACCTGCAGCTTCTGGTGCAGGAGCTGACCGGCATCGAATACGACATGACCGACTTTGGTCTGAACCTCCAGATCAAGATCGACGAGGAGGTCAAGGAGGACGACTTCACTGCAGAGCCCCCGGAGCAGCCCATCACCCAGCGGGGAGACATCTGGCTGCTGGGTGACCACCGGGTCATGTGCGGCGACAGCACCAGCCCGCAGGACGTGGAGCGGCTGATGGACGGCCAGCTGGCTGACCTGCTGCTCACCGATCCGCCCTACAACGTGAACTATCAGGGTTCGAACGGCAAGAAGATTGAGAACGACAACATGGCCGAAAGCCAGTTCCGGCAGTTCCTGCTGCAGGCTTACAGCCGGGCTTTCGATGCCTGCCGCACTGGTGCCAGCGCGTACATCTTCCACGCAGACACGGAGGGTGAGGCGTTCCGGGCCATGTTCCGGGAGGCGGGCTGGGGTTTGCACGGGTGTCTGGTCTGGGTCAAGAACAGTCTTGTTCTCGGTCACAGCGACTACCAGTGGCAGCACGAACCCTGCCTGTACGGCTGGAAGCCCGGCGCGAACCACTACTTTGTCAACGACCGCAGCCAGACCACCGTCATTGACGATGCAAAGCCGGACGATCTGCGGCACATGAAGAAGGATCAGCTGCTGGACTGGGCCATCAAGGCGCAGGCGCTGCTGACGGAGAAGCCCAGCAGCGTGATCCGCTGCGACAAGCCGCCCCGCAACGCGGAGCACCCCACCATGAAGCCGGTGGTGCTGTGCGGCAGGCTCATCAAGAACAGTTCCCTGCCGGGGCAGATCGTTCTGGATCTGTTCGGCGGCAGCGGCTCTACGCTGATCGCCTGCGAGCAGCTGAACAGAATCAGCTACACCATGGAGTATGACCCACGCTATGTGGACGTGATCGTCCAGCGCTGGGAGGACTTCACCGGTGAAAAGGCCGTCCGCCTGAAATAACCATCCCCCGCCGGGGCAGGTTTTCTACTCCTTTCCTGCCCCGGCTCATCATAGCCAAAACGGCACGCACACGGGTCATCCTCCGCCCGCAGGGCTCTGGAAGCAGAGCCGGTGCGTGCCGTTTTCTCATACGGAGGTGAAACCTTGGCACGAGAATCCCAAATCAGCAAGTGGAACAGCCCCAGTGGCCTGCTGCGACTGCAGCGGCTGGCGATGCACGGTCTGACGCAGGCAGAGATCTGCGAACAGATCGGCGTGCCGGTGCGCACCTTCCGGCGCTGGTGCACGCAGGACCCGCGCATCGCGCAGGCCATCAGTGTGGGCGCGGAGGCCGCTCTCGCCAGCGTGGAAAACGCCCTGTTCAAGAAAGCCCAGGGCGGCGACCTCGGCGCGATGTGCTTTTATCTGAAAAACCGTGACCCGGAGCACTGGAGCGAGCACCCGGAGCTGCGCGGGTACGACGGAAAGGTGGTGTTTGTGGATGACATACCAAAGACGGCAGCCCCCAAACCTGCTGAAGCAGCAGCTGAAACTAAGCAGCCTGATCATTCCTGAATACTACGCCGCCCACACCGCAATCTGGTCGGGCGAATACAACGAGTATCTGGGTGACGGCGGGCGTGGCTCTCTCAAGTCCACGTTTGCCGCCACCGAAGTGGTGCTGCTGATCATGCGAGTGCCGAACATCCACGCCGTGGTTCTGCGCAAGGTGGGCAACACCCTTGCCACTTCGGTGTGGCCGGAGTACAACCGCGTGATCGACCGCATGGGCATCCGGAACCTGTGGAAGCAGACCAAAAAGCCCTATACACTGACCTATATCCCCACCGGACAGACCATTCAATTCTACGGTCTGGATGACCCCGGCAAGTTAAAGTCCATCGCCGTTCCGTTTGGATATTTCGGCGTCATGCACTTTGAGGAGTTCGACCAGTACGACGGCCCGGAAGAAGTGCGAAACGTCGAGCAGTCGGTGTTCCGCGGCGGCCCATTCAGCTTTTCCTTCAAGACCTTCAACTCCCCGGCCATGGCCCGGCACTGGGTCAACCGGTACAAACGGGAGCCGAAGCCGAAGCAGTTCCGGCACCACACCACCTACCTGACCACCCCGCCGGAGTGGCTGGGCCCGCGCTTCTTCGACGACGCGGAGACCCTGAAGCAGCGCGACTCGGTAGCCTATGCCCACGAGTATCTGGGCGAGGTGGTGGGCTGCGGCACTGCCGTTTTTGAGAATCTGGAGTTGCGGCACATTACCAGCGAGGAGATCGCCGGGTTTGACCGCCGCTACTACGGTCTGGACTTCGGTTGGTACCCCGACCCGAACCACTTCGGCGGCATGAGCTACGACCACGCCCGGCAGACCCTGTACATCTACGAGGAGCACCGGGCCCAGAAAGAGACCGATGCCCAGCTGGCCGAGGCCCTGCGCCGACACCTGCACGACGAGATCATCGGCGACAGCGCAGCCAACCGGTCGATCGCTACACTGCGCGATCTGGGCTTTGACCGGCTGCGGGGCTGCCGGAAGTACGCCGCCCACGGCGGCACATCCGTCACCGACGGCATGAAGTGGCTGCAGAGCCGCGCCAAGATCGTCATTGACCCCCAGCGCTGTCCATGGACGGCGCGGGAGTTTTCCGAGTACGAGTATGCCATCGACAAAAAGACCGGCGACGTGATGCCGGGGTACGTTGACGCAGCAAACCATAGCATCGATATGACACGCTACGCTATGGAGCCCGTCTGGCAAAAGAGAGGTGTTCAAAACGCATGATAAACCACGCAGACATCGAGAATATCATCGGCTGCAAGACCCTTGTCACTGACCAGATGCAGCGGGCTATCGAGGACTGGTACGATGCGGCTATCGGCGGCCTGCCGCTGGATAAGAACCCGGAGACCCTGACGCTCGATCTGCCCGCCCTGATCTGTGCCGAGCTGGCGCGTCTGACCACGCTGGAACTGGAGGTCACGGTGGAGGGCAGCGCCCGGGCAGACTGGATCAACGCCCGGTTGCAGCGGGTCATCACGCCCCGCAGACGGCGCATCTTCACGGTGGCGCTGGCGCTGGGCAGCGGCATCTGGAAGCCCTACCAGAGCGGCAGCAAGCTAGGGGTCACCTTCTGCAATGCATCCCGGTATTTCCCCGTAGCCCACGACGTAGAGGACAACCTGACCGAGGGCGTGTTCATCGACACCATTCAGGATGACGAGAACTACTACCACCGGCTGGAGTGGATGCACGTTCTGGAGCGCCGACAGGATCTGCGGGATGCTGAACTGGAGCAGCTGGAGGACTACGACCTCGCAGCACCTACACAGTTTCCCTGCATCAAGGTGGTAAACCTCGTCTTCCGCAGCGCAACACAGGACAGTCTGGGCAGCCCGGAGGATCTGAGCATCCGCCCGGAGTGGGACGAGATCCAGCCTGTCGCATATCTGACCGGGCTGGAAAAGCTCCCTGTCGGCTATTTTGTGACCCCCATTGTCAACAGCATTGAGCCAGACAGCGAACTGGGCGCGGCCATGTTCGAGCCTGCCCGGAAGCAGATCATCGATGCAGACGAGCAGTACACCCGGCTGGACTGGGAGTACGAGGGCGGCGAATTGGCTGTGGATACAGATGAGAAGTTGCTCAAGCCCAGTGCCGCCGGGCAGCAGCTGTCCAAGGCTGAAGCGCTGCGGCAATACGGTGTCCCGCCCGAGGCCATCGACAGCACCGCGCCCCACCACCGGGAGCGGCTGTTCCATGGCATCAACGTCAACACCGGCATCGTGGACGGTCAGCCTTTCTATCAGGTGTATGCGCCCGCGCTGCGAGACGGCAGCTATCTGTCTGGTCTGAACCAGTATCTGCGCAACGTAGAGAGCCACGCCGGACTGAGCTTCGGCGTTCTGTCGCAGGTGGCAGACGTAGAAAAGACCGCCACCGAGATCGTCAGCAGCAAGCAGAAACTGTACAGCACCGTCTCCGACCTGCAAGCAGCGCTGGAGGACGCCTTGCGCGGTCTGATCGACGCGCTGGACTACTGGGCCGACCACGTCCCGGACGCCCCCCGCAAAGGCACGTTGAGCATCTCGTTCAAGTGGGATGACAGCATCATCCTCGACCGGCTGTCCGAAATGGCACAGTGGCAGCAGGAGGTCAGCATGGGCTTGCGCAGCAAGGCAGAGTACCGGCAGCACTTCTTTGGCGAGGATGAAAAGACCGCTACACAGGCAGTGCAGGCCATCCAGCAGGAGAACGGAAGCAACAACATCTTGAAGGGAGTGCTTGATAATGGCGACGGCTAAAGAGACAAAGCTGCGGACGGAGCACACCGCAAAGCGGCTAGACTGGCTGCACGACAACGCCCGCGTCCTGCGCAGCCCCGCACTTTGGGAGCGATACTATGAAGCGAAGCACATCACCGAGCTGCTGGGCTTTCAGGTGAAGATGCATGAGGGACACCACGAGGTAACGCCGTGCTGACCCCGGAGCAGGTCAACACATACGCCGGGCTGATGGCGGCCCCGTGGGAGGAGCTGAACGACCGCATCCTGCGGGACATGGTGCGCCGCATCATCAAAGCGGGCAAGATCACCTCCACCGCTGAGTGGCAGATGTTCCGGGCACAGGCGCTGGGCGCGAGTCGGGATTACCTGCTCCGGCAGATGGCCGCCATCGCGCAGGAGATCGGCCCACAGGAAGCCGCTATCTTTGCCCGGGCAATGCAGCAGGCGTACACCAAGGACGTGCTGGACGCAGCCGCAGCAGGCCGCACACTGACCCCGCTGGGCGACAGCGAGGAGGCGCAGCAGCTTCTGGAGAGCGGCTATCGGCGCACCATGAACACCCTGTACAACCTGACCCAGACCCGCGCTGTGATGGGTAACCAGAACATGCTGGAGACCCAGCAGCGGCAGCTGGCACAGTATCTAGACATGGCGCACATGGACGCCACCAGTGGCGCATTCAGCTCCGATGACGCCGCCCGCCGGGCATTGAACGCGCTGGCGGCAAAGGGTGTCGGGGCTATCACCTACCCAAGCGGCCACGTGGACAATCTGGATGTGGTGGTGCTGCGGGCGACCCGCACCGGCGTGAACCAGACCGCCGGGGAGATCACCCGGTACAACGCCGACGAGCTGGGGTGCGACCTGATGGAGCTGGACGCCCACGTCGGTGCCCGCACCGGCGACGGCGGACAGGATCTGACCAACCATAGCTGGTGGCAGGGACAGATCGTCAGCCGCAGCGGGCGGCACGGATATCTGTCCCTCTCCGATATCGGCTACGGCGACGTGCGCGGATTCATGGGTGCCAACTGCGCCCACAACTGGAGCATGTTCTGGGAGGGCGCCAGTGTGCGCAGCTACACCCCTGAGCGGCTGGCGGCGATCAATACTGCTACGGTATCGTACAATGGTGAGGAAATCCTCCGGTACAAGGCGACCCAGATGCAGCGTGCCCAGGAGCGCAAGATCAGGGCCGAGAAACGGGCGTTTCTGGTGGCCAAGGAAAGCGGCCAGAAGGACGCAGAAAAGGCCGCAGCGGCAAAGCTGGCGGCCTCCCGTACAAAGATGAAGGACTTCCTCAGCCAAACCGGGCTGCAGCAGTACCAGCTGCGGGAGAGTGTGCCTGGCTTTGGCCGCAGCGAAGCAGCCAGTGCAGCGGCGCAGGCAAGGAAATGACCTGGCTGGACTTCCCCGGAGGGCTGTGTTATAATGCAACCATAAAAAAGGGGGAGTTTTCAAATTATGAAAAGAATCAGAACCGGTATTCTTCTGCTGGCCACTGCGGCTCTTCTGACCGCCTGCTCCGGCAACGCTTCCAGCAGCACCGCAGCCAGCGCCTCGATCGAGGCTGTGTCCAGTGAAACGACCGCCGTCAGCGAGAGTGCCGCATCCGAGACGGAAAGCATTGCTGCCGAGCCTTCCGCTCTGGACGGGATCAAGTTCACAGTCAGCAAAGTCCGCAAGGATAACACCGGCAACTGGCGGGTCTCCTGCATCGCGGAAAACATCGACATGAGCCAGTACGCACTGGACTACTACAACCGGTATTTCACCGATGACAGCGAGATTCACTTCATCGTCAATTTCAACTACAATACCACCACGAAGATCATGGTTTCCGGCGGCCAGCTGGACGTGACCGTGCAGGACTATGTTTCCAAGGAAGAGCACGATGCCAACGTCCTGGGTAGCGGCACGGTTCTGACAGAGTATCTCGTGGATAAAGACACCGGAGAGATTGAGCAGATCCGGTAAAATCAGCTACACAAAGAAAAGCCCTGAAGGAATGTACCTTCAGGGCTTTTCTCGTATCGGTAATTCACTTGCTGTAGTCGATCACATAGCCGTTATACAGGAACTCTTCCGCCGCCATGGCCGCGTCCAGAAGCCGGTCACCGAACTTCGCGGCGTCCTTCGGCAGGACCGTCCCGCAGGCGACCCAGTTCACGCCGAGCCGGATGGGGTCCTCCGGGGTCCGTACCATGTCGTAGATGTTGATGCCGTCCTCTTCAAACTGATTCTTCAGCGCGGTCAGAGCGGCCTGGTAGTCGCGGTATTTCACGGTTTTCATAGTTCAGCCCTCCTTCACCAATTCGTAATGCTTGATGCTGCCGTCCACGAATTTCCGGCCCTGCAGGATCTCCACGCTCTGGAGCAGAAACTCGAGGTGGGCCATATCGATGGCTCCGCAGGAGCCGGGGTCGCGGAGTAGCTGCTCTGCCAGCGCGTCCTGCATCTTGACGGAGTAGCAGGTCTCACCGACGATCTTCTCGCCATTCTCGATCTCCGCGGTGTCGTAAGTAATGTTCAGCTTCTTCATGATCACCATTCTCCTTTCGCAGCAGCATCGCGGATTGCCCGCTCTTCGTTCTCCTGATCCAGCGCCTGTGCAAAAGCATCCAACGCGCTGGCCCTCGTGATCGGCCCGAACTCCTTCACAAAGTAGGCGAAGGTGCGCTCGTCCCAGCATTCGACATAGCCATCGCCGCCCTTACCGTAGTTCTCGCGGGCCAGAGCCATGAACTGATCGAAGGTCAGCGCCGGAGGGTTCGGCTCGGTGTCCAGAGGGACGACCCTCGCATAGGGGTGTCCCCTGCGAATGACCTGCGTCAGTTCGGCGTCAGCCGCTGCCCGCTCAGCCCGGCAGCCGTAGACCTTCAGGGTGCCGTCGTCCTTCTCTTCGAGGACCGCCCAGTTGTAGGCGTGCGTCTTGCTGGTGCGCACCAGCTGGCCTTTGTAATAGAATTTCATGGTTCAGTCCTCCTTCAGCTCGTGCAGCAACTTTTCCAGTGCTGCGATACGATTCTCATAATACCGACCGCCGCAGCAGGAGCCGCAGTAGCGGGAATAAGAAATCTTCCAGCAGCGAATCTGCTCCTTGCAGGCAGCCACCGGATCGGCGGCGGTCTTGATCTCTTCGATGCTCAGATCACGCATGGTTCAGTCCTCCTTGTTGGTGTACTCGTCGGTGTCACGGCTGGATTCGCCCATCAGAAACACCCGGTGCTTGCCCTTGGCATCCCGTACCCAGTCGCCGCCCAGAACGGTGAGGGTGAAGATCATCCCTTGGTACTGACCCTCGGCGCACACCCGGGTCGGTTCCGGCAGGTCCTCCCGGTGCATGACGCACCACTGAGAGTCCATATTGAACGCCAGCGTCCCCAGATGGCCGCGCAGTTCCTTCTTCTTCACGGTCCAACCCTCCTTACCCGAAGTACTTAGCCACGAATGCCGACTTGCTGAGCGTGTGGGCATCGTACACATACTCGATGGCGTCTGCAGGGGTCATGTCGATACCAGAAACCAGCTCACGCACCTGACCGGTAAGACCGTGCTCTCGAACGTAGTTCTTCATCATTTCAATGTTTTTCATTTTTTCGTTTTCCTCCGTTATTTTTTTATTCTGGGACCCTTCCGGTGGCTGTATGTTACCTCTGCGCAGAAACAAAGTCAAGTTGTTTTTGATTTATTTTTTAATTTCTTTTTGTTGTTGACTTTTGCCCCGGCAAGTCATATCCTTGTGGCAGGAAGGAGTGACCCAAAATGACCACATCATCCAGAGTGAAAGCCCTGCTGGAACTGACCAGCACCGACCAAAGCACTTTTGCCGCAGCGTTCGGCATGACCACTCCGCAGGCCATGAGCAACAAGCTGCGCAGGGACAGCTGGTCGGCAAAAGACCTCGCCAAGGCTGCCGCCCTCTGCGGCGCAAGGCTGGCATTCATCCTCCCGGATGGCTCCCAGCTCATCATTTCACCCGACGAAGAATGACCGCTACACAGCAAAGCAGCGCCCGGAGAGACAAACCTCACCGGGCGCTGCTTTTTTTTTGTCCATCGAGAGCGCAACATTTGTATAGTTGATTGCAACATTTACACGACTACAAACCTTCAAAAAGTTTGTAGTCAGGAAAAGTCAAGGCGCGGAGCCACTTTTTCGGGATTTGACTACAATGACTACAGTAAATCTATATTCTGACCCTAAACAGAAGAAAATAAGAATACGCGTAGCGCGTACACCTTGCGCGTAGGGATTTATAGAGATTTTTGTAGTTTTGTAGTCATGTAATCAAGCGCAACTCGTAACGTTTTGGCCCTCCGATTTGTGGTAGGCTATCCCCAGATCACACCACGCGCCCGGTGTACAAGAGGCGCAGAGGGCAACGCACACGGCAGTGCGACACAAAAGCTGTAGGCCCTCCGGGAGGTAAAACCATGAGACGTGAGGATTTGAGAGCTATCGAGGGCCTGACCGAAGAGCAGATCAACGAGATCATGCGCCTGCACGGGCAGGACGAAGCCGCCCACCAGACCACCGTACAGGGCTTGCAGGCGCAGCTGGCCACTGCACAACAGGGTCTGGCGGCCTTCGACGGCGTGGATATCAACGATCTGCGCAGTCAGATCACCAACCTGACCAACCAGCTGAGCCAGCAGGCTGCGGAGTTCACCTTCACCGGTGTGCTGCGCGCTGCGGCCAACGAAGCCGGTGCGCTGGATGATGATGACGTGATCGCCCTGCTGCCCAATCGAGCTACACTGCGCGAGAGCAAGAATCAGGCTGAGGATGTTAAGCAGGCATTCGCTGACCTCAAATCCCGCAAGCCGTACCTGTTCCAGCAGGGTGCTCCCGCACCTGCGGACAGCGGCACCGGCACGCAGCCGGGCAACGAGCCCCAGGGCAACCCGATCATCATCCCGAAGCCCCGCAGCCAGGGCGGCAGTGCACAGCCCACCCTGCAGGAGTTTCTCCAGATGACCGGCGCGGAACGCATGGCCTTGCGCACCCGTAACCCGGCACTTTTCCAGCAGCTCTCTGCTTTGGTGAGAGCTGCACGACACTAACGAGGTAACTGAACTATGCCTATTCCCGGCACTTTTGGCGGTTTTCCGTTTGACCCCGAGGTCTATCAGGGCTTCGTGGACCAGGAGGCCACCTTCTCCGATTCCATCCTTGCCTCCGGCATTCTGGCAAGCGACCAGAGTCTGGCCGCTTCTCTGGACAACGGTGGCACGATGGGCACCATCCGTTTCTATAACCCGCTGGATCCCGACACCGATGCCCCGCTGGTCCGTGATGGCACCAATGACAACGTGCCCACCGAGATCTCCGGCGGCAAGCAGTCCTGGATCCGCATCGACCGCATGAAGGCATGGAAGGCCACCGAGCTGACCCGCGAGCTGACTGCAGCCGACCCCATGGCCGCTGTTGCCCGCAACACCGGACGCTACTGGCGCATGTACAAGCAGAGCCTGCTGGTTAAGCTGGTGGATTCCGTTCTGGGCCTGTCCGGGCTGGCAAACCATACCCTGACCGTCAAGACCGGCGGTGTCACTGCCAACCAGCTGATTGATGTGCAGCAGTCCGCCCTGGGCGACTTCTCCGGCAAGTTCGGCCTGCTGGTGGTGCACTCCAAGATTCTGGCTGAATACAAGAAGATGGGCCTGCTGAACTACAACAAGTACGTAATCACCAACGTGCTGCAGAAGGAAGTCAGCCTGCCCACCATCAACGGTCTGGTCGTGGTCGAAAATGACCGCGGCACCGATGACGGCACCAACTACAACAGCTTCCTGCTGGGTCAGGGTTCCGTCCTGACTGCCGACCCTAAGGTCATCACCCCGGATTACACCGAGTATGATGCGGCCAAGGCAGGCGGCACCGATATCCTGTACAATAACCGCTCCTTCATCCTGCACCCGAACGGTGTCTCCTTTGACGGCGATAAGATCAACAAGCCCACCCCGACGGATGACGAGTTCACCAACAAGGCAAACTGGGCGCTGAAGTTCGACCACAAGAACGTGCGCATGGGCAAGATCACCATCCCCAAGGCAAACTTTGTCGAGGAGTAACCTATGGACAGCTGGCTGACCTACTCTGAGTACATCGCGCAGCACCCCGGATCTGCGCTGACCGAGGCAGAGTTCACCCCGCGGGCGGTGGACGCAGCATTCTTCATCGAGAGCGCCACGCGCTGGTGCGCCAGCCTTGCTGAAGAGCCCGAACAGCTGGCGCTTCTGACACAGTGTCAGTCCCGTCTGGTGGCCCTCTCCGAAGAGGTCAGCGCCAGCTGGGACGGTGTGACCAGCGTGAACAATCACGGCTACACCGAGAGCTACGCCAGCGGCATGGATATGCGGGCGTATCTGGGCAAACGGCAGAGCCAGATCGTGAACGAGGTGCTCTCTGCTCCGTCTACCCGGTGGATGCTGTATCAGGGCGGCGTGTATCACCCGCCCCGCAGACGCTGAGAGGAGGCCCGCCATGCGCAAACCTCTTCTCGCAACAAAGAGTGTCACGCTGGTGCATTGCATCCGGCGGGGCACTGGCAGCACCAGCTACACCACGGTGCTGTCTGGCGTGAGCTGCCGCGAGGTGGCCGCAGCCGGTACCGGCGCACAGTCCGGTGCAGGCTCCGGCTTTGCCCCGAAAAGCAGCTCCGAGATCTGCATTTTTCCGGGCCACACCACAGCAGCCCCGCAGAGCACAGCAGAACCGCCCTCAGACGCGGCAAGCACCTTTCTCGACCCAGCAGCGTTCAAGGCCGCAGACGAGCCCGCAAGGGCCTGCCATTGGACGCTGACCCCGGAGGATAAGGTGACACTGCCCTCTGGGCGGGTCGGCACCGTGACGAGCGTGCAGGACAACCGGGACGGGCGATGTCCGCACTGGTATGTGGAGGTGACGTGATGAGCGGCCCGATCAATCTCGGCATCAAATGGGACCCGAACTTCAAGACCCGCACCGAGGCGGGCTTCCAGCGGCTCCAGAAGGAAGCCGATGGAGAGTTTATCCGGCTGGTCACGCCTTATGTTCCCCTGCGCACCGGCGCACTGGCAGGCAGTACCAAAACCAGCACTGTGCTGGGCAGCGGCCTGATCCGGCACACTACGCCCTACGCAGCCGCCCAGTATTACCGGCTGCCCTGCGGGCAGGGCGTGCGTGAGGACGGGCGCGGCCCCCACTGGGGCGAGCGGTGCGTCAACGACCATAAAGAGGACTTTGCCGCCTTTGTCAAGGCGCGGGCCAACGAGGTGACCAAATGAGCCAGACCGCAGACATCAAAGCCATGCTGGACTGGCTGGTCACCTGCCCGCTGGCAACGGCACTGGGCGACGGGGATGTTGCTTTCTCCATCGAGTATCTGGGCGCTGACGCCGATCAGGTGCAGTTCTCGCTGGAGGGCACTCCCACCGCAACGGTGATCGACCAGTTTTTCCTCGGCAGCCGCCGGGCAAAGAACTATGTGCTGGCGTCCCGTATGACCTACTCGCAGGACAACGTCCAGCAGGCGGCGAACAGCTCCTTCTGGGACGAGTTCGCCGAGTGGGTGGAGACCCAATCCAGCACCCGGAACCTTCCGCAGCTGTCCGACGGCAAGACGGCAGAAAAGGTCGTCTGCCTTTCCCCCGGTTACATCATGAGCCAGGACGCCGACAGCTGCCGTTTTCAGATCCAACTTCAACTCCAGTATTACCAGAGAGGGAGATAACAATATGACCGTTTCGGAAACTCTGGCTGCGCTCAAGACCCAGAAGGGCATCGAGCCGAAAGCCAGCTACACCGGCACCGAGGACACGGATGACTTCATCTTTGCCGTCCAGACCGACAGCTCCAGTCAGACCAAGGAATCGGCGTGGATCGTCTGCGCCGACCACGTCAAGGAGCACAGCGGTGCGCTGAACGCCACCACCACGGACGAGGCGTTCATCCGCACCGGCACCGTGACCAGTAAGACCGGCACCCAGCGCACCTTTTCCATCAACGGCAACCGCTGCGTGGGTGACGATTTTCAGGATTTTGCCCTGTCGCACAAGATCAAGTATGGCACCGGCAGCGATGTGATCGTGCCCTACATCTACTTCAGCATCCGCACCGGCAAGGGCGAGAGCGGCAGCGCCGCCCTGATCGTCACTTCGGATGTGGGCGGTGCCGCAAACGCTTCTGCCACCTTTGCGATGGACGTCAAGGCCGTCGGCACTCCGATGGAGTTCGACTACATCAAGGCCAACCCGCAGTCCAACACGGACACCGCAAAGCCGGTCAAGGCGTAAGCATAAACTCAATACCGCCCCTGTCAGCCTCTGGCAGGGGCGCATTTTATAGGAGACCTGTATGATCATCAATGGTTTGGAATTTCCTTTTTCGGCACTGAATGCAGACGACCTCGACCGGCTGGAGACCGCACAGGAGCACATGAAGCAGGCAGACGCCATCGAGCGTCACCGCGCCAAGACCGGCCTCGCAGACGCCATCCGGGGCCAGTGCCGCCTCGTGATGGGCTTTCTGGACGAGTTGCTGGGCGAGGGGGCCTCGGCAAGGCTGGGTCTGACCGGCAGCGATTTTAAAGCATGTCAGCAGGTAGTCAGCGAGATTCACGATCGCATCGCGGAGGAGCAGGCCGAGCTTCAGGCGCAGCCCACAAACCGCGAACAGCGCCGGGCAGCGGCAAAAGCGCAGCAGCGCACCCGGACGGCGGGCCGCATCGTCGAGGTCAGCAAGCCCATCCGCATGGCTCCTGTGGTCACTGTCCGCACGGACCCCGCAGACGCCGCACTTAAGCTGGCAGACGCCCGCGTCGCCGTGGACGCGCTCCGGGACGACCCGGAGGCCATGCAGCAGCTGGCCGACTATGCCCTGAAGATCGCAGCGGAGCGCCATGTCTGACCTGCTGACAGAGGCCCTGCCCACCGTGTGGCATGGGCAGGCCATCGACCCGGACTTCCGGCACATGGTGTGGCTCTGCAACACCTACCGGCGCGGGGCTGGTGATGACCCGCTGGCGCTGGCATGCCGTGCCATTCGGCGGTTCTATCGAGAGCCGGGGCCGCTGTTGGAGACCGCGCAGGCGTGCTCCGAGTGGTACCAGCATCTGATCGAGTTTTATCAGGCGGGGGAAACCGCCACCGAGAGGTCATCTGTGCACAGCAGCGGTGCGGCAGCTACACTGCCGTTCGACTATCACTGTGATGCTGCGTACATCATCGCCGGGTTTCAGCGGCTGTACGGCATCGACCTGACGACCGAGCGCATCCACTGGTTCCGGTTTCGTGCGCTGCTGCGCGGCGTGATCGGCGAGGACTGCATGTTCAGCCGCATCATCGACTGGCGCACCGCAGACCTGACGGACAAGTCCCCGGAGGAGCGGCGCTTCTACGAGGACAAGCGGGAGCTTTTCGCGCTCCCCTCGGAGCTGAGAGGGGGTGCAGCCGTTGCCGAGACAGTGGACGAGCACAACAGTGCCTTTATCGCACGTTTCCGGAGCCGCTGAGCGCACCCCGCTCCCCTGCCCCTACTGCGGGAGAGCCCTCCCGGTATGGGCTGTACCCGACGCCAGAGCAAGCGGTGTCTGGGTCAAATGCAAAAACCCGGCCTGCCGCCGGGAAGTAGAGATCAAGTTATAACACAGCCTGTGCCCTTTGTGCCCGCGCTTTCCGATTGAGAGGTGGGCATAAGTGGCAGATTACAGTGTTACCGGCGATACCAGTCTGGACACCAGCGGCTTTACCAAAGGCATCAGCAGCATGACGGTGGCCGCCGGTAATCTGATCTCCGATCTGGTCAAGACCGCAGGCAGCAAGCTGGCAGGGCTGGCACAGTCCTCGGTCGGCGTCGGCATGACCTTTGACGCGTCCATGTCGCAGGTGGCGGCCACCATGGGCACCACGGTGGACCAGATTGGCAACCTGACCAAGGTCGCCAAAGAGATGGGCAGCAGCACCAAGTTCACCGCTACACAGGCGGCGGATGCTCTGAACTATCTGGCGCTGGCCGGTTACGACGCAGCCAAAGCCGCCGAGGTGCTGCCCAGCGTGCTGAATCTGGCAGCCGCAGGTGGCATGGACCTGGCGTATGCGTCCGACCTCGTCACCGATGCTATGGCCTCGCTGAACATCGAGGCCAACAAGCAGAACGTGGACGACTTCGGCAACAAGCTGGCCATGGCGGCCAGCAAGGCCAATGCCAACGTTTCGCAGCTGGGTGAAGCCATCCTGACCGTGGGCGGCACCGCCGCAAACCTGAAAGGCGGCACCACCGAGCTGACCACGGCGCTGGGACTGCTGGCGAACGTGGGCATCAAGAGCGCGGAGGGCGGCACCCACCTGCGCAACATCATTCTGGCATTGCAGTCCCCCACCGATGACGCCGCCAAGAAGATGCAGGCACTCGGCCTGCAGGTCTACGACGCGCAGGGCAACATGCGCGGGCTGGATGAGATCCTCGGTGACCTGAACGCCGCCATGCAGGGCATGACGCAGGGCCAGAAGGACAGCATCATCAACCAGCTGTTCAATAAGACCGACCTTGCTGCCGTCAACGGCCTGCTGGCCGCACAGGGCAAGCAGTGGGACACCCTCGCCGCGCAGATCGACGCCGCAGACGGGGCTATGGGCCAGATGGCCGAGACCCAGATCGACAACCTGCAAGGCGCTATGACCATCCTGTCCTCGGCGTTCGAGGGCTTGCAGCTGGCCGTCTACGACGAGCTGGAGCCGACCCTGACGGACGTGGTCAAGTGGGGCACCGACTGTATCAGTCAGCTTTCCACCGCTCTGACCGAGGGCGGGCCGGAAGCCATGCTGCAGGCGGCGGGCGAGATTCTGTCCGATCTCGCATCCGGCATCGCGGAGCAGCTACCGGGGCTGATGACCACCGGCGTGGAGATCATCACCCAGCTGGCCGAGGACATCGTGGCAGCTACACCGACGATGCTGGACACAGCAGCCGAAGTGCTGGGCGCTCTGGTGCAGGGCATCATTGACGCCATCCCGGACCTGATCGCCAGCGCCACCGAGGTGGTCACCGGATTTGTGGACTACCTCGGCGACAACGCAGACGCCATTGTGGACGCCGGTGTGCAGATTATGGAGAGCCTTGTCATCGGCATTGCAAACAACCTGCCCGCGCTCATTACCAGTGCCGCCGGACTGATTGCCAAATTTGCCGCCGCTTTGATCGAGCACCTGCCGGACATCCTCTCGTGCGGTGCCGAGCTTCTGGCCACCCTGGCACAGGGTATCGTCCGCAGCCTCGAAAATCTGGCCGAAGCCGCCCTGGCCTGCATCGCCAAGCTGATCGGTGTCTGGGATGGCAGCATGGATGAGTGGGGTCACATCGGTGAGAACATCGTCCAGGGCATCATCAACGGCATTGCGGGGCTGTGGGGCAAGCTGACCTCGTGGGTCAGCGGCCTGATCGCCAATCTGGTGGGCACGGCCAGCGCAGCCGCCGTGGATGGCATCACCCAGAGCACCGGCGGCACGGCCCCCACCCGTAAGAGCAGCACGGTCACGGATGATGACCGCAAGCGCCGTCAGGATCTGCACAACCAGCGCATCCAGCAGGCTAAAGAGGAGGCCGCAGCGGCCAAGGCGGCAGCCGCCGCCGTTTCCGGCTCTGCCAGGGCTGCCGCCGCTGCCGTGGACAAATCCGGTAAAAAGGCGGCGTCCAGCGCTAAGCAGACCACCGCCGAGGTGGTCAAGTCCATCTCGGACACCACGACCGAGATCGACGGCAAGATCACCCGCACCACCGAAAACATCACCGAGACTTTGTCCAACGGCAGGACCCAGCAAAAACAGGTCATCACCGAGACCTCCCGCCAGATGGTGGACGGCGTGCTCAAGGACATCAAGACCATCACCGAGGTGGACGAAAAGGGCAAAAAGACCGTCAAGCAGACCATGGAGACGGTGCGGGAGGTAGCAAAGACCGTCACGGCAACCACATCCGGCGTCGTGGACGGCATCGAGACCAGCACCAAGACGGTGACCGAGACCCTGACCGACGGCACCGAGACCCAGAAAAAGGTCATCACGGAGACCTACGATGACGTGGTGGACGGAGCTCTCGTCACTGTGGAGCGGGTCAAGACCATTGCCGCCGACGGCACTGAAGAGGTGGCCGAGACCACCAAAGAGGCATCCATCAAGAGCTTCGACGACCTGTGGAAGGAGCTGCAGACCCACGCCGACACCGGCCTGCTGGGCACCTTTGATGACCTGTATACCGCCGTCAAGAACAAGGACTGGAAGTCCATCGGCCTGTGGGCGGCAAACGCCATCTACGGCGGCCTGACCGCCGAGCAGAAAAAGCAGGTCAACGACTTTGCCATCGGTCTGGTGGACAAGCTCAACGAGGCACTGGGCAACGCCCAGACGGCCCTCGTGCAGAAGGGCATCGACATCGGTGCCCAGATCTGCAAGGGCCTGACCTCCGGTTTTGGCGAGGTGTGGACGCAGGCCAAGACCCTCGGCACCCAGCTCACAGGCATCTTTAAGGGACTGAAAGCCCCCTTGAGCAGCGCCGCACTGGCCATCAGCCAGGGCCTGTCCGGCGGTCTGCTGTCCAGCTTCCCGGCCATCTACGCGGGCGTGGGCACCATGGTGGGCACCATCGGTGCGGCCTTTGAGGGCATGATGACTGCCATCGCCTCCGCCCTGAATGCAACGGTTTTCGGCATCCCCATGGGCGTGATCGTAGCCGGTGCAGCCGTGGCGCTGGGCGTGGCCATCGCGGCCATCTGCGCAAGCCTCGGTGCCTCCAAAAAGAGCCCGCCCAGCACCGGCGGGGGCAGCGCTTCCGGCGGGTCTGGTTCCGGCGGCATCAGCGGAGATATCGACATCTCCACCGGCACCGGCAGCCTGGAGGACGCCATCAACGCCAACACCAAGGCGCTGGAAAAGACCAACGCCGCCCTTGCCGACATGATCCGGCAGGCGGGCAGTCTGGTGCTGTCGGACAATATGCGGTTGGGCAGCACTGTGGCCGCCTCCGGCACGGCCCGTGTGGCCGCAGCCGCCAACAGCTACCACCGCGAGGGTGACACCAACATCACCCAGAACATCTACAGCAAGGCCCAGACGGCGGCTGACCTTCAGCGGGAAGCCCGCTGGGAAGCCGACCGCGCCAAGGCCCAGCGCCGATGAAAGGAGGACGCCAATGCTTTTTAAGGATCACTTAAAACTGGTCACAGACGCCGGTGCCGTCCTGCATCTGGGCTGGGACTACAACGCGCCCTACAACCTCGACCCGCTGAACGGCGTGGATGTGGACATCCAGACCGCGCAGGGCATCAACCAGACCGGCACCACCGTCGAGCGGCAGAGTGTGGCAGGCGTGTCCCGTACTCTGTCGGTGGTGTTCTGGGGCGGCCATGCCCTCGACAATGCCCGCAATTTTGCCCGCAAACTGCCCTACTACACCACCGGCACGATGTACTTCGGGGACGCATACTTCACCCGCTTTGTGGTGCAGAAAACGCCATACTTTTCCAGCTACACCGAGCCGCGCTGTGAGCTGATGCTGTACAGCCCCAAACCCTACTGGTACGGCCTGACTGCAACAGCCCGCGTGCTGGGCGGCTACCAGCCCGCGTTCAGCTTCCCGGTCTGCTACGACAGTCACACCTACGGCATCCGGCAGGACGGCGAGGCGGCAGTGCTGCGTAACCCCGGCAGCCTGCCGGTGCCCTTTACGGCAACCCTGCGCAGCACCATGCCGGTGGAGCACCCGCGCGTGGTGGACCTGAAAACCGGGGCCTTTATCGGCTTTGACCTGACCTTACAGGATGGCGACCGGCTGGAGATCTACCGCAGTACCCCCGACCGGCTGGCCTGCACCCTGACACGGGAGGGCGTGACCAGCAACATCTTCTCTAAGCTGGACGAGGACAGCACCCTGACCGAGCTGCAGCCCGGAGACAACGTGCTAAGCATGCAGGCCGACAGCGGTGCGGCCTATTTGCAGGCATCCGTGAGCTTTTACCCGATGGAGGCCGGTATTTTGCCGGAACCGCTATGAGACTGGACGTTTTAGACGCCGACACCCTGGTCCGTGTGGGCTGGGTGGACGTGTGGGTGTCCCTTTACTGGGACAGCCCGTATTACTCTGAGGGCGGCTTTACCTTGGAGGTAAGGCCCACCACCGAGAATTTACAGCTGCTGACCGAGGGCCGGTGGCTGGCGCGCAGCGACGAGACGCCCCGCATCCCGATGCGGATCTGCGCCCGCGCCAACCAGAACAACGAGGACGCAAACCTCGTGGTCACCGGCTACCCGGCCACCTGGATTCTGACCAAGCGGGCCAGCGCGGCCGTCATCAAGGGGCAGAACGCGGAAGCCGCCATGCGCAGCCTTGTGGCAGCGGCAAAGCCGTGGCCGCGCTTGGAGCTGGGCACCGAGTACGGCTTTGACACGACCTTCGACAAGCAGACCTCCGGCGGCACTGTCTTTGCGTACTGCCAGACCATCGGGCAGGCCTGCGACCTGGGCTTCCGCATCGTGCTGGATGGCACTGGCGCAGACAAGCGCCTGCGGTTCGAGTGCTTCCGGCCTGCCTTCGACCCCAACAACCGGTACAGCCCCAAATGGGGCAACCTGCTCAACGCAGGCTGGTCCTTTGCCGATACCGACTACGCCAACGTAGCCCTTGTGCAGGGAGCCGGTGAGGGCGACCAGCGGGCCACCTGCTGGGTGGGCGACGTGGACAGCACTGGAGCCGACCGGCGGGAGATCTACATCGACGCCCGCGACATCCAGCCCGACGAGGAAAAGGGCGAGACCACCGCCAGCCAATCGTATCTCGACAAGCTGGCCGACCGGGGCGGGCAGAAACTGCTGGCCCAGCTGCGCACCGGAAGCATCGAATTTGACGTGGACGATGACACGCTGGCCGTGGGCGACGTGCTGCGCGTCAGCCTGCCCCAGCTGGGCTACACCGCCATGGTGCGGGTGGCCGACATCATCACCGAGAGCCAGTCCAGCGGCACCACCCGGACCATCCGGCTGGGCACGCCGAGCTGGCACAAGACGTAAAGGAGGGCTTATGGCCGATATCATCACCTACCCGGAAAACGGCATCACCTACGACGCCGACGACGCTTCCGGGTTCCTCAGCACCCGGCTGAGCGGCGTATACAGCGCCGACGAGGACTTTGCCGTGACCGCAAACGGCGGCCTGACCGTGACCGTCAGCGCCGGGCAGGCATGGGTGCGTCCGGCCCGCTTCCGGGGCCGCAGCATCATCCTGGAGCAGCCGGAGACGGTCACCCTGAC
>ERZ1026898.445-NODE-445-length-25266-cov-11.274682_pt1 | contig 25266 bp, 17 predicted proteins | sample MGYA00380178_ERZ1026898 | MGnify/ENA primary metagenome ERZ1026898 (study PRJEB33269, sample SAMEA4719814) | human gut metagenome | biome: human-associated habitat; feature: organic feature; material: feces | place: Cameroon | collected 2013-10 ...
TGATTGTCTGTGACATATCCGTCTGCGAAAGCGCTCCGAGAACCGTCTGCCACATAGGGCTGTTGGCATATTCAAGAGCGGCCGCCGGATTGGATTTTATCGCAGTCATCAGCTCCTGGGCGAAACCCTGTACCTGAGAATGGATAAGGGTTCCCATATTCTGCAGCTTCTGGGAAGTCACGTCGCTGACAAGGGCGATGTCATTGGCGTTATAGATGTACGCGCCTGTCGCCGAGATATTCGGAAGATAATTCGCGAACGCTATCTTACGGTCATAGCCTGCCATTTCAATCTTGGTCTCGGCCTGTTTCAAGGTCTTGTTGTTCTCGATTGCCATTTCGCGGCACTGCTCCAGCGTCAACGTCTGCTGGGCATTCATCGCAACTGGCACAAGAGCCATAGCGACCAATGTTGAGATTTTGACAAAGTACTTGTTCATATTCATAAATTTTTTGTTCTTCTTACAAGCGATAGGCTTCACTACAAATTGACTGCCAAATTATACCATTAGAATGAACGATTGGACTCTATAATTGTCAAAAGGTAGAATATTGCGAAATTTTGCAATGACAAGAATATTTCCTAATTTTGCCGCCAGACGCTAAAAACATTTTATGGAATGCCAGATTCGTTATTGAACATAGGTCTTAAGCAGATCAGGAAACTCGTTCCTGTCCAGAACGAGATCCAGCTTGAAGACGATTTCTTCATCATGGACGTGAAGTATAGCGACAACCTTCAATTTCTGAAATATCCTTGCCGCAGCGATGCGTACATCGCTATTTTCTGCAAATCAGGAGAGTTGAACGTGGAGATCAACCTTCGGTCTTACAAAGTGGTCAAGGGTACGCTGTTCATCGGCACCCCGGGGAACATCATAAAGATAAACAGGCTGGGCAATGAAGGCGACAACGGATTCGAGTTCATTGTCGTGGCGATCTCCAAGGAGTATCTTTCCAGCATAAGTTTCGACTTTAAGAAAATTTTCGACGATCGTCTGAAGCTGTTGACAGAGCCGTGTATCCAATTGGATGACAGGAACATCGCATTTTGTTCCAAATACTTGGATCTTATCAGCGAGATACTGTCATCGGAAATGTCAAACAAGAGAGAGGCAGTAGGCTCCTTGATAGCCTCGCTGTTCTACGTGCTTGGCGGCCTGATGGAGAAAAGTACGACCAGAACACCGGAGATGTCAGGAGCCACAGTCAACACCAGAGTCAAATTGATTTTTGAGCACTTCATGTCGCTGGTTACCGAGCATCATACGTCCGAACGGAACATGGCTTTCTACGCCAGCCATTTAGGTTTGACACCGAAGTATCTCTCTAAACTGATCAAGCAGGTAAGCGGAAGGTCCGCCCCTGACTGGATTGACTCTTTTGTCATCCTGGAGGCCAAGAATATGCTCAAGTACACCGATGACAGCATTAAGGAGATCGTTTTCAAACTGCATTTCCCGAATCCGTCCGTGTTCTACAAGTTCTTCAAGGCACACACAGGAATGACACCCAGCGAGTACAGGAACGGGTAAAAATCTTTTAAATCTTGCCGCCACCAATGGTGCGGTCCAGACGGAACATCGCCGGATCATCTTGCACAGAATCCCCCTCAGAAGTGTCTCGAAGCGGCATTTTGCATCAATCTGTAAGCAAACAACAGTGCTTTCATGAACAATTGACGCAAAAATCGTTTTAAAAAATTACGAAAAAGTTTTGGATATTCGATAAATCTTGATACCTTTGTCCTTGGACAGACAAAAGTTCTTTTTGTTGTCTATTTGTTAAGTTCGTTTTATATACAACAGGCCGTCGCTTTGGGGAAAGCGGCGGCCTATCAGTTTGTCTTCTGACAAACTGATAGGCCGCCTAAACCTTCAACCCCCAGTCCCTACGGGACAGCCCCAGAGGGGCACGGGGAAAGAATTCCCCGACCCCCTTCGGTCGCTTCGCTCCGATCCTCGTGGCTTTTGAGTCAGCCTCATTACCTTTCACCCCTCAGTTGATTTGCGACAGTTTCCGTAGGAGTGTCATTCTTCATCACCTCTTATGTATCAGCCGGTGGCATACAACATGCTTTTAATCAAGCAGATAACACATCAGCCTTAGCGTAAACCCACCAAAGACAGATAGCTGATCATTTGATAATAAACATAATAAAGTCAACAATTCGGTATACAGGCTGGTCACTTCGACAGGCCCAGTGAGCAAAAAAGGTCCCGCAGAAATTTCTGCAGGACCTTTTTTGCGGAGAGAACGAGATTCGAACTCGTGATACGGTTACCCGTATGCAGGTTTAGCAAACCTGTGGATTCAGCCACTCTCCCACCTCTCCGGATGTTCTGGCCGAACGGTTGTCAAACCTTTCGTCGCTATTCGGACTACAAAGATACAAATTTTTCTTGTTTTCCAAGAATCTTGCGAAAAATTAACGCTGAAGTTTCAATGTTAATGCCACGAAATCCTCCACGCTCAGACGCTCGGGACGCAGGTCGAAGACAGGATCGGACAAAAGATCCGGCCGGATCAACGGCTTGAGGGAGTTGCGTAGCGTCTTGCGGCGCTGGCCGAAGGCTGTCTTGACCACCGTGCGGAAAAGCTTTTCGTCACAGCCGAGGGCCGTGCGGGAATTGCGGGTGAGACGGATCACGGCGGACTGGACCTTAGGTGGAGGGTTGAACGCTCCAGAACCCACAGTGAAAAGATATTCAATGTCATACCATGCCTGAAGAAAGACCGACAGGATGCCGTATGTCTTGGTGCCGGGCTTCTCGGCGATGCGCTCTGCGACCTCCTTCTGGATCATACAGACCACCTCCGGGACACGGTCGCGATGCTCAAGAATCTTGAAGAATATCTGCGAGGAGATATTATAAGGGAAGTTCCCGATCACTGAATATTCTCCCTCGAATATTCCGTCAAGATCCATCTTCAAGAAGTCGCCCTCGATCAGGCTCTCCCCCAACTTAGGGTAATGCTTCTTCAGATAGACAACAGACTCGTTATCGATTTCGATGACCTTCAACGCCAACTCCGGACGTGGCAGCAGGTACTGGGTCAGGACTCCCATTCCAGGGCCGACCTCCAACGCCTGATGCCCGGTAAGGGCTCCGACTATGTTCTTTGCAATGCTCTGGTCAGTCAGGAAATGCTGACCGAGCGCCTTTTTCGCACGTACTTCCATAGGGACAAAGATACTGAATATTCATTGATTTTGCGCCGTGGAGAGCAAATGAATAAATCCGGGAAAAGTTCGCCATATCAAAAACATTTTATATATTAGCAGGACATTAGAAACTAATGACCTTGTATATCATGAAAACGCATTCTGTTTTAACAGCAATTATGTGCTTAACCATGGCATCCTGCGAGATTGTCAAAATAGAAGCTGACATACCTTTGAGCAAGACACAGAATATTGAGTCATCCGATGATACCTCTTTCTGTGTCACCTCTGTAAATGCAGCGGACCTGATAGAGATTCTATATCCCGGTAGAAAAATCTCTTCCATAGATTTTGTGACAGAGAAGCAAGACACATTAGCCTATATCTTCAACTTTGACAACGGTTGGGTTGTCATCTCTGGAGACAAACGGGCAAAACCGATTCTTGGGCAATCGGAAACAGGAAGGCTCAAGGCAAAAGGGAACCTTCAAGGAATCGATACTTGGTTAGGCACATGTGTCGATGACATTTTAGCTTACAAAAATTCAAACGACATAGGAAGTAATGACAACGTTGACTTTTGGAGGCATGTAATACCGCAAGGCAAACGGACAAAAAATCAGCATAAAATCATCACTCGCGGTGATGTTGAGGGAGATCTGTTCTGGTTGTTAAGATTCGACTACGAAGAACTTGTTACAGATAGTCTCTCTTACTCTGTACCCCATTTATTAAATACTAAATGGGGACAAGGCTATCCTTGGAATTATAAATGCCCTTATGGTTTTGATGAAGAAGGGAATCGAGTAACCTGTCCAACCGGATGTACAGCAGTGGCAATGGCACAGGTAATATACTACATGCATTACTTCAAAGGAAAGCCCTCCGGGTTATATCACGACATTGAATGCAACGGCATCAGCTATAACGAAAACAACTATAACGTAACATTTTCAAGGGGCAACTACACTGAAGATTCTCCAAGATGGGACCTTATGGCATATAACCGTTATGGGACATCAACGAACTATGTCGGAGACCTTATGATGGACGTCGGGAATAGAGTCGAGATGACTTACTCAGGAATCGGTAGCGGAGCATTTCCATCAAGCGAGGGGTTCTCACATTATTCTTTAACATGCAAGAATGGCGATTATTCTATCTCAACAGTCAATACAAATCTTGACAAAGGACTTCCAGTGATTGTTGTTGCGTATGCCAACAAGTACAAAACCGGAATGTGGCCGTTTAAGAAAACACGTTATTCAGAGGGGCATACTTGGGTCATCGATGGGAAAGCCGAACAATGGAAAATTTTCAAAAAGCATTATTATTGGACACTTACAGATGAGATACGTGATACGGATATGAACATATATCCGTATATCGAAAAAGAATATTTTATCCCCGACGTTTACGAAGGCATGCCATATTCCGAGAACCGAATTGAAGTCTCTGATTATTACCTTATGAATTGGGGTTATGATGGACGTTGGGATGATGGTCTCTACGATAGGAGATCATCAGAAAAATGGTATGCAAATTATAAATATTTCCAATATGATGTTTCAATATACTATGATATCCAATAAAATGCAAAAAGCGTTGGCTATACTATTAGCCGCACTGTGCTTCATTTCTTGTAATAAAGAGAAGGCTGATGCGCCATCAGGCTTTTCATGGGCGTTCATACCGAGAGATTGTGAATATCTGTTTCTAAGGAATGCTTACGTTGATTCCTCCTTATATTATTCATTGTCAGAAAAACAGAGGGAGGAAATGTTTGGGAAAGGATACCAGCTGATAATGGTAAAACAGACTGAGACCAGTGAAACTCCAGCACGATATTTTTGTCTGACATTAGATGTCACAAATTACACTCTGGAGATGATCAAAAATCTGCCGGATGGAGAATATTCAACATCGCTCATGTCTTCACCTGACCAAACAATGGAAAACATCATGGATGAGGAAATGAGGCATGGGTATCGCACCTCAAAAAGTTCCATGACATTTACGAGGAGCGAATCTTCACCTATGGCGTACATCAAGTACATAGAATACCGCAAAATTGAGCTGAAATCATTGAAGGTGATGTCTGACGTGACCATGTTCGGAAACAAGCCCGGAAGTGACTTGTCTGGGCATTTTGAAATATTCGGTGATGAAAGCAACACCTTTCTTTTCGATTACAAAAGAAACTATCATGGCAGATTGGAAACAGGGATGAGAATCGAAGAGTATCTTGCCCTGCGTCCTATTGTCAACCCGTCATTATACCTTCACTTGAAAGATGTTCCAGCTGAGACACCGTTAAAGACTGACTTCATCGTTGAGATGGAACTTGAGGGAGGGATAATACTTCAAGACACAACGACGGTCACACTTACAAGGTAGTGCGCCATGCGGAGAGCATTATTAAAAGGCATGGTGACCTTGGTAACTGCAGTATCATGCACTGAAACCATCGACTTCTCCTCTGAATTCGAGAAGAAGATCACAGTGAATCTTATTCTCGAAAATAAAGACATACAAGAACTTTCGTTATGTTATAACGCAGAGCCTGGAAGTTTTCGCTACGAAAGTATCACAGAAGCCGATGTCCGGCTATACGATGGAGAGAATGAAGTGGGAAAGTTCATCCATAATGTACGGTACAGATGGAAGTTAAACTATATACCAGTAGCGGGCCACACGTATAGGCTTTCAGTGAAAGTTCCCGGTCATGACGAGATCACAGCGGAAACCACGATGCCTGTAAATGTCCAGATGAAAAGAGTCCATGAGAAACAGATCAACACGGACTACCACAAATTGTTTTCTCAAAAAGGTCCGGCATCGCCATACTGGATTTTTGTGATGCTTCGCAGCAGCACAAAGCCAATCCTGACCAATGATGTTGTGGTAATTGAATCCGAAGATAATATCTCACACTCTATAGGCTCAGATCATGTCGCAATGGATAATTTTAACGCAGATGATTTTCTGATGTTTACAGATTTAAACCAAGAAGCGGGTGAGTCATTCAGCCACGATGGATACCTCAGAATCGGAGAAACTGATAAGAAACTTGAATACCCCATCACTTTCTTTATCGAGTCATGGCTGCAAAATGCCATTGTCGTCTTTAGAGCCGCATCAGACGAATATGATAAATATCTAAAATCTAGCATAATAAAGGCAAACGCCTACATGGCCGAAGATGATCCGACCGCTTATTTCGAAGAGAATGTTGTCTATTCAAACATCAAGGGTGGATTGGGGATATTCGCGGCATGTTCTGACACGCTTATCGCCAGAAGTTTCATAATTGATGATTAAAGGCATGAGACGAATTTTGTTTGCCATAATATTCATTTGCCTCGTACATCAGCTGTCTCAAGCTCAAACGACTCAGATAGACACGACCTCTGGGCCAGGCATCAGGATCGACAGCTCGGTAGTGTCTGACAGATTGCCGATTTTCAGGAAGCCGAACCGTTACCTTTACACTCCGGAAAGGGCGGCGGCGATTGTGTCGGTCATCGGAGAACCGGATGTTCTGAGGCAGATCACCACACTTCCAGGAGTCTCATCAGGTGTGGAAGGATCTTTAGGGCTGTTTGTCAGAGGCGGGAACGCGGGTAACAGCAGGGTTGAATATGACGGTGTTCCTGTCTATGGAACAAGCCACCTGCTTGGCCTGTTCTCTTCATTCTCTCCAGACATGATCAGCATCACGGACTTCAGAACAGGAGGGATAGAGGCATCTTCCGGAGACATCACATCCTCGCTGATGCGGATAAGATCGAAATCCGGCAGATTGGAATCCTCCTCATGGAATCTTTCATTATCTCCCTACATGACAAGCCTTTACCTGGAGGCTCCGGACAAAAAGGGGAGGACTGACTACAGGGTGGCAGGTCGTTTTTCTCCATTGCCGGTTCTTGCCGGGATGCTTACAGGCTCGGATGAGGACTACGCGAAGATCGACGGACTGATGCATGACTGGGCCGCGACGGTCGAAAGAAGATTCAACGACAATAGTACGGCCAAGCTGACCGGGCTTCTCTCACATGACAGGCTCACCGTCAAATACGATAATAGCGGCGCGCTCATGCAGAACATCTCAGGAATGGCGAAACTGGACTTCCGGTCATCGTTGTCAAGACGTACGGAATTTGATGTCTTTGGCTATTGCACTTTCTCTAATGTACTTCAGAATCAAGATTATTACCATGACGGCAAGAGAAATTCGTCATATTCAATGTCTTGCAGCTGGCTCGAGGCAGGGATGAAATCATTGGTCAGCAATAAAGTGTCCGGAAATCTGGATGTGACAGGAGGAATGGAAGTCAAGACGTTCATGAAAGCCCTGTCCGGAGCGGTGTTCGCAGATATAAATTTCCACAATAGCAAGTGGGATGTCATGGCTGGTTACAGGCAGATTATTTACCATTATGACGGGTGGAACACAACAGGATTTGACGCTCATCTAAGAGCGGATCGGACTCTGACCAAGAATATGGGGATTGAAGTGGCCGCAGACAGAATGTCCCAATACATGCATGTTCTTGAAGGGTTACCGACTGGATGGGCTATGAATATCATGAGTCCGGCAGGGAAGGACTTCAAGCCTGAGATCTCAGGACAGATCTACGCAGGATTGTTCTGGCACAAAGACGCAAGACTGAAACTTCTTGGAGAGACTGCATTTCATCTGAACGCAGGAGGCTACGCCAGAAAGATGAATGGGATGATCAGCTATAAATCCTCCATCAACATGTTCAGAATCACAGAGGACACATGGGATGACGAGGTAGAGAGCGGCAACGGACGTTCTATAGGACTGGAAATCTCAGGCTCGATGTCATCGGAGCGTATGTCCATGAACATCGCCTACACACTGTCCAAGACAGACAGGGAATATCCAAGCATCAACGAAGGTGAGAGATTCCCGTTCAAGTTCGACAGGCCACACATCCTTAATCTACAATCCGATCTGACGATCAGAAAAAGAGTGCGAGGGGAACAGCATCTGAGCATTGTGCTTTCATGCTACTCGGGAAATCTCATGACGGTACAGAAAAGCCAGTACCTTGGCGTAAAGCCTCCTTACTGGGACACCGGCTTGAGCGGAATGTATTCCGACAAGTTTCAGGACAACATCTACGACCGCATGGAGATGACCTCGGTAAACGGACACAGGATGAAAGCCTATTTCCGTCTGGATGTCGCCTACACGTTCAAGTTCCTGCGGAAGCGAAGCACTCACGACTTGACAGTGTCTGTGTTCAACGTGACCAACAGACACAATCCGTATCTCATCTACAATGACTACGGCACATGGAAGCAGATCAGCATCATGCCTGTAATGCCGTCGGTGAGGTGGTCTGCGAAGTTTTGAGAACTACTTTTTTTGTGTGGTGCTGCGGTTGACAAGGTATGCTATGGAGACGTACGGGATGCCGGAGTTGGTGGCAAGGCCGATCTCGCAAGTGCGGCTGTTGGAGTAGCCGACCGGGACGCCTTTGACCTGGGCTTTTAGCTTGCGAAGGGCGTACTTGTTGAGTTCCGGGTGGGTCATTCCTTTGTCGCCGGCGAAACCGCAGCAGCCTACGCCTTCTGGAACAATCACGTTGGTGGAGCACATGCGGGCAAGTTCAAGCATCTTGCCGGTCTTGTGCATCAGACGCATCGAGCAGGTGAGATGAATGGCTACCGGGGTGTCGGTCTGGTGGAAGTCCAGCCTGTCGGTCAGGAAACCAAGGATGAATTCGGACGGTTCGTAGAGCCGCATCCTCTTTATTTTGTGCTTCATACGATGAAGGCAGGGGCTTTGGTCGCAAAGGACAGGGTAGCGGCCTTGCTCACTGGCCTGCCAAAGAGCCTCCTCCAGTTCGGCTGTCTTCCTGTCGGCGATCTCCGGCATACCCTTGCTTTCCCAGATGGTGCCGCAGCAAAGGGACGACATATTTTCTGGGAATATGACCTCGTAGCCGGCTTTGGTCAGAAGGGAAACCATCTCCTCGACGAGAGGCTTGTCCACGGCGTGGTGGTGCTTCGGAAGGCCCATCATCTGGTTGATGCAGCTCGGAAAATAGACCACCTTGCAGACGGTCGGTGTTCCTGTGGCCGCTTCGGATGCTTGCGAGTCCGGGCGCTTGGACAGGCTCCCCAACCCGGCTGGTTCCGTGGCCGCTTCGACAGTCGAAGCGCCATCGTGGCCAACGGCGGCGGAACTTACCAAAGCCCTGAGCGATTTAGGAATATTGTAGGCCTCAGGGGTGGCTGGAGTCCAAAGCGGAATACGTATGGCGTTGTGCAGCCAGCGGCATAGGCCGCTCATGGCAAGGTCACCAAGCACGGTCTCGCCGGCTGTAGCCATCCTCAAAGCGCCGCGAAGGCCACTCTTGACTCCGGCGTAATGACCGGCGACGAAGTTCCAGAAACCGTGGCCGAAAGAGTCCGCGGGCATATTCACCCTCCTCAGCTGATGAGTCAGGTCGGCGACATTGATGCCCATCGGACACGAGGTCGAGCAAAGGCCGTCCCCGGCGCAAGTCTGCTCCCCCGTGTAGGAATATTCCTTCTCAAGCGTCCGCAGACGAGTCTGTTCCGATGCGGTCGGATCCGGCAACTCCCGCAGGGCGGTGATCTCACGTTGCGTGGCGATTCTGGTCCGGGACGAAAGCGTGAAGCCGCAGGAAAGGCAGTTCACCTCGCAGAATCCGCACTCGATGCATTTGTTCAGTTTCTTGTAGATCTCCGCCAACTCAGGCTCGACAGCCTTGCTGTCATCCGCCCACGGTTTCAGCACCGGCAACGCCTTGAAATTCTTCAAGAAGCACTCCGGATCATCGTTGAAGATCACACCAGGATTCAGAAGCCCGTGAGGGTCAAACAGTTCCTTCACCCGCTTCATTATCCCGAACGCCTTCTCGCCCCACTCGTACTTCACGAACGGAGCCATATTCCTGCCCGTTCCGTGCTCGGCCTTCAAGGAGCCGTCATATTTCCCGACCACCATCTCCGCCACGTCGCGGATCATCGCCTCATAGCGCCTCACCTCCGCCTCGGAATCAAACGACTGGTTGATGATGAAATGGAAGTTGCCCTCAAGGGCGTGGCCGTAGATGCAGGAATCGTCGTAGCCGTGCCTGTCAAGCAGCGCCGACAGATCGACCGTCGCGTCAGGCAGATTCTCGATGTGGAAGGCGATGTCCTCGATAAGGCAGGTCGTACCCTCGCGGCGCATTCCACCGACAGACGGGAATATGCCCGAACGGATCGCCCAGTACTTTCCCGTAACGGCGGGATCGCTGCTGAATATGAACGAGTTGCCCTCAGCGTCATTCAGCACGACGAAACGGCGCAGAACCTCGGAAAGCTTGCCGATATTGGAATCCAAGTCTGTCTGGTCCGAGCCCGTGACACGAAGCAGAAGAGCGGTCAGATCCTTGTCGGGATATTCACTGAGCATCGGGTCATCCACTGACGCAAGTGACCGTTTGTCAAGCAGTTCGGCTGCGTCGAGCACCGCCGGATCTATTTCTTTCTTGAGAGCTACGACTGCCTCGGCTGCTTCCCTTATCGTCCCGAAATAAACCATCGCCGAGGCTTCCTTGGACGGCAGTGGCAGCGTCTTCATCGTGACCTGGCTCATAAACGCCAACGTACCCTCAGAGCCGACCAGCAAGTGGGCGATGATGTCGAATGGATCCTCGAACCTGACAAACGGGAATATGTTGAGTCCGGTGACGTTCTTTATAGAATATTTGTACCTTATGCGGTCGGAAAGTTCCTTGTCGGCAAGGATTTCGTCCCTCAATTCCTCTATTTTTCGGATAAATTCCGGATGAGATGCCCGGAATGCATTTCGGGAGGCCTCGTCGCCAGTGTCCAGAACCGTTCCGTCCATCAGCACTATCCGTACGCTCTCCAGTTCCTTGTCGCTGTTGGCGTGGGTTCCGCAGCTCATTCCGGAAGCGTTGTTCATCACGATTCCGCCGACCATACAGCTTCCGATCGAGGCTGGATCCGGGCCGAATTTTCGGCCATAGGGCTTCAGGATGGCGTTCACCCTCGCCCCTACGATTCCCGGTTCGAGGGTTATCGCGGAAGCGTCCTCCGAAACCTTGTACCTCTCCCAGTTCTTTCCGGCCACAATGAGCACGGAATCGCTGACAGACTGCCCCGAAAGGCTCGTTCCGGCGGCACGGAATGTCACAGGGACATCAAACTTCGATGCCGTCTCAAGGATCTTCGAGACTTCCTTCTCATTGGACGACCGTATGACAATCTTCGGCACAAGCCTGTAGAAACCAGCGTCAGTGCCCCAGGCGAAACGCCTCAACTCATCAGTGTAGAGTGCGTTTTTGGGCACGAATTTCCCCACTTCCTCAAGGAAACGTGAATATTTCTCTTCCATATTCAAGTAAGATACACTACTATGTAATACATCATCATTCCGCTGGCGATCAGCTTGATGCCGGTTCCGCAGAGGAATCCCATAAAGGCTCCGAGGGCGGATTTGGCGGATTCCCAGCTGTTCTTGTCAGCGAAAACCAACTCGGCGAGAAACGCTCCAAGAAGAGTGCCGAGAATGATTCCGACCGGCGGGACGAAAAGGCCGACAAGCATTCCGGCCATAGCTCCCCGGCCCGCGGCTTTAGTTCCGCCCGTGACCTTGGTGAACCAGGACGGCACAATGTAGTCGATGATCGTCACGGCCGCAGTGATTCCCAGCCAGACGAGCAGAAATGTCAGCGACATCGGTTCTCCGGCCCCGTTCGTGCCTTTGCCCCAGAAATAGAGAATCATCAGCCCGACCCAGCTGACAGGAGGACCGGGCAGGGCGGGAACAACACTCCCGATGATGCCGACCACTCCTGCCAGCACGGCAAGGATGATGACCAAAACGCTCATTTAATATTCAAGGCTTGAAATACGCGAGACAATCCGGCTAAGCCATAGCGGCCTCGACATCGTCCGGCTGGATCGGGAGGCGGTTCGGGCCTGTGCGGCGCGCTCCGTCCTCTGTCACAAGCACATCGTCCTCAAGGCGGATGCCGCCGAAGTCGAGATAGTCGTGCTCCAGCTTGTAGTAGTTCACGAAGCCCTTGTCACGCTTCTCGCTCTTCCATTTCTCGATGAGGGCAGGGATGAAGTATATTCCCGGCTCATCGGTGATGACATTGCCTGACGCAAGCTTGCGGGCCATTCTGAGGCTGCCCAGACCGAGCTGCGTCGAACGTTTCTGGTCCGGATCGTAGCCTACGAGATCCTCTCCGAGGTCCTCCATATCGTGAACGTCAAGTCCCATATTGTGTCCGAGCCCGTGAGGCTGGAACAGTCCGGCGATGCCTTCGTGAAGCATATTGTCCAGATTGCCGCGCACGATGTCCAGCGAGCGGAGATCCTCCAGCATCAGCTTGGCGACGGCCAGATGAACGTCCCTATAGGCCACCCCCGGCTTTGTAAGTTTGAACGCCAGCTCGTTGCAGTCACAGACGATCTGGTAGATGTCCCTCTGCTTCTGGGTGAACTTCCCGCTGGTCGGCAGGGTACGGGTGAAATCCGAGGCGTAGTGCATATTGTTCTCGGCACCGGCATCAATCACCATCAGCTTGCCCGGCTCGATGACCTTGTCGTGCAGATGGTTATGCAGAGTCTCGCCGTGTTGTGTGAGGATCGTCGGGAACGACACGCCCCAACCTTCGCTGAGGGTCACACCCTCCATCTTGCCGACAATCTCCTGCTCGATGATCCCGACCTTGACGCTGTTGCGGGCCACAGTATGCATCCTCTGTCCGAGAGCTCCGGCATCGTCGATCTGCTCGATCTCGCACTGTTCCTTGACAAGCCTCATCGAGATGACAGCCTGCACGAGTTCCTTGGAGGCGTGCTTCCCGCCGTCCTCGTCGATAGGAGCCACGCGCGCCACGTCCTCATTGGATATTCCCACAAGTGCTGAAAGTTTCATCGTGTTGTAGTAGCGGCTCGGGGGAAGGAAGTGAATATTCCTGCCTGTAGCCAATGCCTTTGTGACGGCGATATTCAGTGAACCGTAAGATGCTGAGTGACTTACGCCGACCTCGGCGGCCTTTGATGCGACCGAAGGCTGAGGTCCCATCCAGATGATGTCACCGATCTCCACATCATCGGCGAAGATGGTCTCCTCTCCGCTGTCGAGGTCCAGAATGGCCGCGTAGCGTGGCTCGTCGAGACCGAAATAATACAGCCAGGATGAGTCCTGACGGAATTTATAGGCGTTGTCCTTGTACTGGGCGGCCGCTTCGACGTTGCCCACGAACAGGGCTATTCCACGCTTTCCCTGCGGAGCGGTCTGCGCCATCTTCTCCAGCAGAGCCTTGCGTCTTGCGATGTAGATCTCTTTTGCGAACATATTCTTAGGTCTTTATGTGATTGAACTTCGGTAAGCCCTGTCTGCGGCCACAGAACCTCCGTGACAGCCAAGGCCTCAATTACAAATATACAAAATTGATAGGTAAATTGACACTTAGAAGCTGTTTTGAATTGTTTGAAATGTTCTTTGAGGTGAAAAAATCTTCATTTTCTTCCCGCTTCTTCAGTCAGATAGCACCGCTATCTTCCTTGGAAGAAGCGGTCGAAACTGAAGTTTTTCACTCTCAAACCTTCAAACAAACAATTCAAAACAGCTTCTTAGTAATCCTTAAAAAATAATTTGGATTTGTCGCCACTTCTATAGCAGTGGTGTCATATAGATCGGAAGGAACACATATCCGTTCTCTTCTTTATAATCCTGGGTATAAATTACGTAAGGAACATGAAGTTGTTTTTTGAACTTTTCACGGAATTTTGACAAGGATGAGAAGCTGGAATACTTGCCAGATTTCACCTCAACCGGGCAAATGTTATGGGCGTTTGTCAATGTCGGCTTTTCTACAAGGAAGTCAACCTCCATCCTATCCTCAGAGACCGTTGAATAATTGCTATAAAAATACAAAGAGTGACCGCTTGCAACAAACATCTGGGCGACAATGTTTTCCATGAGCATCCCTTCATTGATTTCCAACTTGCCAAGAAGAAGTTTCTGATACAGCTCCTCGCCTTGGATAGTCTTCTCATCGAACGCGTGAGAAATCAGGAGCCCAGTGTCTCCCATATAACATTTGAAAGTCCGGTCATCTCGTTTCAGTCTCATGCCTACCTGAGGTTCCGTAACACCATTGCAGATATTCACAAAACGAGCGTCCTTCAGCCAAAGGAACGATGACTCATAGCTTCTGTATCTCGCGCCTTCACCCAAACTTGCAAGGCGGAACTTCTTCTCATGTTTCTGAAGCTCGCCCGGTATCTGATCCCACACCGCCTTAACCTTTTCCGTGTACCCATTGACGTGCTTGTCAATGCTACGACGGTACAATGCCAGAATATCCCGCTTCACCGTGTCTACTTTACGGAATATCCCCGTTTCAACAAATTCTTTAACCGCCTGCGGCATTCCTCCGACAATCAGATACTGCCGGAACAGGGTCATTGCCTTACGGTGCATCGGGCCAAGCTGACATCGATTCTCAAAACACGTCTTGACGAACGGCATGGTCATCTCATCGCCCAACGCCCATAAAAACTCCTCAAAATCCATAGGGTACATTTGAAGAGGTCTCTCCTCGGAAGGCAAAAGAATATCCTCGGTGTTCTCATTGATGCTTACCAATGACCCGGTCTCTATGTAATCATACCTTCCGTCCGCTACAAGATGCTTGATGGCCTGACGCGCCATTGGATATTTCTGAACCTCATCGAAAATAATCAATGACTCTCTCTCGTACAGCTGGACACCAGCGACATTCTGCAAAAAGATAAGAAATGTGTCAGTTTCATTCAGATACTCATCAAAAACTTCCTTCATCGCTTTACCGATGTGCGCGAAGTCCACAAGAATATATGACTTGTACTCATTCTTGGCGAACTCCTCCACTATGAAGCTCTTTCCCACCCGCCTTGCTCCTTCCACGAGGAGGGCGACCTTGCCTTTCTCCTCGTTTTTCCATCTCAAAAGGGAATTATATATTTTCCTTTTCATAAATCACTGTTTTTCAAAGACAAATATAACACCTCTACACCGAACAAACAAATTTAATCACCACATTATGCACCAAAACGAGATTTTTGAGATGGCATTATCGCACCAAACAAACAAATTTAATATTAATCTTGCACTGCGCGCGTTGGTTTTGGATGAACCGCGCGAGTGTGAGAGAAATGAAAGTGTGGCCGAAGGACAATCCGGTCACACTTTCATGCTTTGTTTCACGTCGCTTCGACAGACCCGGCGACAGGACGGGAACTACTTCTCCTGCTGCGGACGGAGATCCAGACTGAGCTCGTCTAGCTGGGACTGGTCGATCCGGGACGGGGAATCGATCATCACATCGCGGCCCTGGTTGTTCTTCGGGAAGGCGATGAAGTCACGGATGGACTCCTTGCCTGCGAACAGTGTGCAGACACGGTCGAAACCAAATGCCAGACCTCCGTGAGGCGGAGCACCGTACTGGAAGGCGTGGATGATGAATCCGAACTTATATTCAGCCTCCTCAGGACCGATGCCCAGAACCTCGAACATTCTCTTCTGCACCTCGGCGTCGTGGATTCGGATCGAGCCGCCACCGAGCTCAGTGCCGTTCAGCACAAAATCGTAGGCATTGGCGCAAACCCTTTCGAGATCCTCTTTCTTGTCGCTGTAGAACAGTTCCATATGCTCTGGCTTCGGGGCTGTGAACGGATGGTGCATAGCGTAGAAGCGGCCGTCCTCCTCACTCCATTCCAGAAGCGGGAAGTCCACGATCCAGAGCGGAGCGAAGACCTTAGGGTCACGAAGGCCGAGCCTGTTACCCATCTCGATACGCAGAACGCCCAACATTGTCTGGACCTTGCGCTTGCCGTCACCGGACATAACGAAGACGATGTCGCCGGTCTTGGCCTCAACGGCCTCGGCGATGACCTTCAACTCGTCAGGAGTGTAGAACTTGTCGATGGAGGACTTCACGGAACCGTCAGCATTGAGCTTGATGTAAATCAAGCCCTTGGCTCCGACCTGAGGCCTCTTGACCCATTCGGTCAGCTCATCGATCTGCTTGCGGGTATATTCAGCGCCACCCGGAACCGCGATTGCTCCGACGTAGGCGGCATCCTCAAGAACGGAGAATCCCTTGCCTTTCACCTTGTCGGTGATCTCGTGGATGGTCATCCCGAAACGGACATCCGGCTTGTCTGAACCGTACTTGTCCATAGCGTCGTACCAGCTCATACGAGGCATAGGGTTAGGAATATCAACTCCGAGGACATTCTTGAACATCGTCCTCATCATTCCCTCGAACATATTCAGGACATCCTCCTGCTCGACGAAGGACATCTCGCAGTCGATCTGGGTGAACTCCGGCTGACGGTCGGCGCGCAGATCCTCGTCACGGAAGCAGCGCACGATCTGGAAGTAGCGGTCGTAGCCGGCGACCATCAGCAGCTGCTTGAAGGTCTGAGGAGACTGCGGGAGAGCGTAGAACTGTCCCTGATTCATCCTTGAAGGGACCACGAAGTCACGGGCTCCCTCAGGAGTGGATTTGATCAGGTACGGGGTCTCGATCTCCATAAACCCTTGGGCATCAAGATAATTACGCACTTCGTGGGCAAGTTTGTGTCTCAAAGCCAATGCCTTCTGGAGCGGATTCCTTCTCAGATCCAGATAACGGAATTTGGCACGGAGATCCTCGCCGCCGTCGCTCTCGTCCTCGATCGTGAACGGAGGAGTTACTGACTTGTTGAGGACGTTGATCGCCTCAAGCCTGATCTCGATGTCGCCGGTGTCCATCTTGGAGTTCTTGCTCTGACGCTCGACAACCTCACCGGTGGCCTGGATGACATATTCACGGCCAAGCGAGGTCGCTGTCTCCACCAAAGCAGCATCAGCGTCTGCCTCAAGGACGAGCTGGGTGATGCCGTAGCGGTCACGCAAGTCAATGAAAGTCATTCCACCGAGCTTCCTTGACCTCTGCACCCAACCGGCGAGGGTCACCTTCTGCCCGACATTCTCAATGCGGAGTTCCCCGCACGTGTGTGTTCTGTACATATTGATATGTTTTGAATATTCCTACTTACGCGGTCTGCATCTCTCTCGAGGACCTACAACTTGCAAAGTTAGCAAATTCTCCCCAAGAATGATTGAATATGCCTGATTTTCATTCAGCCCACATTCTGGCACCATAGACTACCCTCTCTCCTTCGTGGAGGGCAAAGCCTTTGTTATCAAGACAGAACACAGAGTTACTCCACGCCAGATGAGGGAGGAGAAACATCTATCAAAATATTAATATTCAATATGTTGCCCTCCATGGTATTTTCTACAGGCCTCTGAACGGGGACCTCATTTCATTCCAAGGCACACTAAAGGTCAGGAATACTAATAGGTGTGCAGGCTGAAGCCTTGGGCTGAGGGGAGGTAGTTTACGCCCCACCAGCACATCTGGAGGAGGATGAAGGAGAATATCAGGAGGAAAAGGGTGCGACGGAGAGCTTTGTTGGAATGTGATGCCACTTCAATGGCTGGCGAGTTCTGTCGAGCTATGTTCACTGAGCCCGCCGAAGTGACCGAAGATAAAGCAGAGCCTTGGCGGAGATGCATGTACAGAAGATAGCTGAGCCAGGTGGCGGCGGCCCAGGTTTCCTTAGGATCCCAGGTCCAGTAGTCACCCCAGGCCTGTTTGGCCCAGAGGGCGCCCATCACTATGCCCATTGTGATGAATCCCCAGCCCATGCGCACCAGGGTGTCGCAGAGGCGCAGGTCGCCTTGAAGGGACGGTGACAGGGGACTTGCGGCCGCATCGACAGTGGCAGGAGTTGTTGACCCCGGGGCCGGAGCGGATCCCGCGGCTGAACGGCGGGTCAGCCAGAGAATACGGATGGCGAGGATGGTGGCGATGCCCATCACGGCATAGGAGAACATATAGACGATGACGTGCGGGACGAACCACGGGCTGCGGAGAGCCGGCATAAGTTCTTCAGTGTGAATCTCTGGCTTGAATATGTTGATGCCGGCGAACATCACAGCCATCAGGCATCCGAACGGAAGTACCCAGCGGTAACGCCAACGAAGATACACCACGAGCCCGATCAGCGAAAGGAACAGGCTGAACCAAAGGCGGGTCTCCCCCATAGTGCGGAGAGGCGGACGCCCAAGCGAAATCCAGACCCCGACAATGAATGTCATGAATATGGCAGAGCCGCATCCGGTCAGAACGGCGGCCGGGAGCCTACGTTTGGAAATCACGGAGACAATCGCTCCTGAAATCCAGAACAGTGACGCTGCCAAGGCGAACCAGACAAACGAATCCCAACTCATAACCGTTCCTCCTTTTCATTGAAAGTTTCACATCCTAAGGGAGCGGCGCCATCTTGTAGTTTTACAGACAATGGTCCTTTCTTTCCAAAAGACGGTTTGAAGCCAGCAAAGAACACCATCGCCGCGGCGGAGACAAGCAGCAGCCACAATGCAATGCGGAAAACCTCCGACAATGGCGAACAGACACACTTGAATATGCTTGCGAACTCTCCTCGTTCCGTGTCCGACAGGTAGTCCGACTGATAAATCCACCACGAACCGACCTTTGCAGGGTGGTTCACAGCGATTTTGATCTCTGATGAGCGGCCGTCAGGAAGGGTCAAGGTGACCTCGGAAGAATATTCATAAACAGAGAAATCCCTGAGTGTCAACTCAAAAGGGAGTTTGACATATTCATAAGTGACTTCGTTCCGCGCTTGATGGTCCGGGACATTCGGCATCGCGATCATAACCGTCCGGACGGTGCCGCCGGAGCCGAAAAGTCCGGCGATCAGAATCACCGACAGTCCCAGATGGGCGCAGGTCACCCCGAGGCGATGCTTGCTGAATCTATGAATATCCTCGATCGTGTTCAGTGTGACGCTTGTCGCCAAAAGAAGCAACGCGAGGATGAAGATCGGCGACCGGCTCATATTCCTGAAACCGAGAACGCCGAAAAAAACATCCCTGCCCCCGTCCTGCGGTACAAGCCCGAAGACGAGCAGCAGGAACAGCACGATTGAGATCGAGGTCAGGCAGGCTTTCCGTCCGGCCAGATGCCTGAACAGCGGCCAGCGGTCACGCAAAACATAGATGACCACCAGAAGACAGACATAGAGCAGGGCCGCCAATAGCCAGAACGTATGACCTGCGACAACCATTACAGACTATACCATTGATCCGACAGGAGTTTGACGGCTTCCCTCACGGTCTTGGCACGGTCTCCGGCAGTGCCGCACTCGAAACTGACATAGTTCTTGTAGTCCATGTGCTGGAGCGCCCGGAATCCGGACTTGTAGTCGTCCTTCGCGCCGTCCTCTCCCGGCATCAGTCTGCGGCCACGGCTGGCGATGTGGACGTGCTGAAGGTACTCGATGCCGGCTGATGTCAGCGCGCCGTAGTCGGAGGTCTCCTCGGACATGTGCCAGAAATCACCCATCACCTTCACGCCCTTGCTGTCGGAATCGCGTGCGATCGCGGCGGCGTCGGCAACCTGACGGAGATAGAAGGCCTCCCTCCTGTTCAATGGCTCAAGAATCACGGTCGTGCCGTGCTCAAGGGCGAACTCTCCGAGGTCGTGGAGCTGCTCGCAGAGATAGTTGCGGGTGTCCAGGGTGTGGGGTCTGCACGGAGTCTGGCCGTTGAAAGCCGGTACCATTATAACTCCCACCGAGCCGAGTTCACCTGCAGCGGCCACGATCTCGCGCATCGATTTGTCGAACGACGCCTTGACCGCCGGGTCTTCGGCCAGGATGAAGCCGTCGAATCCGGCGCAGATGGCAGAGACCTCGATATCACGTCCGCTGAGGGCGTTACGAATCTCATTGACGCGGGCAGGAAGATTCCGTCCGTTCGGCTCGAAACCACGCACCTCCAGGTCTTCCATGAAATCCAGCTGCTCGCCCAGATTCTTTCCCGGGGCAATTCCTTCCTGAAACGAGAGCTTCAGTTCAAGACGTGGCACGCACTTCTTCTTGTCCAATGCAGTGGCACATCCCGGCAGCATAGAGGCCGCGGCCAAGGCAGCTGATCCGAACGCCGCTGACGAGAGAAAATGTCTTCTGTTCATATATTTCTTGTTAAATTACTTGTTCGCAGATATGGCGAAGATACAATTAAAAACTGAAAATATCACTTCTTTCGGGTAAACTATGTCAAACTGACATTTGTACGCATTACACGATCGTGAATTTTGTTTAATTCATTAAATAAAAAATAGCAGATTATTTGCAAACCAATTAAACAATCGATATATTTGCGTTCTAACAATCATTGAATGGACAAGCTGGTATTAAAACAGATTCTTCGTGACAATCAAGAAGAAGTGGAGCGCTACGTGGTGTTTCCACGAGACGTTCGTCTTGACAAATTTCCTTGCTATGTTCTTGTCGGAGTACGGAGAGCCGGGAAGTCCTACATGCTCTATCACAGAATCCAACAACTATTGGCTGAAGGGCATGGATGGGATGAGATCCTTTATCTGAACTTCGAAGACGAGCGGCTTGAGAATTTCACTTCCGAAGATTTCAATCGACTGCTGGAATGTCATCAGGAAATGTATGGCAAACGTCCTATGCTTTTTCTCGATGAGATTCAGAACATCGAAGGATGGCATAAGTTCGCACGACGAATGGCCGACTCCAATTATACAATACTCATCACCGGTTCAAATGCAAAGATGCTCTCCGGTGAGATCAACACCACACTAGGTGGTCGATTCCTGACCTCAGAGATTTACCCCTACAGCTTCAAAGAATATCTTGACGCACACAGAATCCCATGGGACGAAAATGATATTATCTCAACCGAAGGACGAGCAAAGGTTGTTCGTTGTTTTGACGAGTACTTGCATTACGGTGGTCTGCCAGCGTCTGCCATGATGCCGGCAAAACGAGACTATCTCAGCAGTGTTTACCAGAAGATCTACATGGGGGACATCATCGCGCGGAACAATATCACCAATGTGGCCGGGATCCGGATCCTTGTCAGGAAAATGGCGGAAAGCGTGTGCCGGCCTATTTCCTATAACCGCGTCAATAACCTCTTGTCAAGTGTAGGAGGTAAACTCAGCCTCGCGACAACCATCAAGTATGTGGAATATTGCGAAAACGCATGGCTGCTCATGCGCGTCAGAAACTATGCGACAAGCCTGGCGGACAAAGAAAGCAACTGCAAGTACTATTTCATTGACACGGGCATTCTTGGCTTGTTCCTCATCGACAAAGACACCATGCTTCTGGAGAATCTTGTCGCTCTCCAGTTGTTCCGCATCTATGGACATGACATGGACAATGAGCGGGTGTTCTTTTACAAGACAGGTTATGAAGTTGATTTCTACGTCCCGGAAGATGAACTGGCCATTCAAGTCAGCTATTCCTTACTTGACGATGAAACCAGAAAGCGTGAGACAGAGGCTCTCAGCAAGTTACCGGGTCATCTGTCTTGCCGCAGACGCTTGATTCTCACTTACGACGATGAGAACAGCATCACTGACAAGCATGGAGCCATAGAAGTGTTACCAACCTGGAAATGGCTGTTGGATTCCCGACACATCAAAAAGGGGTGACCAAGAAAGCTTCTTTAGTCACCCTCTTAAAATGGCAATTATTGACGCAAGATCCTTACTTTCCAGTTCCAGGAACCGGGACAGTGTACTTGCTCATGTCCATCTTGCCGAGCTCAAGCTTCTCCGGAAGGTAATCCAGAGCGGCGGCGCTGATCTCGTCCCAGGTGATGGTGTTGCCGGTGTAGGCAGACTCACGGCCCATAACGCCGCAGAGAGAAGAGACGCCACACTCTCCGGCCTCTACATGAGCCTCACCCTTACGGATGTGGTTCACCCAATCCACATGCTCAAGCACGTACGGATTGGTCTGCTTGTACTGAGCCTTCTCCGCCTCGAAGTCAAACTGCCAGAGGACATTGCCCTGAAGATCACGGATGGCGAAATCCGCCGAGCTCCAGTAGCCCTTCGTTCCGTGGACACATTCGCCGATGTTGGTCGAGCAACCGTCGATCTGACGCGACATACTGTGCAGATGGACGCCGTTCTCATATTCAAAGTCAATGCTGAAGTTGTCGTACTGGTCGCCGGTGACACGGCGCTGACGGCTGCCGAAACCGGTCGCCTTGATAGGGTGCTTACCGATCATCCAGTTGAACACATCGATGTTGTGGACATGCTGCTCGACGATGTGGTCGCCTGAGAGCCACTTCCAGTTGACCCAGTCACGGATCATCCACTCCATGTCGCTCCAGCCCTGCTGACGCTCCTTGTACCAAAGCATTCCCTGATTCCAGTAGACGTTGCCGCCGGTGATCTCGCCGATCATTCCTTCCTGGATCTTCTTGAAAGACTCCACGTAAGGTCTCTGATGGTGACGCTGGGTTCCGGTCACCACGCTAAGCCCCTTGGCCTCAGCCTGTTTCGCCGTCGCCATGATCTGACGGTAACCTTTCGCATCAACGGCGATAGGCTTCTCAAGAAACGAGTGAACGCCCTTCTCGGTGGCGTACTGGAAGTGAGCCGGACGGAAGACCGGCGGAGTGGCGACAATCACCATGTCCACACCGGAATCAATGACCTGCTTGTAGGCATCGAAGCCTGTGAAGCAGTGATCTTCAGGAACTTCCTGATTCCATTTGGTCTTGAGGTTTTCGCGAAGGCCGGTCAGGCGATCAGCAAAGACATCGCCCAAGGCCGTGACCTTGATTCCGTCTGCGGCATTCAGCAGATCCTCAACGGCTCCGCTTCCACGGCCGCCGCAACCGATCACGCCGACCTTAAGTTCCTTTCCGTCGATGGCCTTGTCAGGAAGTTCAGGAACATAATACTCGCCCGGCTGTCTGAGGGGTGTCATCTTGCCGGATTTGTCACCACTTGCGCAGGCGGACAGCAGGACGCTGCCGCCTACCAGACCTACACCGATCCTGGCGCTCTTGCCAAGAAAGGATCTTCTGTCCATTTTGTTGCTCATTTTATTAATAGTCTTTATGTTATTTAATTATAAAATTCCATCGGGAACATCGCACACAACTCTGAAACCGATACCCTTGATGTCAGAGTACCACCAGATGCTCTTCGGATTCTGCGGGTCAGTGCGGAGCCAGTCATCAGTCTTGGTGTGGGCTCTGACGGCGCAGCGGACAAGCGACGCGTCATCTGAATACGCACCGCCACGGACTACAAATTCCTCACCACTCTCTGGTCCCTTCGGATCCAATGCGCCATCAGCAATCTTTGAATATGCGTCAGCGGCATACCGGTCGGAGCAATATTCCATCACGTTGCCCAGCATATTCTTAAGCCCGAACGGATTGGCCTTCACCTCGGAAGGTTCCTGAGTCTTGCCGAAACTGTCTGCTGAATATATCACATACCTTGCGATCGAGGTGGTGTCCGCCCCGAAAAGCTTGTTCCAGAATGTTTCCTTTGAATATTTCTTCGGGCTTCCTTCGAAAAAGTACGGGGTCTGGGTGCCGCCACGGGCCGCATATTCCCATTCCGCCTCGGTCGGGAGACGGTAGTTTCGTCCGGTTTTGAGGGAAAGCCACTGGCAGAAGGTTTCCGCCGCATAGTGGGTCATCGTGATCGCCGGCCTCTCGCCCATTCCCCAGCCCTGGTCCGGGAATCCGAACGGTGGGGTCGGGCCACTGACGGCATCCACATCCGGACGGTTGTTGTTGGCGAAGATTTTCTCCGGCGGGGTTCTGCCCTCTGACATTGTTTCGTTGTAAAAAGCCCAGAACTGATGCCAGGTCACCTCGACCTCGCCCATGAAGAACGGAGATATTCTCACTTTTTTCCGAGGCCCTTCGTCCGCCGAGCGGAACGGCTCGTTGTCCGGACTCCCGATCGTGAACTCGCCTCCCGGAACAGCGACCATCCTGATCGCGGCTGTCGTACCGGGAACCGTTTCCGTGAAGTTCGCGAATGAAGCCACCACAGCCACGCTGTCGTACTTTTCACCGCCACCCGTGTCCATCACCTTGCCTTCCAGCCTCTTATGTTCGTAGCCTGGCATGTCGTGGCCAGTATTCAGATGGCAGCTGATGCACTGGAGATTCAGTTTCCTGGCGTTCTCCTCATAGTAGAGATGAGCAGTGATGCCGTCATCCGTGATTCCGGTCGGGAAAAGATTGACGTGACATTTCTCGCAGGATTCGTTGTAAACGATTTTTGATCCGTGCTCAAGGGTTCTTTTTGAGTCCCAATTGATTTCGTCCTTATCCTTGGTCATCTTGGCCCACAGATCCTTGGCTCCCATCCTGGCCTTGATCATGTAGTACCGAAGGTAGCCGTTCTCTTTCGGAGGAAGATGGCAGGAGGCGCAATCCGTCACCACACCGCTCTCGCTGTTGTAGTGCTCGGACTTCTTCCAGTCCGCGTCAGCCTGTTCGTGGTAGTGGCAGCTCATGCAATACTCGTTGGTGGAAGTGCGGCTCATCGCCCCTCCGACCGCCAGCATGGCGCACACACCGATCGCCAGCCCACCAAGGCCAGCGAATATTATCACTTTCTTTCCGCCTCTCATAGTCGTTCCGAAACCTGTTAAAAACAAATTTTGTAAATTTACGCAAAACCTTTCAGACTGCAAATTTTTCTTCCAATGAGTTTCTTCCAATGAGTTTCTTCCAATGAGTTTTGTCGAATGAGTTTTGTCCGGCAGAAGTCCTCTTTCCCGGACAAACCGATGATATTACAAAGTTTCTCCGGTAGAATGCCGTTTCGGTGGACATTATTGTCGGGACATACCGGTTAGGGGCGGGAAGTACCCTTATCTCATTTTGCGCTTGACACAGAAAACCGGGAGGATGAAGATCACGGCGAGGATGGAGAAGAGCATGCCGGCGAAGCTACCGACTCTCAGGTGTGTGAATATGCTCGCACCTGGAACACCAACTCACTCATTGTCAACAGGATGAGGTTTTAGGTGTGCGGAGTTTTTCACACCTGGAAGTCATAGGGGCCAATAGAACGCCATGTGGCGAAGCTACCGACTCTCAGGTGTGTGAATATGCTCGCACCTGGAACACCAACT
>ERZ1026898.447-NODE-447-length-25121-cov-5.021543_pt1 | contig 25121 bp, 20 predicted proteins | sample MGYA00380178_ERZ1026898 | MGnify/ENA primary metagenome ERZ1026898 (study PRJEB33269, sample SAMEA4719814) | human gut metagenome | biome: human-associated habitat; feature: organic feature; material: feces | place: Cameroon | collected 2013-10 ...
TTTTTATTCAATAAAAAAAGCTTTCCATTGTGGGTTCGGCCGAGTCATTTGTCTTTATTGTAGACCTCGAAATTACAGAGAAATTATAAAGCACAGAAAATATGAATAAAACACTACTCTTTGCCATGGTCTTCGCCATATGTGTATGCGGATGCCGGAATGGTTCCAAACCGGCTATTGAAACGGATATGGAACTTGAAAATAAAGTTGCAAAGAAGCTCGCAGAAATGACTTTGGAGGAGAAAGTCGGGCAGATGACACAGCTCAACATTACCGCAGTCTGTGACAAAGGAAAGTTGACGAAGGAAGGAGAAGAGCTGATCCGCAGATACAAAGTGGGTTCGTTCATCAATGCACCTGACGGGATGGCAGAGGATCCGCATGTGTATAATTCCATGATCATGGCAATCAATGCCGTATCCATAGACGCAATGGGAATTCCAGCCATATACGGACTGGACCATGTACACGGGACAACATATATTAACGGAGGGATCCTTTTCCCTCAGGAGTTGAATATTGCAGCCACTTTCGACAGGGCTCACGCCTACAACATGGGAGAGGTTACAGCATACGAGAGCCGCGCCGCATCAGTGCCATGGACCTTCAGCCCCACCATGGATTTGGGACGCAATTCAGCCTGGCCGAGACTTTGGGAGAGTTTCGGGGAGGATGTTTATGTTAATGCGGAGATGGGAAAGGCCGAAGTTCTTGGACTGCAGGGCAATGATCCAAACCATTTGGACAAATACCATATTGCAGCCTGTGGAAAGCATTATATGGGCTATGGAGCTCCTGTTTCCGGACAAGACCGCACTCCATCCTCCATTTCTCGTTCACAGCTTAGGGAAAAATTCTTCGAACCATTCAAACAGACCCTCAAGGCCGGAGTGCTCACACTTATGGTCAATTCCGCCAGCGACAACGGGATGCCTTTCCACTGCAATACCGAGCTTCTGACGGACTGGGTCAAGAAGGATTTGAATTGGGACGGAGTGATTGTAACAGACTGGGCCGACATCTACAACCTCTACACTCGTGACAAAGTGGCATCTTCAAAGAAAGAGGCAGTGAAACTTGCAATCAATGCAGGGATAGATATGGCTATGGTGCCATACGAAACTCAGTTCTGCACCGATCTTATTGATCTTGTACATGAAGGCGAAGTACCTATGTCGAGAATTGACGATGCCGTACGCAGGGTCCTTCGGCTCAAATATCGTCTCGGACTGTTCGATGCGCCGGACTCGTCTTTTGAGGATTATCCTGAATTCGGGAGTGCTGCTCATATTAAGAAGGCATATAGGGCTGCCGTAGAGTCTGAGGTACTTTTGAAAAACGACGGAGTGCTTCCGCTATCCAAATCCGCACGAATACTTCTCACAGGTCCAAACGCACATTCCATGCGTACCCTGAACGGAGGCTGGTCATATACGTGGCAGGGCAATGCCGCTTCGCGGGAAAAATTCACTGGCAAGTACAACACCATTTTAGAGGCCATGCGGTCCAAATTCAGGAATGTTGACCATGTTCCCGGAGTAGAATATGCAAGTTCAGAATGGGACGACTGGAAGGAAGAAAAAGTTTCTGATATCAATGCGGTAGTGAATGCGGCCAAGATGGCGGATGTAATTGTATGTTGCGTCGGCGAAAACTCCTACTGCGAGACACCGGGTAACATCAACGACCTCAACCTTTCCGAAAACCAAAAGACTCTGGTGCGCAGACTCGCCAGAACGGGCAAGCCGATTGTGCTGGTTCTGAATGAGGGACGTCCGCGCATAATCAGCGATATAGAGCCATTGACTTCAGCTGTGGTGGATGTCATGCTTCCTGGCAATTTCGGAGGAGACGCTTTGGCTGCTCTCCTGTCAGGAGAGGAGAATTTCAGCGGACGTCTGCCTTTCACATATCCGAAATATGTGAACAAACCGGCGACCTACGACTACAAACCATGCGAGCAGGTCGGCACAATGGAGGGTGTATACAACTACAACGCCACAATGGATGTGCAATGGCCTTTCGGACATGGCCTCAGCTATACTTCATTCGCATATACAGATATGAATGTTTCTGTGGCGGGCCGGACTGTTAAGGGAACGGATGGTACTGTTGCCGAAGGAGATATGCTTCAATTCAAGGCAGGAGACGAAATCATCGTGACCGTCAATGTGACCAACACCGGATCCGTTAGGGGCAGGGAGAGCGTGCTCCTGTATTCTTCTGACCTCTATGCTTCTTCGACTCCGGATGTGCGCAGGCTTCGCGGATTCGACAAAGTCAGCCTCGCTCCGGGCGAAACAAAAACCTTGACCATAAGATTGAGTGCAAATGCTCTCGCATTTGTCAACTACAATGAGCAGTGGACTCTCGAAAAAGGAAACTTCATCCTTTCGGTCGGCGAACTGCACGCCCATCTGCATTGCTGCGAAACCAAAGTCTGGGCAGAGAAAAACATTGAAGAATAAAGGTTGTAGGACAATTTTCAACAACGTCAAAGATCCAATTTAATTTTTAACCCGTCCCATTTTAACGGGACAACAATGTATTGATTTATGAAAAGGATATATTATTTTGCAATAACTGCACTGTTTCTTATGGGTATTGGTTGTAGGGCCGTGTCGGCTTTTTCCCGGTCAATAACCACAAAAAGCGTCGGGGAGCTGACCCTTTCCTGCCCCGAGGCCGGAAATTGGAAGTTTGATATGACTCTTGAAGAAAAGGACTCCTGTGAGATTGTGCATATTTCTATGGATGCCACAGTCCCGAGTGTTCCCGTCCGCTTCGAACTTTCTTTTGAATGTCCGCAAAAGGATGCCCATCATCTTTGGGCCAGCCGTTCTGCGATAGACAGATGCAGGCTCAAGTCGGAATGGATGGCGTGGTATGGTTCCGCCCTTGCCCTGAGTATGCCGCTATATACATTCATGAACACCAACAACAAAAACAGTCTGACTGTAGCCTGCAGCGAGAGCATGCGCATGGTGGATGCCGTCATGGGACTACGCGAAGAAGGAGCAGCACTCAGCGGCGTCCTGGGCTTTTTCAGTCAGGCAGAAGCACCGCTCTCCAACTACGAGGTCTCGATCATGTTCGACAGCCGTGAGCGTTTCTGGGCGGATGTCGTGAATGATGCCTCTCAATGGATCGCGAACGCAGCGGGATTTGAGAACTGCGAAGTGCCCGATGCTGCATTTGCGCCCTTGTACAGCACCTGGTATCAATTCCATCAGAATGTCTCCGACAAAGAAATAGAGGCCGAGTGCCGGCTTGCTTCCGCCATGGGCATGAAGACCATAATTCTTGATGACGGCTGGCAGACCGACGACAACAACAAAGGCTACAGCTTTTGTGGAGATTGGGAAGTGTCCAGAAACAGATTTCCGGATATGGCTGGGCATGTGCGTAAGGTTCATGAGATGGGAATGAGGTATATGATATGGTATTCAGTACCGTATGTGGGAGAAAAGAGCCGTGCATACGAAAAATTCCAGGGAAAATATCTCGCCAAGGGCGGTCAGGACTGGTGGGTACTTGATCCGCGTTTCCCGGAAGTGCGGGACTACTTGTGCGAAGTTTATGAAAAGGCCCTCAAGGAATGGAATGTTGACGGTTTCAAACTTGATTTCATTGACGAGTTCTATCTTAGAGGGACAGATTCAGCAATAACAGAAAACTATGAAGGCAGGGACATCAAATCGCTTCCTCAAGCCGTTGATGTGCTTATGAAGGAAATCCGCAGCCGTCTTCAGGCAATCAAGCCGGACATCCTCATTGAGTTCAGACAGGAATATACAGGCCCGGCAATCCGCCAGTACGGCAATATGATGAGGGCGGCTGATTGTCCAGGAGATATGCAGGGCAATCGTATGCGCACGACCACGCTGCGTCTTACAAGCGGCAAAGCGGCCGTACATTCCGATATGCTTGAATGGAATGTTGCAGAGACACCAGAGAATGCGGCAAGAGCTATTCTCTCTGTGCTTTACACCACGATTCAGTATTCGGTAATGCTCCGAGACCTGCCGGAAAGTCACACAAAAGTCATCAGGCACTGGCTCGACTTCTCGCAGAAACACCGTACCACCCTGCTCCACGGAAAATTCCGCCCATATCACCCGGAAGCATGCTACCCGATTCTCGAAGCCGAGAGCACTGATGAACGCATAATAACAGCGTATCAGGATGGCCTGGTCGTAAAGGCAGGTGCTCCGGACAAGGATATCTATATAATCAATGCAAGCGGAGAAGAAGGTCTGGTTATTGATCTGCAGAAAAAGCCCCGCAGATGCAGTGCATACAACGTATTCGGAGAGCCGGTCAGCATTCCAGTTCCACGAACAGGTCTGTCACGCGTCTCCGTCCCGAAGAGCGGTTATGTAATCATAGAATATTAAGGCCTTCCATTTTTCAGTGCCAAACTACAACATGAAACGTTTTTTGTCATTTGTTTTTTTCTATGCTGCTGTTTCATACATATTGCTGCTGCCAAAGTTGACACGCTTACCGTCTACAGTCAAGCTATGAAAAAGGACGCCAGCTGTTTTTCCGAGTGGTGAAAGAGGCTTCAGGGTTCGGAAAAGTCCGGGAAATGAGTTATCTTTGCTTGGATAATAAAAGGCATCTGGATGGCTATTCTGGAAAAACTTGTAGTTCAAGACTATAGAAACATTGCATTGGCGGAACTTGAGTTCTCTGCCAATATCAATTGCATATCCGGCGGTAACGGGGAGGGGAAGACCAATCTTCTGGATGCCATCTGGTACATGTCCATGACCAAGAGCGCGTTCCGTGCTTCTGACCGGGATAATTTCCGCTATGGCGCGGACGGGTTTTCCCTGTCCGGTACGTATCTTATGCAGAATGCCCTCAGGTCCAGGTTTTCCATCAAGGTCACTTCGAAAGGCGAGAAGAAACTGCGTCGTGACGAGAAGCCGTACCAGCGCATCTCCGAACATATCGGGGAACTGCCCGTGGTGATGGTCTCGCCGGACGACGTGTCCCTCGTGAGTGATTCAGGGGAGGACAGAAGGCGTTTCATGAACATGGTACTTTCGCAGATGGACAAGGAGTATCTGTCTGATGTCCAGCAATATAACAGGCTGCTCAGCCAGCGTAACACAGTGCTGAAAACCGACAGGCCTGACATTTCATTGCTGGAGATATTGGACGAGAGGATGTCTTCGTTCGCGATGCGCATTTACGAAAGGCGCAAGCGCTTCACCGAGGACCTTTCTCCCGTGGTCGGGAAATATTATCAGGCATTGTCCGGAGGAAAAGAAGCCGTGGACATTGCATTCAAGTCGGACATTGACAAGGGAACATTGGCAGAAATATTGGCCGCGGCCAGGAACAGGGACATTGCCCTTGGCTATACGTCGGTCGGGCCGCAGCGGGATGATCTGGTGTTCAGCATGGACGGGCATCCTATCCGGCGTTGCGGGTCGCAGGGGCAGCAGAAGTCTTTTCTGGTTTCGCTGAAATTTGCGCAGTATGAGCTGATGAAGGAGAGTTTCGGGGTGCCGCCGATGTTACTGCTGGACGATGTGTTCGACAAATTGGACATGGACAGGACGGGAAATCTGCTTGCCATGGTGGCGGGCAATGATTTCGGCCAGATATTCATCACGGACAGCAACAAGGTGAGGCTTTCGGGTATCGTGGACAGGATTACCCAGGACAGGGCGTATTTCGAGACTTCGTCCGGCAATTTCACAAGGGAGGAAATCTGATGAGGTACAAGGGAAAGAGCGTGTCGATGGAACGCAAGGAGCCGTCTTCGATGGAAGAGCTCATGCCTCAGCTACTTAAGGTTATGAGGCTGTCTTCCGGGATGAATGACAATATAATAATGTCCGCTTGGGACAAGGTTACCGGGGCGGCGCCATATACATTGTCCAAATATGTGAAAAACGGCGTGCTGTATTGCACGATATCGTCTTCGGTGGTACGTAACCAGTTGTTTTTCAACAAGGACGCCATCGTGGAGGCCATAAACAGGGAGGTCCTGGCAGATTCGCTGTATCTTGCCACGGCTGGAAGGAAGCCTGTCAAAACATTGATTCTTAAATAGTTCTAACGGGAAAATGGAGAAGAAAATCAAGATTGTCGCGGATAGCGCGGTTCCATTTCTGGAAGGAGTTTTCGAGCCTTATGCGGAGGTAAAATATATGGGTGGCAGCGACATCGGCCCGGATGATGTCCGTGACGCTGATGCGTTGATAATCAGGACCAGGACGAAATGCGACGCTGCGTTGCTGGATGGTTCGCGAGTGAAGTTCATCGCTACGGCGACCATCGGGACGGACCACATAGATTTTCCGTATTGCGATTCACATGGCATTACCGTCAGGAATGCTCCGGGCTGCAATGCCGGCGGAGTCATGGAGTATGTCTTTTCGGCGCTCTACGGTCTGGCGTCCAGGAAGGCCATCAGTCTGGAAGGCGATACTATCGGCATCATCGGTGTCGGCCATGTGGGCAGTCTTATCGAAAGGATGGGGCTGTCGCTCGGCTTCAAGATTCTGAAATGCGACCCGCCGCGTGCCGAGGCTGAAGGGCCTTTCGGATTCTGTGACCTGGATTACCTGCTTCAGAATTCGCAGATAGTGACGATGCATACGCCTCTGAATGAGACTACCAGGGGGATGGCAGACCGCCATTTCTTTTCAATGATGCGCCCCGGGGCGTTCTTCATCAATGCTTCCAGGGGGGAGGTCGTTTGTGATGATGCCCTGAAGGAAGCCATCCCGAAGCTCGGACCGGTAATCATTGACACTTGGAATCATGAGCCCGACATTGACCTTGAACTGATGGATATGGTTGCGATAGCGACGCCGCACATTGCGGGTTATTCGTATCAGGGCAAGCAGAACGGTACGGCTGCGGCTGTGCGGGCGGTAGCTCATTATTTCGGCATCCAGTCGCTTTATGAGTTCTTCCCGAAGACGGACCTGCCAGAGAACGAGGCTGTTAAGCTGGACCTCAAAGGGCTGAACCAGGGGGAGATAGCGGCGGTCCTGCAATACAATTATCCTATATTCACGGATGATTTCATGCTCCGCGTGGCACCGGAAGATTTCGACAAGCTGCGTGCCGAGTACAAGTACCGTAGGGAAGTTTATATTGATTAAAATAACATTCTTATGTTTAGCAAGGAAGATGTAAAAAGCATTGAGGGGCGCGGCACTTCCGTGGAGAAGGTCGAGTCTCAGGTGGAACGCTTCAAGAAGGGCTTTCCATGGATGGATATCGTGGCACCGGCTACACCGGAGCGTGGTATCAAGGTTCTGGATGAAGATGGAATAAGGGAGGCAGTAGCTTATTGTGACAATGCTTCCGTGGCCGGGAAATGCAAGTTCGTGCCTGCTTCCGGTGCGGCTTCCAGAATGTTCAAGGATATTTTTGCCGGTCTGGCGTCGCTGGAGGAGGGCAATGATCCCGGTGCTGATTCTTCTGTAGGTAAACTGGCTGCGAAGATCCGTGATTTCGCTTTCTATACGGAGGAGATGTTCGGAGAACCTGCCGACTCGGCTGATTATAGAAAAGATGTGGCTGAGAAAGTGCTGACTGACAAGGGATTGGGTTATGGTTCCAAGCCTAAGGGCGTGATCCGTTTCCATAGATATCCGGACGGGGAGTGCAGGACTGCATTTGCCGAACATCTGGTGGAGGCTCAGGATTACATGCGCAATGCCGATGGCTCCGCCAATGTGATTTTCACTATTTCTCCGGAGTTCAAGCCGCTGTTCGAGGCAGCATTGGAAGAGGTGAAGGCTGCTTACGAGAAGAAATACGGCGTGAAGTACAATATTTCTTTCACGTTTCAGGACAAGGCGACTGATACCGTTGCCGTGGATAAGGATAACAAGCCTTTCCGCACGGAGAACGGCGAGCTTCTGTTCAGGCCTGCCGGCCATGGCGCATTGATTTATAATCTCAATGCTATCGAGGATGAAATCGTTTCCATCAAGAATATCGACAATGTTTCCAATGACAGATTCCTCGGAACTACGGCATTGTTCAAGAAAGCATTGATTGGCAAGTGCTTGGAACTCAGGGACAAGATATTCGGATATCTGCGGGCGTTCGATGCTGTCGGGGATTTGAAGTCGGATGAGTGCAGCCGTCTTTGTGATGAGGTGGAGTCTTTCCTGGATGGCGAGTTGTGCATCCAGCTTCCGCTGACCCGTAGCGTGGAGGATCGTGTCGCCCTGCTGCGTGCGAAACTTGACCGTCCGATAAGGGTGTGCGGCATGGTCCGTAACCAAGGTGAGCCTGGCGGTGGTCCTTTCATCATTGCAGGCAAGGATGGTTCTTCCAATCTTCAGATTCTGGAGAGCGTCCAGATTGACATGAATGACGGACGTTCACATGATATTCTCGCGCGTGCGACACATTTCAATCCGGTGGACCTTGTATGTGCCATCCGTAATTACAAGGGTGAAAAGTTCAATTTGCTTGACTACGTGGATGCCGATGCGGGATTCATCAGTTCCAAGAGTTATCAGGGCAGGGAATTGAAGGCCCTTGAGCTTCCTGGTCTGTGGAACGGCTCCATGAGCGACTGGAATACTTGTTTCGTGGAGGTTCCGCTGGAAACGTTCAATCCTGTGAAGGTGGTGCTTGACCTTCTGCGTCCGGCACACCAGCAGGCATAGTTCAGTTCTGTTTCTTCACGCAGGGGTGTCCTCCGGTGCTTTTCCATTGTCCCGGAGTGCAGCCTGTATACTGCTTGAAGAGCCTGTGGAAATTCGACTTGTCGTGAAATCCCAGGGCGACAGCCGCTTGATTTACGTCCAGAGCATTGTCTTTTCTGATAAGCATTGCTCTGGCTTTTTTTATTTTCATTTCGCTCTTCCAGATGCGGAAGTCTTTCTTGGCATGTTTGATGAAATATATGTTCAATGCGTGTTTGTCTATATTGAGGGCGTCTGCCAGTTCTTCCAGTCTTGGGTTTTTGGAGTCGTTTTCAGGATTGTCCGTCCATTCTGTGAGCTTGCGCTCGATCAGCATCTTGGTAGTTATTGTTTTGTGTATGCGTGGTATGAATGTCTTCTCATTGTCATCGGATTTTATTCCGGTCATCCGCTTGCCGGAAACTTTTCTGTAAAATCCGAACAAGAACAGTTTGAGGTTGCCCGGGAGATGCGCCGAGGCGAGAGCACGCTTCATGACAGTTGGTTTCGTCATAGGTGCAATTGCAATTAATTATGTGATACTATATTGGTAATGTGGATTAAAAAACAGGAATGCCCTCTACTTTCCAATGCGAGGGCATTCCTCATATCGTGGTCTGCGGTCGGGATTACCAGCCGAGAACGTAAGCGAAGATAAGCGGTGCTACGATGGTAGCGTCTGACTCCACGATGAACTTAGGAGTCTCAGGTGCGAGCTTGCCCCATGTGATTTTTTCGTTTGGAACTGCTCCGGAGTAAGAACCGTATGATGTGGTACTGTCTGAAATCTGGCAGAAATATGACCAGAGCGGAGTGCCGTGCCACTGGAGGTCCTGCTCCATCATCGGAACTACGCAGATAGGGAAGTCACCTGCGGTACCTCCACCGATCTGGAAGAATCCTACGCCTGCGCCGACAGCATTCTTCTTGTACCAGTCGACGAGGAAGAGCATTGTCTCGATACCGTTCTTTACGAGATCCGGTGTGAAGTCGCCCTTGATGCAGTGTGCTGCGAAGATATTTCCTGTGGTGCAGTCTTCCCATGCAGGGCAGATGATAGGAATGTTCTTCTCGCAGGCTGCGAGTACCCAGCTGTCCTTAGGGTCGATCTCGTAGTATTTTTCGAGAACGCCGCTTCTGAGAATCTGGTAAATATATTCGTAAGGAAGATATCTCTTGCCTTCTGCCTTTGCCTTGTTCCAGACATCTACGAGTGCGCCCTCAAGACGGCGGAATGCCTCTTCTTCAGGGATGCAGGTGTCGGTAACACGGTTGTAGTGGTTGTTCAGAAGTTCCTGCTCCTGCTCTGCGGTGAGGTTTCTGTAGCCAGGCACTCTGTAATAGTGAGAGTGAGCTACAAGGTTCATGATGTCCTCTTCAAGGTTGTTTGCTGAGCAGCAAACGATAGAGAACTTGTCCTGACGGATCATTTCTGCAAGAGAAAGTCCGAGCTCGGCTGTACTCATGGCGCCGGCCATTGCCAACATCATCTTTCCGCCTTTTGCGAGAAGTTCTTCATAAGCTTTCGCAGCGTCAACAAGGCTAGCCGAGTTGAAGTGGCGGTAATTGTGGGTGATGAAATTTGAAATTGGTCCTTTTTCCATTTCCAACTTTTAATTTACAGTTATTTACATCGGAGACGGCGAATTTGGATGCCGCCCTCTGAAATTTTGTGCGAAGTTAGGTTTTTTTGCGTAAATTTGCAATCTGTTTGACTTTTATTTGGAATTACGATATGTTTGAAAATCTGTCAGAAAGACTGGAAAGGTCGTTCAAGATTCTCAAGGGAGAGGGAAAAATTACGGAAATCAATGTCGCCGAGACTGTAAAGGACATTCGCAAGGCGTTGCTTGATGCTGACGTGAGCTACAAGGTGGCGAAGGAATTTTGTGACCGCGTGAAGGACAAGGCGATGGGCCAGAATGTGCTGACGGCCGTGAAACCGCAGCAGATGATGGTCAAGATTGTCCATGATGAGCTCGCCGAGTTCATGGGCAGCGGTGCCCAGGACATTAATGTGAAGGGTAATCCCGGCATTGTCCTGATTTCCGGTCTCCAAGGTTCCGGTAAGACGACTTTTACCGCGAAGCTTGCGAACCTCTGCAAGTCGAAGAAGGGCATGCAGGTGCTTCTGGCCGCGTGCGACGTTTATCGTCCGGCAGCCATCGACCAGTTGAAGGTCATGGGCGAGCAGGCCGGTGTCCCTGTTTATACTGAGGAGGGTGTCAAGGACCCTGTACAGATTGCGAAGAATGCTGTAGCAAAGGCCAAGGCTGAGGGTTATCCTGTCGTAATCATTGATACCGCCGGCCGTCTGGCCGTGGATCAGGAGATGATGGATGAGATCGCTGCCATCAAGAAGGCGGTGAATCCTACCGAAATTCTCTTCGTGGTGGATGCCATGACCGGTCAGGATGCCGTCGAGACTGCCAAGGCTTTCAATGAGACTCTTGATTTCGATGGCGTGGTTCTTACGAAGATGGATGGCGATACCCGTGGCGGTGCCGCCCTTTCCATCAAGGCAGTAGTAGGAAAACCTATCAAGTTCATTTCTTCCGGCGAGAAGATCGACGCTCTGGATGTGTTCCATCCTGCCCGTATCGCCGACCGTATTCTCGGCATGGGTGACGTGGTTTCCCTCGTGGAGAAGGCTCAGGAGCAGTTCGATGAGAAGCAGGCCCGTGAGCTGAAGAAGAAATTGGTCAAGAACCAGTTCTCCCTGATGGATTTCTATAACCAGATCCAGCAGATTAAGAAGATGGGCAACATCAAGGATCTGGCATCCATGATTCCTGGTGTAGGCAAGGCCATCAAGGATGTCGATATCGACAACAGTGCTTTCAAGAGTGTCGAGGCCATCATCATGTCAATGACTCCTTACGAGCGTGAACATGCCGAGCAGATAAACGGCAGCCGCCGCAAGCGTATCGCCGACGGAAGCGGTACCTCGATCCAGGAGGTGAACAAGCTCCTCAAGCAGTTCGAGGGTACCCGCAAGCTGATGAAGGGCGCCATGGACGGCTCTCTGGCCTCGCGTTTGAGAAGGCGCTAGGCGCTGTTTTTGGGAGGTTGAGGCGGTTAGTCCCCACGTCGGGATGCGGCCACGGGCGAATCCGTAACTCGCTGATAATCAGACACCAATTTAACAAGGGCGTGGAAACGCAGCCGTTTTTTGGCCTCGTTTCCACGCCCTGTTTTTATAACCAATTGCAAATCAGCCCATTGCAAACCCACAGCGTGGCCGCGTCCCGCCACCGAAAAGAATGCCGAGATCTGAAAGTGTGACGTGTTCGGGTGTCGTGCATGGAGGTAGTCACATGTCACGGAAAAACCATCGGAAAAGACCATGTGGCGAGTGAAGTCCCGGCGGAGGTGGAGCCTCTGGAGGCATGGTCGCCCATGACCTTGTGAATGGGTGGCAGGCGACAGCCTGACGGGATGAGCGCAGCGAACCTCCAGAGGCTCCACCTCCGCCGGGGCGTGTGTAAAAAGCCAACATTTGTTATGACCTCACGTAGTGTGGCAGATTCTCTGGGATGATCATTGAAATCTCACACAATCCGGCCACTGCGCCGTTTTCTGTCCAGGCACTCTGGAAGATCATCTTATGCACCCCGTTCTTCTCGATAGTATAAGAATTGGTTCCCCCTTCCGCCAACAGTCTCCGGATTATCCCCATGGCATGCTCATTATGGCAGTCGAACAGATTCTTCCCCACAAGATTCCCATGCTTCTTATACTGTTCCACCGCCCTGTCATTCATATAGACGATAATCCCATCCTTATCGCAAACCGTAATGCTGCAATTCAGCCCTTTAGCCCAATCTGGTATCATAATCATTTAGTTTTAACATTGAGTCACACAACCCAAGTTTCGCAAGTTGTCAAACTTGCTGAACGTTAGCGCGAATTAGAGAGCTGTCACTCGTTCGAAGGCCGTAAGCCCAACGCACTTTTTATGCACACGTTACCCTCACCCTAAATCCCGGGTCTCGGGGAAGGGACTTACCAACGCCCATGCGGGCTCCAAAAGCGGTGTTTCGCACTTGCGAAACTTGAGTTACACAAAGATAATCTTTCTTTCTGAAAAGCAATTGGTTCCGCGAAAACGTTTTAAGCGGTACAATGCCACCTTTTTTCTGTCATCTGTTCCGATAAAACGTTTTATCCGGTACAAAATTATGGTGATTGTGTAGAGGTATGTCGCCCAGGCTGATTCGTGCAAAGAAATTGTCCCGTTTTTGTCCCGTTTGAGGGGCTAGGACTATGCAAAATATTAGAAATCAGTCCATTATGGACTTTTAGTGGAGATGGGCGGAGTCGAACCGCCGTCCAAACATCGCACCAGATAGCTTTCTACACGTTTATCCATCCTTTGATTGTCGGCCCGGGCCTGCCGGATGGCGGGCTAACCTGAGCTTATCCTTTAAATCTTGGCGGAGTTTAAAGGAGTCCCTCCGTGCATCCGGTTTGAATGATACCCCGTGACCAGAACATAACCGGCTTAAAGTCTGCGGGATACTCGTCAGAGCCGCAACCTTGGCGGCCCGATTAAGGTGATCAACCTAGTTGATTACGCAGCGAGTGCATAGTTGTTGTTAGCAACTGAATTTACGGCCGCTGAGATTAACGAGCAAACGTGCCATACGCTCGACGTGCTTACCACCCGACATCAATGCTGTCAAAACCAGAACATCCCCGAGTAGTTCCGGCAAAGGTACATAAACTCCGGCGAAAGCTCAAAATTTTTCTGATTCAATCACGTATCTCTCCGCATTTCTGATACGCCGCACGCCCGCATCTTGCCCACGGACGACGCCACCAGTCCCATGATATCCTGCAAATCGCCGGGAACGGCTTTCCGTATATTAAAATTCATAATAAAAAGACCGGCTGTTACACCGGTCTGATTTAAATCAATGTTTTCGCCCGACTAGAACTTGTCCATGACAGAGAAAATGGACTCCCGGACATTGTCAATGCTGCCGGTACCGTCGATTTCCTCGTACTTGTCAGCCTTCTTGTAGAAGTCGATGAGCGGCTCGGTCTTCTCGTGATAAGTCTTGATCCTGTTGTTGATGGTCTCCTCTTTGGCGTCATCGGCACGGCCCTCGATGGTAGCTCTGTGACGGATGCGCTCCTTGATCATCTCATCAGGAATCATGATGGAGATTACAGATGTAACGCCCTCATTTCCAGCTGCAAGCATCTTGTCCAATTCCTCTGCCTGGGCGATTGTGCGAGGGAAGCCGTCCAGAAGGAAGCCCTCCACGCCCTTGATAGACTTGAAAGCATTGTCGATCATGCCTTCCACTACCTCGTCAGGAACCAGGGAACCTGCATCGATGAGCGACTTCGCCTTCTTGCCAAGCTCCGTACCCTCTGCGATTTCCTTGCGAAGCAACTCTCCTGTAGAAAGATGGCAAAGATTGTATTTTTCCACCATTGCGCTGGCCTGGGTGCCTTTACCTGCTCCCGGAGGCCCGAAAAGAATGTAATATTTCATTTTACCTAAATATATTATATCCGAATTAACTAATCCTCGTCCAGAACGTAGATATCCTTGTAATTACGTCCCAACTCATTGTAATCCAGGCCGAAACCTACAATGAACCTGTTAGGGATTTCCATTGCCACATAATCAAGCTTGACATCCTTCTTGTAGACCTCCGGTTTCAGGAGCATTGTACAGATCTTGCAGTCGAGAGCGCCTTTTTCCTTCACGATCCGGGTCAGGTCCACGATTGTGTTGCCGGTGTCCACGATGTCCTCCACCACGATTACGCGCTTTCCCTTGATGTCTCCGGTCATGCCCATGACCTGACGCACATTGCCGGTAGACTCCGTGCCGTTATATGATGACAATTTCATTGAAATGAGTTCGCAATTGAAATTCAGGCGTTTCATGAGCTCGGCGGTATACATTATGGAGCCGTTCAGGATGCACAGCAATACCGGCGCTTCCTTGACTCCGCTGAAATCAGCATTGATCTTTTCCGCTACCTTGTCAATGGCCTTTTCCAGTTCCTCATTAGAAATGAAAGGTCTGAATGTCTTGTCGAATAGAGTTATCTTTTCCATTTTCAGATTATGATAGTATGCGCAAAATTAGCATAAAAAAGTTAGAAAATCTCGGAATCCATGTAATAATACGAAAAATATTCCTACATTTGCAGAAGCAAGAGACAGACGGACAGATTTGGCCAATTGTTTAATTTTAAACTATTGAGCCTGTGAATAGAATGAAACTATGGTCCGTAATTATTGCTGTTCTGATGTGTTTGTTTTCTCAAGCACATGAATTACAGATAATTACAATATATGATGCGCCGGAGCATGATGCTCTGTTGCGTGCCGTGCTGTTCCTTACCGGAGCCGCTGATGCTGAGTCGATACCGGAATCCGAAATGGAACGCTGGTGGGCGCTCGCCGACAGTCCGATCCCGATAAATCTTGCCGGAAGAACCCGTCTGGAAGCCTCCGGCCTCATGTCTCCGTATCAGATCGCATCCCTCGACGACTACCGCTCGCGTCACGGCGACATACTCTCCATCTGCGAACTCGCCTCCGTCGACGGCTTCGGCAAGGAAACGGCAGAGGCAATGTCAATGTTCATCTCCCTGGAGTCACATGCCCCGCCCGGCAAGTCCTCCGACTACCGTCCGCGCGCCCGCAATTATCTGTATGTCAATGAATCCAATAAGGTGTCAATGCCATTCGACGGTACCGGAGCGGATGCGGACTGGAGCTGGACCGGAAAATACAGGGCCAATGCAGATGGACGTTTCGATACGGGAATTGCCCTACGGAAAGCATACGGTAGCGGTTCCGCATGGCCGTCTGCCGGCTCCGGTTATGCGGCATATTATGGAAGGCGGCATATAGCTGATATTTACGTCGGTGATTACGCATTGAGATTCGGGCAGGGGCTTGCATTGTGGACAGGCTTCTCCATGAGCGGCGTCAATGCATTGTCCTCGTTCTGGAAACGTCCGTCAGGAATATCGCCTACATATTCATTGTCAGGAACTTCCAGCGAGCGCGGACTGGCGGCAGGATTGGAATTGGGGCGTATTTCCGTGTCGGTTTTCGCTGCTTTTCCCGGCTTGCGCGACTGGATGGAATCTGGACGGAAACTGGTTCCCGATACATTCCAAGGCGTGAATGTGGCGTGGTATTCCAGACATGGCCAAGTCTCGGCTACCTTCTATGGGGAATTGGGCAAGACTGAAGACCATATCAAGGCGGGCGAAGTGGTCCAGGTCGGGAAAAACTGGTGCGTGACCTCATCCAAAATCTCCGCCGATGCCCGTTTCTGTATAAAGGGCGTAGAGTTGTTCGGGGAGGCGGCACTGGATATCTGTTCATTGGAACCGGCTGTGACGGCGGGGTTCATGATGCCGGCAGGAGATAATTGGAAAACAGCATTGTCCTTTCGGTATATCCCTGATGGTTACGCACTTGGAAGGTGTGCGCCTGTCCGCGCATGGTCGGGGAACAAGGGTGAGACGGGCATTGCCGCAGGCGTATCATTCAGGGACAAACAGTTGACTGCGGATTTCGCGATGCAGCCGGAACATGACAAGAAGCAGGTCAAAGTGCTGGTTACGGCGCCGTTCAAGATTTCCGGTTCCGTCAATGTCGTATTGCGGCTGCAGGAAAGATGGCGGAATTACGGCATTGCGAACCGGACTGATTTCCGGTCGGACGTCAAGTGGGACTACGGTTCGTGGCAGACGGTCTGGCGTGCTGAAGTCCTGACTTCCAAGCGGGTAGCAGTGCTCGGCTACGTGGAGGAATGTTATGAAGGGCGCATCGGAGCCGTATTCTTACGCGGGACAATGTTCATGGCGGACAGCTGGGATGACCGGATATATGTCTACGAGCGCGATGCGCCCGGGAGTTTCAATGTCCCGGCATATTATGGACGTGGATATGCGCTGTCAGCCGTTGCCAGGCTAAAGTTCCGTTTCGGCGGTCATTTGTCTGACAATGCTGAAAAACGCAGCAGGATATCGGTGCTGAAAGCTTATTTGAGAGCAGGATTCACCGATACCCCGTGGCTTTCTCCGGGGCAGACGAAACTGCGTCCCGCAAGAGCGGAACTCAAGATGACGATGATATATGACTTCTAGATTTCCTTCAGGAAACGGTGCTGGCTTTCCGGCAGGATTTCCTTGTACATGGCGAGCATGCCCTTGGGAATGAAGATTTTCTTCAGTTTGCGGCAACCAATGAAAGGATTCTCTCCCATAGCTACAAGTCCTTGAGGCAGAGTGATTTCTTTCAATGATTCGCAGAATCCGAAGGCTTCGGTGCCGATGAATTTGAGCCCTTTGTTCAGGCGCACTTTCTCCAGGGAAAAGCACTCGAAGAAGGCACGGTCACCGATGGACAGAAGTTTTGCGGGCATTCCGATCTGCTTCAGTTCCCAGCAGCCGTAGAAAGCATTGTCACGGATTGTCAGGAGGGATGTCGGCAGGTTGATGCTGCGTATCCATCCGCATTCCTTGAACGCGCTGTCGCCGATATGCTCGACGGAGGACGGAACATGTATCTTGTCCAGGAACGAGACCCTGTTCTCTTCCGGAATCTCGCTTCCGAGCGGGCAATCTTCCGCCATGTAGTCCTGAAAGGCGAAGACATTGTCACAAATGATGCGCGTGCCCTCCCTGACGGTCACTTCGTCCGGAAAGTTCTCTGCATCCAGAAGCTTTTCGCCGTCGGCGCTGTAACTGCAATTGTTGTCGCTGTCCCAATCATCGGACCGCAGGTCCTCCTGTGTGGGATAAGTATTGACGGTCAATGCCTTGCGCAGCGGCTCCGGAAATATGTCCAATTCTTTTTCTGCCATGTCGGAAATTTTTTGTGGAATACAAATATAGGAGATTTGAAGGAAACAGGTGATATGAATAATATTTTTGTTTGTAAATTCGCATTGTAATGACGGAAAAAAGGAAATACGTGTCAGTGATTCTTCCACTCAAGCTGGAGTGGGAGCCGTGCTACTATTTGCCTGCCGGCATTGGTGCAGATGTGGTTGTCGGAACCAGGGTCATGGTGCGTTTCGCGGGAAAATCCTATGTCGGTGCCGTCAGCGCGACGGGGGTCGTTCCTGAAGTGGAGGAACGGAAAATCATGCCGATACTCTCCGTAGTGGAAGGCCTGCCTCCTGTCAGTCACGGGGAACTGGAATTGTGGCGTTTCGTCGCGAACTATTACCTGTGCACCATCGGAGAGGTGTACAAGGCAGCCTATCCGTCAATGAAGATAGGTGTCGAGATGTCGCGCGCCCGCCGGGAAGAACGACAGAACGCGCTCATTGATAAGAAGATAGCGGCGTTGCAATCCCGAAGGGAGCGAATCCTTGCAAGTATGAGGCGCTATGCGGATTTGGCGGACAAGGCGAAGCGTGAAGACACCAGGGCGAAATACCTGGATTCCCGGCAGCGTTTCCTTTCCCAGGCGGAAGAGTTGGAACGCGAGATTACCGGATTTGAAAAATCCAGGGCTGCGCATGATACTCCTTTGTCAGGAACCGGGCTTCCGGACAATGCCGGTTTTGCATTGAGCGGACCGCAGAAGGAAGCATTGGAAAAAATCAAAGAATCGTTTGCGGCCGGCAAGCCGGTCCTGTTGCATGGCGTGACGGGTTCCGGGAAGACGGAAATATATGAGACACTGGCACTTGAGACATTGAAACAGGGGCGCAATGTCCTTTATATGGTACCGGAAATCGCGGTGAGCAGGCAGCTGGAAGAGAGGCTCCGCAAGGTGTTCGGCCGGCTTTTGTATGCGTTTCATTCGAAGGAAACGGCTGCCCGGCGTCAGGAGATTGCATCGGAAATCAGGTCGGGGAACTACATTGTCCTTGGGACGCGTTCCGCATTGTTCCTGCCTCATCATGACCTTGGGCTGATTGTCGTGGATGAGGAACATGACACTTCATATAAGCAGGATGCGCCGGCGCCGCGTTACAATGGTCGTGATACGGCTCTGATGTTGGCGCGGATCATGGGCGCTGAAGTGCTTCTCGGGACGGCGACACCATCGCTGGAGTCATTGTATAATTGTCGTTCCGGACGCATGGCCAAGGTCGACCTGAACTGTCGCTATTTCGGTTCGGCTGATGCTGACGTGGAGATAGTCGATACCCGGGCGGAGCGCCGCAAACACGGTATGTCCGGCGACTTTTCGTTCAAGTTGATTGCCCATATCAATGATGCACTCGCGCAGGGAGGCCAGGTGCTGATCCTGAGGGGAAGACGCGCGTATTCTCCTGCTGTCCAATGTTCTGCATGCGGGGATATACCGCGATGTCCGCATTGCAATGTGCCGCTGAGCTGGCATCGTCAGGAGGGCATTCTCCTATGTCATTATTGCGGCTGGAGGGAATCGTATACCGGAAAATGCCGGAAATGCGGCGGAGATTTGGAACCGCTTGGAAGTGGAACGCAGCGCATTGAAGAGGAAGCTTCGGCATTGTTCCCGGATGCCAGGGTAGCAAGGCTTGACGGTGATACGGCGATGGAGGCGGGAAGAGAGGCGGAGATCATACGGGATTTTGCGAAGAAAAACATTGACATTCTTATCGGGACGCAGATTCTGGCGAAGGGATTCGACTTCGACGGGCTTTCGTTAGTCGCTGTGATTCAGGCAGATTCATTGCTCGGTCAACAGGATTTCCGGGCGGATGAGCGCGCGGTGCAGCTGCTGGAACAGTTCCGCGGAAGGAGCGGCAGAAGGGGCGACAAGGGACTTCTCGTCATTCAGACTTCGCAGCCGGACCATCCTGTGTACAATGTTTTCAAGTCTTCGGATGAGGCTCCGGATACGAAAGTCGGTCTGGTGGATTCCATGATGGGGGAGAGGTACACATTCGGCTATCCGCCGTTCTCCAGAATTGTCAATGTGATACTCAAGGACGCTTCCGAGGCGCGTGTCGAGGAGATGTCCAGGGAACTTGCTTTGGCGATCCGGTCGGCCTTCGGTATAAGTGTGGCAGGATTTGTGCAGAATGCCACGATGCCTGTGTCGGTTCTGGGACCATATCCCCCGACAGTGGACAGGCAGGCGGGGCTATATATCAGAATTGTCCGAGTTAGTCTCCGGAAAGATAAGGCATTGTCGGCCAACAAGAAAAAACTCGCGGAGGTCGTGCGCCGGTTTGATTCGGAAAATGCAGCGAACGGACGTGTTGCGCTGGATGTGGATCCGGCATAGCAGGCAAAATGAAAAGTTATCAACAACTTTACGTTGGTATGAATTATTTTGCTAATTTTGTAGATTGTGTAAGCATTAAAAAATAAGTCAGTATTAGTTTAATAATATAAACAGCATCTGAATGGGTAAAATCATTGCAATCGCGAATCAGAAGGGCGGCGTAGGGAAGACTACGACTGCCATCAACCTTGCTGCTTCTCTTGCCGTTCTCGAAAAGAAAGTTCTGGTAATCGATGCGGATCCGCAGGCGAATACGACATCGGGACTGAATTTCTCTCCGGAAGATGACAGGAAGCGTACTTTGTATGAGGTGCTTATCGGCGAGATAGGAATACGTGATGCGCTCATCCAGACGGAAATAGCTAATCTTCAGATGGTTCCGTCCCACATCAACCTTGTGGGAGCGGAAATCGAGATGCTTGAGGTGGATGACCGTGAGTCCATTATGAAGAAAGCCATCGACACCGTGCGTGACGATTATGACTACATAATCATTGACTGCTCGCCGTCGCTCGGGCTCATAACGGTCAATTCCCTTACGGCTGCCGATTCCGTGATGATTCCGGTGCAGCCTGAATTCTTCGCGTTGGAGGGTCTCGGAAAACTGCTCCAGACGATCCGCCTCGTGCAGAACGGCGTGAATCCGGCATTGACCATAGAAGGCTTCGTGGTGACGATGTTCGATGGCCGCACGAAGGTGCATACCCAGGTGCTGAACCAGTTGAAGGAACATTTCAAGGATATGGTGTTCAATACGATAATCCAGAGGAATATCCGTTTGAGCGAGGCTCCGTCCCATGGCAAGCCGATTATCCTTTACGATGTCATGAGCAACGGTACCTCCAATTACCTCAATCTCGCCAAAGAGGTCCTGGAGAAAAATGGAAAGTAATTGAATAGCATTATGAGCAAACCGCAGAGAGGATTAGGAAAAGGGCTCAGCGCTCTTTTGGGAGAAACCGGCAATCTGGACCAGCTTCGCAGTCCGGTAGGATATGTGAACAAGGATGTTGTGGGAACGAAAGACCCGCAAGACACGGCTGATGTCCTCAGGATTCCGGTCGATATGATTGAGCCGAATCCTTTTCAGCCGCGAATGTCGTTCGATCAGGATGCGTTGCAGGAACTTGCCGTATCCATCAAGACGTTCGGATTGATCCAGCCGATCACCGTCAGGAAAAAATCGGCGGACAGATACCAGATTATCAGCGGTGAACGCCGTTTCAAGGCTTGCCGCATCGCCGGAATGGACATGGTTCCGGCATATATCCGTGATGCCAATGACCAGGGAATGCTGGAAATGGCCATCGTGGAAAACATCCAGAGAGAGAATTTGGACCCGATCGAGGTGGCGATGAGCTATCAGCGGCTGATAGAGGAATGCAACCTTACGCAGGAGCAGATGGCTGATCGCGTGGGAAAGAAGAGGGCATCCGTGACCAATTATCTCAGGTTGCTTCGCCTTCCTGCCAAGATACAGCACGACCTTAAAGTGGGATTGCTCAGTGTCGGACATGCGAAAGTTCTTCTCGGCGTTGAGGACCAGGCTCTTCAGGAGCAGCTTTGTGACGTGGTGATCAAGAACGGTCTTTCTGTCCGCCAGCTGGAAGACAAGATTCACGAACTTCTGAAGGAAGACAAACCGGAGCAGAAACGCAAGGAAGCGGCACTTCCGGATGAGTATTGCCGTATGTTGGAGCATATCGGTAAATTCTTCGACAAGAGCATCAGCCTCAAGAGGTCTGAATCGGGCAAGGGTACAATGACCATCCATTTCGATTCCGACGAGGAAATCCATCGTTTCCTGAAGGCTCTTGATGACTCAAATATCTGATTTTGCGGATGGCTAGACGTTACTTTCAGATATTGACAGCTTTGTCTGTGTGCCTTTTCATGTTCTCCCTCAATGCCAGAGGGCAGTTCCGTGACGAGGCATTCACCCAGAACTATAATGAGCCGGGAGATACGACAGCCAGGGACTCGACTGATGCTGCATTTACCTTCAAGGAATATTTCGGAGGAATCAAGCATAAGCGGGAGAGCCGTATAGGTGTGATGTTTGCCGGATCCACTGTATTCATCGGTGGACAGCAGATGTACAACAAGCAGTATTGGAAATTGCCTATCATTTATGGCGGCATGGCGGCGACTGCCGGTGCCGGTATCTATTTCAGGCACAAGTACAATGTCGAAGGCGGTGCCAACTATAAGAATATCAGTACAATGTGCTTTGTCGGCACGGGTCTGATATATTGGGGCGCGCTGCTGGACGGTGTGTGCAATTATGATAGAGGCAAATTTCCGAATCCGGGCAAAGCGACATTGTATTCGGCGTTGCTTCCGGGACTCGGACAGGCATATAACGGTGAGTATTGGAAGATACCGATTTACTACACCGGCCTCATGGGTTCGGCGCACTTCTTGGTGACGAACAATACGAATTACCGTAGATATAAACGTATTCATAATCAGGCGACTGCAGAAAATTCCACCTATGACGGACCTGTTTCCGCATCGACGGCGAAATATTACCGCGATGTGTTCAGGCGATACAGGGACTACTCGGTGGTGGCGCTCTTCGGCTTTTATCTGTTGCAGATAATTGATGCCAATGTCTTTTCATACATGCAAGATTTCGAATTGAGCGATGATTTGACAATGAGCGTGTCTCCGACGGTCATAGCTCCGGACAATGCCTATGCGATCAATTCCGGTTCACATGGCTCGCGTCCGGCAATGTCCTCGTTCTGGGCAGAGGGTGTGGGATTGCGTGTAGGTTTCCGCTTTTGAATGCGTCTAATTGAACTCAAGTTTCGCAAGTGCGAAACACCGCTTATAGAGCCCACTAGGGCGATGGTAAGTCCCTTCCCCGAGGGGAGGGATTTAGGGTGAGGGTAACGTGCACATATAAAAGTGCGTTGGGCAAACAGCCTTCGGACGAGTGACAACCCCTCAAATTCGCACTACTGCTCAGCAAGTTTGACAACTTGCGAAACTTGAGTAATTGAATATCAGAAAGATGAAATTATATAGAATCATGGCGGCCGCAGCTGTTTCTGCGGCATTATTTATGGGGCCTGCCTCGGTCAATGCAGATGCCCAGTTGTTCCGTAAGGGAGAAAAGAACAAACAAACCAAGAAGGAACTCGTCCGCGAGAACAAGCAGATGAGGTCAATGCTGGATTCGCTTATGCGTGAGCTTGAAGCCCTTCGCGACACCGCGTATGAAGTGGACGACTATGTGGAGGCGGAGAAAAGCATTTCGCTTCTGGACGGCGTTGCTCCTGAGACTTATTCGCAGGAAGTGACTGACAGTCTGTTGAATATCTGGTATCTGCATCGTCAGGCGCGGAACAGTGTTGAGGGGGATTACAATATGGATTCGGTAAGTTTCACTTCGAATGTTCCGGACAAGGTGTTCCTCGAACGTCTTGCGAAGATGAACTCATTCATTACCCTTCCATATAACGAGACGGTGCGTAACTACATGATTCTTTACGCGGAGAAGATGCCGACCAAGATGGGAAAGATGCTCGCATTGTCGAATTATTATTTCCCGATTTTCGAGCAGACATTGGACAAGTACGACATGCCCGATGAATTGAAATACATGGCGGTAATCGAGTCGGCGCTTAATCCGGTGGCGGTTTCCCGTGCCGGCGCGAAGGGCATGTGGCAGTTCATGTACACGACTGCGAAAAACTATGGCCTGGAGATCAATTCTTTCGTGGATGAGCGCTTGGATCCGTTCAAGGCAGCAGATGCCGCCGCGCGTTACATGAATGACGCTTACCGTATTTTCGGTGACTGGAACCTGGCGATTTCGTCTTACAACTGCGGTGCGGGCAATGTGAACAAAGCTATCCGCCGTTGTGGTGGCAGCAAGGATTTCTGGTCTGTCTATGAATTCCTTCCGCGCGAGACCAGGGGTTATGTTCCTGCTTTCGTCGGGGCAATGTATGCCTTTACCTATTATAAGGAGCATGGCATTGTTCCGGAGCAGATTCAGATGCCTGCCCATCTGGACACTTTCCAGATTCACCGGATGCTTCATTTCCAGCAGATCCAGGATCTCACCGGCATTACCGTCGAAGAATTGCGCAACCTGAATCCTCAGTATACCCACGATATTATTCCGGGCAATGAGCGTGAATACATTCTCAGGCTTCCGTTCAAGTATTCCGGCAAGTTCATCGAGGTGGAGGATTCTGTCTATGCTCATCGTGCCAAGGAGTTGTTCAATCCTGCCACGCTTCAGCATATAGCGTCGTCAGGTGACGGCAACCGCATCACATATAGGGTGAAGAGTGGTGATTATCTGGGTCGCATCGCATCCCGCTACCATGTTTCCGTAGCGCAGCTGAAGAAGTGGAATCATCTGCGTAGCAATAACTTGCGTATCGGTCAGGTGCTGGTAATATATGGCAGGGGAGGCGGTCCTTCCAAATCATCTTCCACATCGGCGGCCAATGCTTCAGCACAGTCGTCTGCTGCGAAGTCTTCCGCATCGTCATCTGCCGCCAAATCTTCATCCGCACAGGCTCCGGCGAAAGCCAAAGCCGGGAAGTCCGGATACGAAACCTACGTGGTCAAGAAGGGTGACACGCTCTACAGCATCGCCAAACTGTACCCCGGTGTCAGCGCAAATGACATCATGTCTTTCAATGGAATTTCATCCAGCATCAAACCGGGCATGAAAATTAAAATTCCCAAGAAGTAGCAATCAGTTTGAAAATCAATGATTTCGTGCTCCCAGTGAACCAGGTGCCTGAAAAAATATTGAAAAAAGTGTTAAAAAAATTTGCACTCTAAAGAAAAATACTTACCTTTGTAATCCCAAACGAAAGGAATGGTGCCATAGCTCAGTTGGTAGAGCAAAGGACTGAAAATCCTTGTGTCCCTAGTTCGATTCTCGGTGGCACCACATGAAACCCTCGTAGATGCATTCTACGGGGGGTTTGTTGTATTTATGCCATGATTCCTCTGCATGTCTGCCTTCTGCGTTTCTGGGCTGACCCGTAAAATCCCGTTTTCTGGGTCAGGGGAAACCGGGTCAGGGGAAAACCCTGCGTTCTCTCGCGTCCCGTGCGTACTAAAACGTTTTCTGCTCACCACAGGTCGAAATTTTGTCATGTCGTGCGTAAATCGGGCGTTTTTACTCACGGGAAAAATTCTCACGAGGGTGGGGTGGTCGCATTGAAACGTCACTTTGTCCTTTGG
>ERZ1026898.449-NODE-449-length-25001-cov-20.508097_pt1 | contig 25001 bp, 21 predicted proteins | sample MGYA00380178_ERZ1026898 | MGnify/ENA primary metagenome ERZ1026898 (study PRJEB33269, sample SAMEA4719814) | human gut metagenome | biome: human-associated habitat; feature: organic feature; material: feces | place: Cameroon | collected 2013-10 ...
AGGGCGCAATTATACACCGTTCCGGTGAAATTGCGGTCTTGCAGACGGCTCGATGAAATCGAAGCTGGCGTTTGTGCGCCAGCCCGATTCCATCCCAAGGAAAACTGCATTTTCCTTGCGCTGCTACCGCAGCTATCCTTTTGCCCACTACCATAAAACATGCATAGAAAAAGCCGATTGGAAACAGCAACATTTCCAATCGGCTTATCTTTTTATCAGGCAGATTTCTTTTCAGCTAATGCCCGGACTTCCTCAATTGAAAGGTCGGTGTACTTTGCCACCTTTTCACAAGGCACACCATCTGCCAACATTGCCAACGCATGCTTAATCGATGTTTCATGTTCGGTTTCATCTCGCATTTTTTCCATAGCTCTGCACATAGCTGCCACTCCCTTCGTGTCTTCTTTGAAATAACGAACTCTCTGTGCCAAAATGGAATAATTCATATCCTTCGAGTTGGTACAGAAAAAGTCGTGCATTAGTTTTCCCAATGCAGTTTCGTCTTTGATTTGTGAGTTTACATAAACGATGTGAGCCTGATCATTAAAAAACGTTCCAGTTTCCCGAATTGTACGGTCAACATGATAAATTGGAAGGCCGGCCTTTAATACGTCATTTTCGGTGATAAAGATAACGTATGTTTCGTTCAGCGCATCGTAATCATCGCCCGCATCCGTCAAGTTTGCATCCAGCAGACTGCTATTGTACCGTGCGCGCTTTTCACTAGCACCACGGTCACTGCGCTGCACCTCAATATTATATGCACGGTTTTCCCGATCCACTGCCAAAATATCCAATCGGACTGAACGGCCTTGCAGATTTTTGATGCTGTACTGGCCGTGAACCTCTTTGACGGTCAAATCATCCCGTTTCAAGATGATCTGCAAAAGAAACTCAGCACAGGCACGTTCTTCAAACACCGCAGCCATGAAATCATCATCAATCAGACGCAACCCACGCAACCGCTGCAAATCTTCTTCGTGTTTCCGTTCAAAATCCAGTTCCTGTTGTGTTTTTCTTTCCGACATTGGCTCACCAACTTTCTGCTTACTTATCCAAGCTAATAGTACCATAAGTCCGTGATTTTTACAAGAGAACGATTCAAATGTTATCAAGGGGTGATGCCTATTCCGTGTCCGCATTTCAAAATTACCATCGTCAAGCGCAGCCAAGGACAGTCCGCTGTTGCCGGGGCCGCTTACCAGAGCGGCGAACGGCTGTTCAGCGAGTACGACCAGAAAACGAAATTCTACAACAAAAAGAAAGAGCTTGTCTATGCCGAGATCATGCTGCCATCCCATGCACCGCCCGGATATGCAGACAGGCAAACCCTCTGGAACGCTGTGGAAGCCATAGAGAACCAGTGGAACTCCCAGCTTGCCCGGCGCATTGTGTTGGCGTTCCCGGTGGAGGTGCCGAAGGAACAGTACCTTCCCATGCTCAAAGAATTTTGTCGGGAGCAGTTTGTTTCCAAAGGGATGATTGCCGATTTTGCCATCCACGACAAGGGAGATGGCAACCCACACGTCCACATTCTGCTGACGCTCCGGGCAATAGACGAACACGGTAAGTGGCTCCCGAAAGCCCGAAAGGTTTACGACCTTGACGAGAACGGCGAACGCATCCGGCTTCCATCCGGGCACTGGAAGTGCCACAAGGAAAACACGGTGGACTGGAACGACCAGAAGTACGCCGAGGTCTGGCGGCATAGCTGGGAGACCATTACCAACCGCTATCTGGAAGCGGCGGGCAGATCGGAACGTGTTGACCTGCGCTCCTTTGAGCGGCAGGGCATCCAGCAGATACCGACCGTCCATCTTGGCCCCGCCGCACACCAGATGGAAAAGCGTGGAGTGGAAACCTTTCTCGGCAATCTGAACCGGGACATTCGTGCAGCCAACAGCCTGATGCAGTCCATCCGCAGCGCAATTCGTGGGCTGCAACGCTGGATTGCAGACCTGAACGAAAAGAAACAGCTTCTTCTGGACGCTCTGGAAAAGGCGAAGGAACCCACGCTGTCCGACCTGCTGGTGGACTACTTCAACCTTCGCAATGAGCAGCGCAGCGATTGGTCTGGCAAGGCAAAACTGAAATGTACTGTCCGGGACTTTGAGGAAGTCAAACGGGCGGTGGACTACCTGAAAGTCCATTCCCTGAACACCATCGAGGATTTGGACACCGCAATTTCAAATCTGAATCAAGCCGCTGCCCCTATCCGCAAGCAGTTGAAGCAGAATGAAAGCCGTATGCGGGCAATCGCTCAGATAAAAGATGCCGCTGCCATTCATGCCAAGCTGAAGCCCATCCATGATACCTTTATTAAGAAAAATTTCAAGCTGACCAAGGACGCTTATGCCGCCCAGCACAAGGATGAACTGGATACCTTTAATAAAGTGGTCCGCACCCTGATGAAGCTGAACGGCAGCACAGCGGTGGATTTTTCGGCATTGGCTGCCGAATTTTCTGCGCTGCAATCCGGCAGCGCAGAGCTGCGCACCCAACTGGAAACCTTGCAGCCGGATATCTCCGCACTGAAAAATATCCGCAAGTATATCGACATAGTGCTGAATAAGCAGCAGCTTTCCGCACCGGGCGGCAAGACCCCGGAAAAGGAATCGGTGCTGAAAAAACTGGAAGAAGCCAAGGTAGCGCAATCCCAGAAGAAAACCGAACAGAAGAATCACACACAGGAGCTTTAAGGAGGAAGTCGCATGACCTACACCCAAGCCCAGATCGACAAAGCCAATGCGGTGGATCTGGAAAAATTTCTCCGGGCGCAGGGCGAAACGCTGGTGCGCAGTGGAAAGGAGTATCGCTGGAAAACCCACGACAGCCTGACCGTCTGCGGAAACAAATGGTTCCGGCACAGCCAGAGCAAGGGCGGCATGTACTAATTACTGCCAAAAAGCCGCATGAATCCTTGATTTTTGGAGCGCGCAAAAGCGGATTTACGCCAAACTTACGCCACTTACGCCAAAAATCAAAGCGCATGATAGGGTAACAAAATCGGCACTCGCTGAAAAGCGGGTGCCGATTTTGCGTCCGGGAGAATTGAAAAAAATGAACCCGCTGGTGGATTCTGCGAGAGGCAGAGCATTACCTGTCACTGGGGTGTGACCACGGCAGGCTGGAAAACTAACCACCCAATATAGAAAACGACCACTCACTGCTAACAGGCGCAGTGAGTGGTCGTCTTTTCATCATGCCAGTTTCCGTGGAAAGTTAGCACCTGCTGCTATTGCAGACCATATACACAACCTGCTTGTTCTTTGCAATTTCCTTTAGCATTTCCAGCGCACGTTCTGTATGTTCATACAGTTCCTGAATTTCAGCTTCACTGATGGCTCTGCTTTCAACGGTGACTTGTTCGGTGCCTCGATTGACCATCTGTTTTGTATGTGTCCAGAAAGCCGCAAGAAGCACAGCAAAGTCAATAACTGAAAGAATGGCACCCACGGAAATTTTCGACAGAACAAAGCAAACAACGCCTGCCACAATTAGCACAATGCCGACTGCAATCAAAGCCATTGTGTTGCCGGACTTCTTTGCTTCCTGCGTCGGAATCGGTTGGAGCACGGTTGTCGTTGTTTCTCTTTTGCTGTTCAGTTCATCAATTCGGCGGCAGTCATTCTGTTTTTGCAGAACTCCCTCGTCTTCGGGCACCTCGATGGAAAAGACACGACTTAATCTCTTCCACTCATTTTCCTCTGTTTCCGACAAGGCAGCTTCGTTAATCTTGTTTTGACACGGTAACATATTTGAAAATGTAAAATAGTAACGATGCTAAATTGAAACATTGCGTTTTGCGTGACTTGTTACACCATTTGTAAGAGCCTTGAATGACAATAAGACAGCTGATGAATTCTGTGAAACACGGACTGTCAGTTGTTTTTCTTTGTGCGAGTAGTTCAGAAGATTGAAAATGTGTTTGGAACACTGAGACATTCGTAAAAATCCATAGACCACTTACAACAAAAATGGCCAAGAGCGAAGCGCTCATGGCCGTAAAAATATTATTTGACTGGATGCAGTTCTCTCAAAATACGGGAGTTTGCGCACACAATATCACACTGGTGGACACGATTTGTTTCGCTGAGAAGACACCGTTGTTCCTCCCATTCCAAGAGTGGTTTTGATGCCAACTCCGCCATAGGATGCAAAAGAGAGCAACACGTTCCAAAGTTCCAGAAGCGGCGGCGCAAGGCGCGCCTCGATGGTTACATTGCCTTGAAAGGCTGGAATGCGCGTTTCTTTCAGCAGATAACGTGTGGTATGGAGATTATAATCCACAATATGAAGCCCCTGCTGTAAAGCTTGCAGCGCATCAGAATCGATAAGGGCATATTCTGGAAAGGCAGCGTTCCAATGCGCAATCAGACTTTGCAAAAGCAGAGTTTCCTGAGGGAAAATAGTATAGCGGCCGGACTGCTTGAAGGCGCAAGGCGACAGAAAAGCAATTTTGGCAAGGGCTTCGCTGCGGGAGCGCCCAGAACGGATCAGCTCTTCAGCGGAGACTGCCGGAAAGGTGCGTACCTCTGAAACTGGGAGTGTCAATTCATGCAGCGGAATTTCCTTTGCAGATTCCAAAACGGGAAAAACTACCTGTCGAGCAGCATCATTCAGCAGGTTGACCGTCCAGATCAAAGAATGCTTTTCCGGCGAAAAACATAGAAAATGCGCAATGGGATGTTCCCCTTGCAGATGCATCTGTTCTCCAAATTCAGAAGAAATCTGTGACATCAGCCAGCCATACAGACGATAGGACCACGACTGGGGAATCCGCACATCATTGGGCGGAGATAAAACCAGTTGAATCTGCTGGATCATAAGATACTCACCCCGCAATATCCATAGGGATAAAGCCGACCGCGAAAGCGAGCATATTTCATGGTGTGCGGGGAAATGCCTTTTTCGGCATCACGCTCATGCTTATGTTTACGGAACATCTGCGCCATTTGCTCTGCTGTCCAGCGCAAACCTTCTTTTTCGCCCAGATAGGGATATGCTAGCGACTTGGCAAAGAACCCGGAGCCGCCGCCCAGAATCAGATAGGGCTGCTGCGGCAAGTTGACGGCACCGCGCGGCAGGGTAAAATGCCGAGCGTAAGTCTGCTGATAGTATGCATCGAACTGTTGGATGGCTTCCAGCAGAGAGTCTTTTGTAATGCGGCCTTTCAGCACAGACTGATCCAAGGTCAGCTTGAACCGGATGGCTGTGCCTGGTGCGACACATTCCCGGCAGAGGTTGATGCTGTGGGTTCCGCCATCTGTGGCGGAGTCCGTTTTTCCGGCCAGCATCATGCAGTTGTCCGGGATTGAGAGGCTGTCAGAAACCTGAATGCCACGGAAAATGCTGTTAACGGCGTCCGAAGCGATGCTTCCATCTTTCAGAATGTGCAGATGCAGCTGGTTGACATATTTTTCTTCCGGAAAGGTGGCCCGGCGGTTTGGTGCAAGGCTGTGCCCGGTACTGCGGTCAGCCAATACCGCACTCAGCAGCCATGCGGTACGCAGCGCACCCTTGATGCTGCTGCCGGGAATGTAGGCATGGCCCTGCGCATCACGCTGGAAAGCATGAATCTCTTTCAGCGAGTGCTCTGCATCCAGAGCATCTCCCACCTCGATCTGATAGCGCGTCAGCGTTTTCAGCTCTGCATCGGAAATGCCGCAGTCTTTGCTCAGAAATGCCCAGAGATTGGACTGATCGCTAAGCATAAACTGTCCGTACTTGTCCACCAGATCGTGCTCGACCAGAAAACTGAAAAATTTTTGCTCGTCCAGAAAGGAGACTTTGCCATTGCGGGTGTTGTACATGTACTCTTTTTTTGTATAGCTGCTGCCATTGCCAACAAACAGAGGTGCCCATACATTCAGAGTAAGGTCAAAGATCTGCAGATGATCCTGCTGAATCATAATGTCACCCCCATAAAGATTGGCTTGGAATAGCGGTATACCGGATGCACATCCGACAAACCAACATCATACAAAGCACCTTGATAACGATTTTGCAGGACAGAACCTGCCGAAAGGGCATACTGCGTTTTTTTCTTCAGTGGAGTTTCCACACGATTGGATGCCATGAAGCCGCTTCGACGTACCAACTGAAAGGAGGCACCTTCTAATGTATTATCCATTTCATCTGCCTGTGGCAGGCTGGTACTCAGCAGCAGATAAGGAGCATGCTCGGCAGAAAGTGCATGATACATCCACTCTGTCTGCTCGTCAAAAGGTTCGTTCAGATAAATCTTGTCTACGACATGAAACTTTCCGTAACCGGAGCTGACTTTGCCGCCAATGCCGGTAGCTCCCAGCCAATCCAGCAAATACTCCAGATCTTCATCCTGTCCATCTTCTGTAAATCCGCAGATGATATACAGCCCGCAATCCGGCGCAAACCGGAACAGTCCCACCTGATACGGCATGGTATCCCCCTGCATGGGAACAGCTGCCTTGGTCTGCTCATAATGGGTGCCAAAACTTTCCGGCTGCTCATCAGGCGTAAAATGCCCTTCGTGCAGGCTTCTGGCGTAGCGATCGAACTCCAATACAGGAATCCAGGCCAGTTTCTTTACCTTTTTACGCAGGGTGGTCTCCACTTCCTCGGTGGATTCTGATGCGGCGATGGGCTTGGGCAGGTAGAATGTTTCGCCGTACCACGGCATCGTATCGCTGAGCAGAAATTTTCCCTGCCGGACCTGCGCACAAAGCTGTTCTAGGGCTTCTTCTCCGTGCTGAACGAGGGTCTCATGGCAGAGGGCAGAAAACAGGGTATCTGCCCGCAGAGTCTCTTCGGAGGTATAAAGCGACAATGCAGAGTCGGCTCCTCCGAAATGAACAGCTGTGTCAAACTGCAGCTTAAACAGAAAATAGTTCATAACTATCCACCTCATCAAAGAGGGATTTCAGGTGGCTGAGATCCACCTGCGCGCCATAGCCTTCCAGCGCAAAGTTTTTCAGGCTGACACGGCCGCTGCCGCGGGAACCATGGCCGCCCAGATAATCCATCTGCAGCAGCTTCATGCCTTTGGCCAGAAGGGAAAGATCTTCCTCGACCTGTGCTGGATCGGTCGCATCGTAGACGATGCTGACGCCGAACTTTGCACCGGCGATTACGCGCTCGATCTGACGGGGATTAGCCACGGAGTTGGCACGGGAGATCGCGTTCTCAGTCTTGACCTCGGTCACGCCCACGTTGGAAAGCTCTTTTGCATTGGTCAGGAAGGCATCTGCAAACTGCAGGCGGGAGCGGCGCACCGGCTCCGAGGAGCCGAACAGGCGCAGAATGCGCTTATCGTCTTTATCGAAAGCAGGCATGTTCTCAATATCCTGACAGGTGCTGCGGGCCAGCAGGGTACGCAGTTTGCCTTTCAGACTGCTGCCGGGTACGATGGGATAACCGGTATAGGGGTCACGCACAACCGGGCTGTCTACAGCACCAATGGCAGAAAAGGCAGAGGAACCGCCGATGTGCATACCGGTGCGCACTTCCAAATCGCACCGGATCAGAATTTTTCCATACATATAATTATCCCTCCTTGCCGCCGAAGTAGCGGTGGAAAGCGACCAGCGCTTCCATGTAGTGTGCAAAGCGGATCAGATCCGCGCGGTCGGTGGAAATGCCCTTGAGGTATTCCAGCAGGTTCGTCTGCGCCACAAAGCTTTTTACGGTATCATCGCGCCCGCACTCATAAGCCACACGCACCCGCATCAGGTTGAGCTTCACGATGCTTTCTGGCCGCAGTTTTTCATCGGTACGGATGTTTTCCTCATTATAGATATCCGTCACAAGGCTCAACAGGTTGCGGATCTTGCTGGTGGTCACTTTTTTGGGCTGGCTCATCAGGCTGCGCATAATACGCTCGGCTTCGTCTACATAATCTTCCGGCACCTTTTTCGGCGTGATCTCCGGCGGCAGCTCATTCTGCTGCCCATAGCTGCTACGGCTGTTATAGCTGCCGGAACCGCTGCGGTTTCCGTTGTAGCTGTTGCTATATCCGCTCCGGTTGTTGTTATAGCCACCGCCGCCATAGCTGCGGCCATTATCATTCCATCCTGCCATCTGTGTCGCCACCCTTTCTGTTCTGATAGACATAAATATAAATTGCGGTGATGAGCTGGTGACGCTGTACGGCATCCAAGGCCCAATCCATCATGCTGTGAGAGAATTGCTCGTAGGTTTTATAATCCGGCGCATTCTTTTTTGGGGAAAGCCGCGCCAGCAGGTAAGCATACCGCGCAAGGTTGATGCGGTCGTTTTCGGCTTCCCGCAGCAGTGCCAGCAGGTTGTAGAGCATGGCGTTTCCATGCTCAGTGTTATCCTTGTCGAAGAAGCTTTGCAGGCAGCCGACCTTTTCGGTCAGGACCTTTGTGCGGAAGGTATCCCACGCATAAATATGTCCCTGCTCCGGCTGCACCAGCAGATTGCCCTTTGCATCCCGGACCGCTTTGCGCTCCGGCGTAAACAGTGCCACTGCATTTTTGCCGGGCAGATGCTTGGCGGCTTCTTCCAGTGCTGCAGTTTCCTCGGCGGAAAGCCGGATGGGGTAATGGTCATCAAAGATGCCGATGCCTGCGCTGAGGGTCAGTGCTTCGCAGGAAAATGCGGTGAAATTACGCTGGATGCGCTGTGCTGCTTCCAGAACATCGTTCCATGCGCCCACAAGGAACACATCATCGCCGCCGGCGTAGACGATGCTCACTTGCAGCCCTTCGAGAATGCCGTTGATGTAGCACTTGAAAAACAGCGACATCTGCCGGGAGAATGCCGAGGTGCGGGACAGGGTAACATAGTGCATCCGTTTGACCGGGTCTTTCTCGTTTTCCTGCTCAAAACCAGAGATAAATGCGTGCCCGAGGTTGTCCACATCCATACGGCAGACTGCAATGCGGCGCACGCCCTCGGACTGCTCTGCCAGTTCTTCCATGCTGTTGCTGGCGGCATAATCGCCAACATACAGGTTGGTGCTGTAAGTAAGACCGGTGGACGGTGCATTTTTGGTATATACACGCGCGACAGGCTCGCCGGAAGCCAGCCGTTTGCGGGCAGAGAACTGATCCGTCAGGGACAGATATTCGCTGCCGCCGTCCAGTGCAGGCAGCGTGCAGTCATCGGCAGCCGAGGGCTGACGGCTTACCACCAGAACGCGCTTGTTCTGGATCTTAATGGAAAGATCTACAAACAGTTTGCACCAAGGGCAGAGATCATCCTTCAGGTTGGCACTGGTGCCGCACACCTTACATTCCCGGCCATCCGGGTAAGCGGCGGTGCTGTTCAGCAGCCGCAGATCCTCTGCGGTATAGCGGTGGAATTTATGCTGCTCCAGCAGGCGGTTCACCCGGCGGAACAGTTCTTTGTAGGGGCTTTTTTCAGCCGGGGTATTGGTCAGGTCGTTGCCGGAGCAGGGCGTCCATGCGTTGGCCAAAAACAGCTGGGTGCCGAACTGCTGCTGCAACCAGCGGTTGAACTGCCGGTTCCACCGGGTTAGGGTATCGGCCACAGCGGCAGTGTTGGGCAGCAGCACATAGCAGTGCCCGCCGCCGCTGTAGATCAGGTTGGCGCGGGACACGCCGCACCCGGCCAGAAGCTCGTCCAGATAGTGCTCCATGAGCAGTTCCAGAAAGAACGACCGGCTGCGCAGGGAGCGCAGGGCGTTTTCGGTATGGACGGTATAAAGGAACTTCTGGATGCGGGAAAAATCAGCGGTATAGAGCAGAAAAACGTCCTTCTGGCAAAAATCCTTCTCCTGCTCAAAAAGCGCCTTGCGCAGGTCGGTGATGTTGTTTGCCTGCACATATTCGCTGATGCACGCCGCAATGGCTGCGGTGGTTTTGGCGTGGTCAAACAGAGAAACATCCGGGCTTTCGCCGGTAAAGGTGCTGGACGGAAAACAGCTGAACTGTGTTTCCAGCAGACCCAGCAGCGAGTTGATCCACTCCGGCTGCGGCTGCAGATCCGGCAGGCACTCGCTCAGCTTGCGCACGGCATCTGCATAGACGGAAGCGGAAAGCTGCTGCTGCTGCCGTGGCAGCTTCAGGCTGCCATCCTGCGGCTGGGCGGGCATCATCCAGCCGGGGTGCGCACCGTTCAGGTGGGTGAACACCGAGTCCAGCGGAAGATCCCGCCGGAAGGAACTGCTTTCGCCTTCGACCTCCCGGCGGTCTGCGGCGGCAGAAAGATCATCTGCCAGATAAACGATATAGGCCGGGGAATCGGCTGGCAGAGCCCTTGCTGCACCGCGCAGCGCGGCGGCGTGGTGGTAGCGCACACAGTCCAGCGCCGGTGCCCAGCCTGCACCGGGCAAAACGCCGTGCAAAAACTGGTAGCCCTGTTCACTGTGGCTGCCGCGCTGCCCACCGGCACGGTACACCGCTTTACCGGTGTCGTGCAGCAGCCCGCCATAGGTGGACTGCAGGGTGAGAACGTTCAAAATACCATCTCCTTTACGGATTGTGGAGCAATTGCACAATAAACGGAAAACATATTTGTCAATTTTGTAAGAGATGCTTGGAATTGGCTTTATTATAGCACATTTTGTCGTCATACAAAAGCCGCAGCACAGAAAATATCACAGCAGCTGCAATCGTTCCGTTCATAGAAGGACAGCCCACGGAAAACAAAGAGTTAAGGTTTGCAAAAGAAAAACTCCGCATCTTTTTTTGATGCGGAGTTTTTTGCCCCCTTACGGGGATGGTACCATGAAAATCGCATATTGCGCAGTTTGTAAGAAGTTTTCGCCCCCTTACGGGGATAAGTCGAAATCTGCGTTGCAAGGATTTGACCGACAGCAGATGACGTTTCCGTCCCCTTGCGGGGATAAGTTGAAATCTGGTACAAGGACTTTGATGGCATGGCAAAGAAGTTTTCGCCCCCTTACGGGGATGGTACGAAAAAGTTCGAGATTGAGCGGGGCATCCATCAGTTTTCGCCCCCTTACGGGGATGGTACTATGCGCAAGTATGCTATCACTCGCCGTTCCGTGTTTTCGCCCCCCTTACGGGGATTGTACCAAGAGCCACGCGACTCAGGGAGAGAAGCAGGCGTTATCGCCCCCTTGCGGGGTGGCCCCATTATACCACGGCGGCGGACAAATTGAAATCCCTTTTCAGGGTGAGCCATAGCGGCGGAAGCCTGCAAAGGCGAAGATGCTGCGCTTCAGGGTGCTGCCGTCAGGATAGGTAGTTTCCTGACTCTTGCGGCGGGAGCAGGCGGCCAGCGTGGGGATGCCCGCGGCCTCCAGATGCTGGACTACCCGGTACACAAAGGTGCACTCGCCCTGACAGAGCACGGCATCCGGGCTAAGGTGCAGGATGTGGTCAGCATATACCGTGGCAAGGGAGTCCAGCACGGCCTCGTTGGTGGCAGGGTTAATGGCAGGGAAGGCAAGGTCGATCACCTTGCCGTAAACCTGCGCCGCAGCCTTTTGCTCGGCACTCCACTGGGCAGACGGATGATTGGTAAAGTTGATGAGCATAGGGCGTTCCTCCTTGACATTGCAAAGAGAAAAAGCCCATGGAATGCGGATAGTTAAGCAAGAAACTTGAAATTACTTTTTCTTGAAAATAATGCTCATTACGGCCAACGCAACGAAACACATAAAAAGGGTGTACATAGAATGACCTCATCTTTCTTGTCTTGCTTTTGATTTGCCCCCTTACGGGGATGGTACGAACACGCTGGGTGCTATCAAGTGGGCAATGCAGTCTTCATCCCCTTTACGGGGAGTGTACACCGGTTATAAGCGTGCTGTGGGTGTTGGGTGGTTCTCGCCCCCTGACGGGGATTGTACCACTGAAAAGAATATCATTCTCGCAGCTCTTTCGTTTTCGCCCCCTTACGGGGATGATACTCACTTGCAAAACACTCAAGACCCGAAAAGAATTGTTTTCGCCCCCTTACGGGGATTGTACTATTGCAGCACAGACTCATTATACCCAGACGGCGTTATCGTCTCCTTACGGGGATGGTACTGCCTACAAGAAGGTCATCGATGGTCTGATTTTATTATCGTCCCCTCGCGGGGAGTGCATCCAAATGACAATGCCTAAATATACAGTTATGGAGCTTTCATCCCCTTACGGGGAGAAGTTGAAATGCAGAGTTACGTCCACGCAATGACCAACGGCAAGTTTCCGTCCCCTTGCGGGGATAAATTGCGATGCAACACCTGCATATACATCCACCTCGTTGCCGAGTTTCCGTCCCCTTGCGGGGATGGTACCAGCAACAATCAACCAGCTGAGATAGGCCATCAGGTTTTTGCCCCCTTACGGGGATGGTATTCTCTCTTCACGTTTCGCGGGCTGCTTCTATGCGTTTTCGCCCCCTTACGGGGATAGTACTGCAAAAGGACATTTCACCGGATACGGCATTCTGTTTTCGCCCCCTTACGGGGATAGTACGAAGAACGTTGAATATCTGGTTATGATGGACGCGTTTTCGCCCCCTTGCGGGGATGGTATTCACTCTCACAACAAGGGTTCTTTTACCACTATGTTTTCGCCCCCTTACGGGGATCGTACCCTAAATATATCACAAAACACCGCAAAACTGAAGAGCCGGATGGCTAGAAAATATTCACTTTATTACAATGATGTACTTTTGCGTTGAAAAGAACGGCCACAAATTCGTTTAGCCTGCCTTGTGCGCGGGGCGGTTTCATGGTATGATGCAGATAAGAATCAATAGGAGGGATGCTTTGTGCTGAAAACGTATGTGACGACCATTCCGCTGCAGGGACGGCTGGAACCCATGTTGTACCAGCGGGAGCAGGCGGCTGCGCCGGTGGCTACCTGCTTCCCCATTGTGCAGGTCATGCGGGACACCCTTGCCCCCGGCGACACGGTGCAGGTGCTGGCCATCCGGCAGGAAAATGCTGATACCGCCCGCAACTATCAGCGCTTGCTGGAAGAACTGGCACAGCTGGGGATCACCGAAAGTCAGGTAAAGCAGATCGACCTGCCGGAGAATCAGTGCCCGGAAACGCTGATCGGCCTGTGCCGGGATCTGGTGGATGCCCTGCCGCAGGTCACCAGGGTGTATGCCTGCATCACCTACGGCTCCAAGAGCATCCCGGTGGTCACGCTAACGGCGCTTACCTGCGCAGAAGCCACCCACACAGAGCTGGAAGTGGGCGGCGTCTATTACGGTGAGGTCAAGCGGGAAAACGGGCAGGTGCTCAGCGCACGGCTTTACGATATGGCGGCACTGTATCAACTTGCTGGGCTGGTGGGCACCATGCGCGACAGCAAGACAGCAGAAGAAGTATTCCATCAGCTGATCTGGATGAACGAGCATCGGGAGGGCTGAGCGGCGATGAGCGACGTGAAAAAATGGGCGGAGATCGATGCTTCGCCGCTGCTGCAGCTGCCGCCAGAACAGCGCAAAAAACTGCATGATGCAAACGATGCACGATTCCGGACGTTCTGGGCGGAATGCTTCCTGATCGCGCAGGCTCCCGGTCGGGGCGAGGATGCGTGGAACAGCGTGGACTTCTGCAAAGCATTTCTGGATGCGTTTGATCTTTGGGAGGCGAAGCCGTGGCAGACGTTTAGCATGTATCTGCGCACTGCGGTCTGCCACGCACGGGCGCACGACCAGCAGCAGGAAGAGATGGCTGTGACGGGCTTCGGGCGCGAAACGAACCGCAAGGTCAAAAAAGCGCTGGAGTACATGGAGAAAAACGGGATCACCGAGAGCATGCTCTGCCGTGACCCGGAAAAAGAACAGGTAATCGCCGATATCGTGGGTGTTGGTGTCAAAACTCTGCGGGATGCCCTGCGCAGCAAGCAGTCGGTGCTCAGTCTGGACGATCCCGGCGGGGAAGATTCTGCATTGGGCGACCGTGTTGCTTCCAAAGAGAAAAGCGTGGAAGAGCAGGCAGAGCAGACCGGTGAGATGCTGGCATGGCTGCACCGTGGTATTGGGCTGATGAATCTGCAGCAGAAGGAAAAATACGGTAAAACATCCGGCCCGCTGTGGAGCAGCGTGCTGATGGGCTATCTGCGCAACAATGATGCACAGGAACCGGCAGAGGATGCCCCCTCCCGGCTGGCGAACTGTGATGACCTGCGCCCGCTGGAACAGGACAACTGCCTGTGGGATATCCTGCTGCTGCACCGGTATGTGGAGTTTACCGTTCAACCGCCCTATGAGCCGCAGGCACTGGAATGTGCCGCAGTCCATGCACTGCTGGAACCCGGGCGCAACCCTGCACAGGACAAAACCGTGGCAGAGTTTCTTGGTGTGAGCAAGGCGGCCGTATCGCAGCGGAGCAAGACCTGGCAGCAGAAGCTGCTGCAGATGCGGGCAGAACAGGAGGATGTGTAAGATGGAACGCAATGTATTGCTTTTATATATGAGCCCCTTCGGAAAAAATCCGAACATTCATACCCAGACCAATGAAGCAGCGGTTTTGGAGCTGAAAAAGCACAAGGAAGGTCCGGACTGTATTCTGGCACTGTGCAGTGAGCTGGTGCGCACCAGCCCTACCGTGCATCTGCCGGACGGGAAAACCTGCACCACCGTGGAGTATTTCCGAGATGTATTCCTGCCTTCGGCGGGCATTCCCGCAGAGCGGCTTGTGGTGATCCCGGTGCCGGACAGCATGGACGACAAGGCGCAGTTCCGGGCGATCTCTCTGCTGCTGGGAAAAATTGAAGCAGAAGATACCCTTTCCATCGACCTTTCCGGCGGCATGCGGGACACGGCAATGCTTCTGGTAACGGCAGCGCGCTGTATGCGCGACCTGCGCAGTGTGGAGACCCGCAGGGTGATCTACTCCGAACTGCTTCCGGATGGTACTTCCCGCATCCATGACAGTAGTCAGCTGTACAGCCTGTTCGACCTCATCACGGCGATGGACGAGTTCTTTTCCACCGGTACTGCACAGAAGCTGAAAGGCTACCTGTGGAGCGAGGGCGAAAGCGACCCGGCTCTGCACACCCTGCTGGCCCGCATCAACCAGTTCTCGGATGATCTGGCGCTGTGCCGGGTGCAGGCGCTGAATGAAGACCTGAGCCAGATCGCGCAGGCACTGCAGGCGCCACCCAAGGAGAGCAAAAATCTGACCAGCCTGTTCTTCCACCTGCTGAATGACCGCTTCCGCACAGAATTTGAAGGTTTGCTGGCTTCCCCCAAAAACAATCTTCCTGCGCTGGTAAGCTGGTGCGCAGAACACAGCATGTATCAGCAGGCGCTGACATTGCTGTGCGAGCAGATGCCGGCCTATGTCTGCCGTCATCTTTTTGTGCAGCCCACGGAAACCGGCTGGGCATATCTGGCGACACAGAATCAGAATAAGGGCAAGGCATGGGTATACCCGCTGTTCCACTTCCATTTCTGCCGCCTGACTTTGATGCAAAAGGAGTATCCCTATACAACGGATCTGCGCCTGACCCACAGCAAGGATGATGCAGACGGCAATATGCTGTTTGGCGTAGCCAATTCCAAAGAAATGCACGCCTATATGGATACAATTCTCGCTTTCGGTCAGCTGGTGATCGACCCGGATGTCCGGTGGCAGATCGAGGATGCGGCACTGTTCTACCAGCGTGTGATGCAGTACCGCAACCAGATCAACCATGCCAGTGATACGGCTTTTGGTCTGCAGAGCGACCGTATTCTTCCGTTGGACACAGCCCACATCGAGCAGACCCTGCAGGATGTGGCTGATTATCTGCAGGAGATCCGCCCCATGAAGCCGGATGTTCCGCAAGGCGTCAAGGCGCTGCCTGTCACAAAGACGATCCCGGCAGGCATAGCGTTCAATCTGTAAAATAGAATATAAGAAAAAGCAAAGCACCTCCGCTGCTGGCAAACGCCAGTGGCAGAGGTGCTTTTTTGTCCCCTTGCGGGGATAAATTGCAATAGGACAGCATCATGGGCAGCGGGCAGGGCGCAAAGTTTTCGTCCCCTTACGGGGATAAGTTGCAATCGGTTACCAGGAGGCTTGGGCGGATTACCGCATGTTTCCGTCCCCTTGCGGGGATAAATTGCAACGCGTGAACGTTGGCGGGAATGTGTTCGAGTTTGAGTTTTCGTCCCCTTACGGGGAGAACCCTCTCAGTCACGGCTTACGCCGTGCCAGCTCCCCCGAAAGGGGGAGCTTAATGCGGGGTAACGGTAGCTGTAAAAGCTCTCCCTTCGGGAGAGCTGGCGCGCAGCGCCTGAGAGGGTTTTGCGGGGATAAATTGCGATTGACCGAATAGGAAACAAGTTTACAGTGTGCTAGTTTCCGTCCCCTCGCGGGGATAAATTGCAATGCATGGATGCTTAGCCACGGCGGTGTTGAATGGCTGTTTCCGTCCCCTTGCGGGGATAAATTGCAATTGTCTCCCAGTCAACAAGTTCCACGACTATTTTACGTTTCCGTCCCCTTACGGAGTATAATTTTACTATACCACACATTGAGTCAAAAGAAAAGAACCATCCACAGGAGAAGCGCGGATGGAGCAGAAAAGATAAACCATAAAGATCACCTCGATTCGGCAGAAGCGGTGGATGCGGCGTCAAAGCCCTGAATGGGCAGGCCGAGGAAGTATTCCTCGATACGGTCCCAGAGCTGCTCGCTGGAAAAGCCGCTGGTGAACAGCCAGCTCATCAGCCGCACAGCATCGGTGTGGCGCTGGGCAATGCGCTCCAGCAAGTGGTTGCGGTAAAAGCCGCGGTCAGCCAGCTCCAGGGTCTGAGTCTGGTTGATATAGAGGTACAGGCGGCTGTTGGAGCCGCCCAGCAGGGCAAAGTGGAACAGGTCCAGCTCCTCCAGCACGCCCAGAGCCGGGGTCAGACGCTCGCTGCTCTGTGCAGAATCGTTCACCGGCAGATAGCGGCAGGTCTCGCCGCTGTGCAGAACAGCAAAGCTCTGCTCCAGCCAGTGGAAAAACTCGCTGATGAAGGGGTCCACGACGCTGTACTCTGCGCCTTCCTGCGTGGTGCCGCGGCGCAGCACGCGGGTGCGCTGCAGGCGGGGCGAATGCTGCTGCCAGGACTGCACGGCCGCCAGCACCACACGCACTGCGCTGGTGGCACGGGTGCTGCTCAGACCCGTGGCCTGCGCCAGCCGAGCGGCGGCATCCCGGTCGTAGAGATACTGGCCGCTGCGGGCAGCCTCGAAGAAGATCTCCTTCAGGGCGCGCAGCAGCACGGAAAAACGAGCATCCGCATTGGCGTGCCACTCCAGCGTCAGCTGCATGGCGGGGGTCAGGTGCAGCTGGGCATTCAGCGGCAGCTTGTCGCTGTGGGTGTACAGCAGATACTTGAACTGCGGGAAGGAAAAATCGTTCTGCCAGCGGCTGCTCCACAGGCGGGCAAGGTCTACGTCGTAGACCCCGGCGGCCTCATCCTGCAGGGTGGCAGCACCGGTACAGATGCGGTTGACTGCGGCGGCATCGGCGCTGCTGAGCAGAAAATACCCGTGGGTGAACAGAGGAGAGGGCCGCATGATGAAGGGCGCATAGCCGCGTGCCTCGCTGTCCTTCTGGATCAGCAGCATGGCGGTCTTGACCTTGGCCAGCGGGTCCTGCTGGTGTTCGCCGTTAGGGCTGGCAAAGATGTAGGCAAAGCTCTCGGCATCCACCAGAAGCTCGTTGCGGCGCTTGGTTGCAGTGGACGGCTGGCTGGCGCGGTGCTGGTGGTACAGCTGCAGCACCTTGCGCATCACTTGCACCAGCTGCCAGGGCTGAATGCTGGAAAGGCCGTGCAGGCGGTTGATGTGCTTGAAGTCGTTGGCCATGTGCTCGTACACGGCACGGCCCTGAATCTCCGGGTCACGGGCGGCGCGGCCGATCTCCTGCGTGTAATCACACAGGTTGCCGGTGGGGGCAAAGTGCAGCACAAGGGCAATGTCCGGGATGTCGATGCCCATGCCAAAGGCCTTGGTGGCCAGCATGACCCGGCGCTTGCCGCTGCGGAAATCCTCCAGATTCTCCGCTTTGGCCTCGCCGGAAAGCTGCGCGTGGTAGCGGGTCACAGCATTGCCCAGACGCTGTGCAAGGCAATGGGTGTAGAAGCGCTCCAGCAGACTGACGGTGGGAAAGTAGATCAGGGCCTTCTGCCCCTGCTCCAGTGCGGTGGTGATCTGCCCGGTCAGAGCCTGGAACTTGTCCAGCTCGTACTCCCGGCGGCCGGTCACGCGGGGAACCTCCCGGATGCACAGCTCGATGTTGCGGCGGCGCACGCAGCCCAGATAAACGATGGGGTCCGGCGACATGTGCAGGCTGCGCAGGGTCTCGCGGTACATGTCCTCTTCACCGCCGTAGGTGGCTGTGGCCGTAAAGGTGGCGGTGACGAAGGCATGATGGTGCGGGCCGTTCATCTGCTGTTTGCGTAGCTTGTTCACGTAGTCACCCAGAAACCAGTAGTCCGGACGGAACTGCTTGCCCCAGGTGGTCACGATGTGGGCTTCGTCCACGATCAGCAGGCCGATGGCACGGTCACCGATCAGGTCGGAGATATCGCTGCGGCTCAGCAGGGACTCCGGCGAAAGATACAGGATGTCGCAGCGGCCTTCCTGCACCTCCTGCGCAATGGTCTTTTTGACCATGGGCGGGATGTCGGAGTTGATGGTGCGGGCCTTGGCGTAGCGGTGCTTCTCCATGCCCTGAACCTGATCGTTCATCAGGCCAATCAGCGGCGAGATCACCAGCGTGACCATCCCGTACTTCTCGGCCAGATCGATGGCTGGGATCTGGAACATCACGCTCTTGCCCGCGCCGGTAGATGCGGTAACGAACAGGTCACGGTAAGTCTGCCCTGCGCGGCAAAGCTCTGCCTGCTGGATGAGGTCATCGATGATGTCCTCCTGGGTGATGGTGCGCAGCTTCTTCTCGCCGCGATGCAGAGCGTCCAGGTCGTAGACATCCAGCGGGAGAAAGTCCGGGTAACCCCAGTGCTGCTGCAGAAGGGTGCGCGCCTCTGGGCAGACGGGGCGCTCCGGCTGCATCGTCTGTGCATGCGCTCTGGAAAGCTGACCGGGAAAAGCGCCGGCCAGCGCCGCAAGGCTGTCGGCAAGACCAGCCTCATCGCCGATGAAGCTGTCGGCTGAAACGCAGAGCGTTTTGCCGCGGCGCAGCTGCTGCACGAGGCGGAAATAATCGGCTTCTCCGGTAAGCGCAAAGGCGGAGCTGCTGGCGGCGGTTTCGGGAACCGTATGCGGTGCTGCGCCAAGCGATACGCGCTCGACCTGCGGGTACTGACGCAGCAGAGCGTCCAAAGGAATGCAGCAGGCGATGCCTTCCTCCGTATGCAGCAGGTTGGAGTAGACACGCAGGCAGGGGTCAATGCCGGGCAGCGGAGCATCCTGCGGCGTTTCCGGGTCAAAGTGGCTCAGAAGGCCGGACTGCATCTCCGGCGTAAGCGTCACAGACACGGACAGCAGCGTGCGGTAGCAGGTATTCTGCACCAGAATGATGTGCGGGAATTCCTGCGCAAGGGTATCGGCGTGCAAGGCAAACTCCTCTGCGGTGATCACACAGGGGTTCTGCTGCAGCAGATTGCTCAGGTAGCGGGACAGGCGCTGCTGCAGCAAAGCATCCAGAGAAGGACGCGAAAGACCGGCGTCCTCTGAAGAAAACCCCCACAAGACAAACAGCGTATCCTCAGCAGCATGGGTGGAAAGATAAGAGCAAAGCAATGTATTCATGGCAGAATCCTCCATCAGGTCAAAAAATCAGGCAGCAAAAAGGGCGAATGAGGAGCGGCGCTTCAGCATCTCCCGCAGGCGGCGCTCGGCACGCACCTGAATCTGGCGGACACGTTCCCGCGTGACGCCCAGCTGCGCACCGATCTCGTCCAGCGTACGGCAGCGGTCATCCGGGATACCGTAGCGCAGCCGGAGCACAGTGGACTCGCGTTCGGGAAGCTGAGAAAGAAGCAACCGGACTTCCTGGATGGTCTCGTTCTCGCTCACAGTGTCCACAGGATCGGGGCTGACGTCATCCGCCAGAAGCTCCGCAAGCTCGGTGTCGTGGCTCTCGCCGACCATAAGGTTCAGGCTGGTAACGTTGAGGTAAACGAGCATGTCGCTCAGGTAGCGGCGCGCCTGCTCCACCGTGCAGGGGTGACCGCTGCTGGCTTCAGCCTCGGCAATGGCATGCCAGAGATCCGGACCATCCAGCTGCATGCAGGTGGTGCAGACGACACGCACCCGGCAGAGCGTGTCAAAATAGTGTACCGGGATGCGTACCGTAAGGCCGGTGTTGATGGCTTCACGCAGGATGGACTGGCGGATCCAGTAGGCGGCGTAGGTCAGGAAGCTGTAGCCCTGCAGCGCATCGAACCGCTGAATCGCAGTAAACAGTCCCAGAATGCCGTTCTGGAAGTTGTCCTCCTCGGTCAGGCAGCTATGGGCGAGCAGCTGCGGAACTCTGCGGGCCATCAGGTGGACAAAACCGGCGGTCTTGCGCACGAGGATCTCCTTGGCGCTCTCATCACCCTGCTGTGCCAATACACAGAGCTGCTCGTTGGTCATAGACCAAAGCTGCTTGGAGGTGAAGTCGCTGCGGCAGAAAGAAGCAGCCTTTCTGCTGCTGGGTATAGCGGTACTGGTATCCACTAGGATGCCAATCCCCGCCAGCTCGGCCAGCAGATGTTCCTGCTCCTGCTGAGAGCAGGAACCAAACAGCGCCTCAAAGCCTTGCGCAGACAGGTGATTGCCGTTCGTCAGCATCGGGCGTACACGATTCAAAACTGCATTATGATCCATGGTAAAACCCCTTCTTTCACTTCCGACTGTGATTGTCTTCACTTGGCAGAAGCCCATGGATTCAATTGAGTTAAGAGACTTCAAAAAAAATTTTTGATTTTGTTTGAAAGATACTCTACTTAAAAAATGCTGATTTATCGAATAATAAACAAAACCGGTTTGCAGATGTGCTAGCATTGAAGAAAAAACGGGCAAGCTGACAGGGCACTTTGAAAAGTTCTGCCTGTCAGCTTGCCCGGAGCAAGAGTGCAGAGGGCGCAGCCCTTTGCCCCAGTGATATGATGCTGTGCGTCATATCCTACTGGGTATTATCTGGCGCAAAATGGCAACAGATCCAGCAGCTCCGCTGCTGCGCACTTTCCCGGAAAGATGTTGAAATGAAAGAGGTTTCAATTAGACTTTATACCAAAATAAGGAGAAAGTAGTCAAAACAGGTTCACTTATGGGGTCAATAATAGGCCTACGAGGCCCACGACTTTTGCAATTTCAGATGCTATACTAATTACAGAGATGCAGTATCTTAGTGATTCCACACAAAGAAAGAATAGCGATGCAACAAGAAATGGGAACGATGCTTCCTACTTTCACCGCAAATTAGGAACTCACAGTTCCTGTTCGGGTATGAGTTTCTCTGTTATACTTTCTGTGGGCTTCAAATGAAGAGACCCCGCAGTCACTGTGATCTAGTGCCTGCTTGCGCTTTTTGGAAATTCTTGTAAAAAATAGGCCTGACAGGCCCACATAATAGGCCTACGAGGCCCACGACTTTCACAATTTCGGGTGCTATACTAAATACAGCGGTACGGTATTTTGGAAATTTGTGGAAGAAATAGACGTATGAGGTCTACGAAGGTTGACGTACAAGGCCCCCGCACTTTGCAGGAAATCCTGTTATACTTTTCTTGCAGAGCAGAAGCAAACTCTTCTAAGCAGAAAGCGACAAACGCCATGATCTCCCACTGAGGGAAGGAGCGGTAGGCCACTTTCTTTGCAGTATAACAAACACATAAATCCTTTTCCGAAAGGATTACCTCTCGATCCCGAGAGAAGATTTCAAGACTTGATCTTGAAATGCGAGACCCGTTGCTTAGAAGAATTGTATCACTCCTGTGATTTAATCGCACGAGTGACCGTACAAAAAATACAGGAAAAGAGGGATGTCTATCTGAAATTAACACGACACAACGGACGAGCCGGAACCCACGGCACCTATAACCCCAAACACAATGACCGCAGTTTTAACCTCGCCAACAGTGAGCACATCAACCCGGAACGAGCCAAAGGCAACATCTACTGGGACTGCTATCATGGCATCCGTTCTGCATCTGACAAGGACAAACAGACTGCTGCGTTCAGCGATGTGGAGAAGATGTTCTATGAAATCCACTACTCTCACTTTGTGGAGAACCAGAATGCTCGCAATGCAAAGATTCGTCATACCGAGCGCAATCGAACCATAGAGGACTTGCTTGCCGGAAAGAAAACCTGCCCGGAAGAAACCATCTACCAGTTCGGAACGCTGGATGAACACGCTTCGGCGGAGGACTTGCTGAACATCGTCACAGAGTTTATTGAGGAGTTCAAGGCAAAGTTTGGCGAACGCGTTCATGTACTGGACTGGGCGCTGCATCTGGACGAAAGCACTCCGCACATCCATGAGCGTCATGTGTTCGACTGCGAGAACAAGTACGGCGAGGTGGCACCCCAGCAGGAAAAGGCATTGGAAGCACTGGGCTTCAATCTGCCCGACCCGGAAAAGCCCCTCAGCCGCCGCAACAACCGCAAAATCGCCTTTGATGCCGCCTGTCGGAAGATGCTGTTTGAGATTGCCAAGCGGCATGGACTGGAATTAGAGGAGGAAGCGGAGTACGGCAACCGCAAGTATCTGGAAAAGCAGGACTTCATCCTTGCCAAGCAGAAGGAGCAGCTTGCTGTCCAGCAGAGCAAATTGGACGAACTTACCATTAAGGTCAACGACATGGAAACCTTGCTGGAAGATGTTTCGGCTGCGGCCTATGACAAGGCAGTGGAAGTCGTGACCGATGTGGTACGCATGGAAACGCGCAAAGAAGATATGCGGATGATCAAGGACACAAAAAAGTGGGTGCTGTCCCCAGAGCGAAAGGCTTCGCAGTCCACGAGAGAGTATGCCGCTCATCGTTTGGATAGCGTACTGGACAAGTTCCTTAAGACTATGCAGACCACCGCCGCTCGCTTGCAGGATAAGCTCCTGAAGCCGGAAGTCCGGCAGAAAGGCAAAGAGCAGGTCAAGGAAAAGGCACGGGATTCTGTTCTGCAACTGTTAGGCCGATTGCAAGCAGAACAGGCACAGCAGAAACCATCTGCGCCGCCTATTGCCGAGAAATCAGAAACACGAGGTGATGTTTATTGAGCAAAGAAGTCAATCAAGAAGAACGCACTCCCCGAACCATTGATGATGTAAAGGAAATGCTGACCAAGCACTCCAACGGAGAGATACAGCGGACAATTCAGAATTGCATCACGATTTTGCAGAATGACCATGTGCTTGCCGATGCCATCCGACTGAACCTGTTGAGTGAACGCATCGACATTGTAAAGCCCGTGGGCTGGCCCCGCTCCGGCAAGACGCTGAACGACACGGACATGAAGTATATCCTGCGCCGAATGGAGAAATACGGTATTTCCAGCGAGAAGAAGATTGAATCCGCTATCCGCATTGTTGCCAATGAGAACCGCTACCACCCTATCCGGGACTACCTGAACAGCCTGCAATGGGACGGCACGGAACGGATAGCCCATGTCCTGCACCACTTTCTCGGTGCTGCGGAGGACGAGTACACTTGCGAAGCTATGAAAATCTTCCTGCTGGGAGCCATCAAGCGGGCATTCCAGCCGGGATGTAAATTTGAGACCATGCTCTGTCTGGTGGGCGGGCAAGGTGTGGGAAAGTCTACTTTCTTCCGGCTGCTGGCAGTTAAGGACGAATGGTTCTCGGATGACCTGCGGCGGCTGGACGATGACAATGTGTACCGAAAGCTGCAATGTCATTGGATCATTGAAATGTCAGAGATGATCGCCACTGCCAACGCCAAGAGCATCGAAGAGATCAAGAGTTTCCTCAGTAAGCAGAAGGAAACCTATAAAGTCCCCTACGAGACCCATCCTGCTGACCGCCTGCGCCAGTGCGTCTTTGCTGGCACGACCAATCGGCAGGATTTTTTGCCCCGTGACCGCACAGGCAACCGTCGCTTCATCCCCGCCCCGGTGGATGCGGAACTGGCTGAGACCCACATTTTGGACAACGAGGAGGAATCCCGCGCTTATATCGACCAGCTTTGGGCAGAAGCCATGATCCTCTACAACAGCGGTAATTACAAGCTGGCATTCAGCCCTGCCATGCAGGAAACGCTGCAAGCCCATCAGCAGGACTTCATGCAGGAGGATGCACAGGCTGGCATGATCTACGCCTTTCTGGAGGACTACACGGGTGACCGGGTGTGCTCCAAGCAGCTTTATGCGGAGGCGCTGGGCAACACCAATATCCCGGCAGAGTGGGAGACCCGTGCTATCTGCGAGATCATGAACACCGGAATTTCGCGCGGCGATATCCAAGGCTGGCAGGCGCACAAGACCGCCAAGCGTTACCCGAAGTACGGCGTTCAGAAAGGCTGGGAGCGCGTAACCAGCCCCGAAACCGGGGCTAAAAATTTCTCCGAAATAACGGATGTGGAAGCCAAGCAGCTGGGCTTTCCCTTCTGATGAACAGTGGTTACACGTCTGGTTACAGGTTCGGTTACGCTGCAGTTACAGCGCAAAAACCGCATGGCTGCTGCGTTTTCTTCTTTCTGTAACCATGTAACCTTAAAAAGATAAGAAAAAGTATAAAGCCCACCGAATGCCCTGTGTGCAGAAAAAGAGAGTTTTCCTGCCCGGTTACAGGCGTTCGGTTACAAGGAATTGGAGGTCTGCCTATGAAGGAAGTTCGCGTTTGCGAAGCAATGAAGTCCCCGGTGGGGACTTTAAGCGCCGGAATGGTCTTGCATCAGCAAGATGGAGGGACTAAGTCCCGACAAGTTCCGATCTGGGAAAAGAGCAATCTGACGCTGGAAGAAGCTGCGGCCTATTCCGGCATTGGCATCAACAAGCTGCGTGAGATCACCAACGAGGATAAGTGCAAATTTGTCCTTTGGGTAGGAAACAAGCGGTTGATCAAGCGCCGCTTGTTTGACTGCTATATCGAGCAGGCATATTCTATTTGAGAACTACGCAACGTCTTTTCTATTCGATATCGGTGGAAATCGCATGGTCGGTATGGTATACT
>ERZ1026898.453-NODE-453-length-24922-cov-6.310934_pt1 | contig 24922 bp, 22 predicted proteins | sample MGYA00380178_ERZ1026898 | MGnify/ENA primary metagenome ERZ1026898 (study PRJEB33269, sample SAMEA4719814) | human gut metagenome | biome: human-associated habitat; feature: organic feature; material: feces | place: Cameroon | collected 2013-10 ...
GCTCTTGAGCAATCCTGCGCCCGCCTATCCGGAATCCTGCCGCAAAGCGAATATTTCCGGAACGACGGTCGTAGGTCTCACCATTTCAAGCGATGGCAGCGTCTCGAGCGCATGGGTCGTTTCCTCTTCCGGGAACGGCACCCTTGACAGCGCCGCTGTCAATGCCGTCTACGGCTGGCAGTTCGTCCCTGCCAAACAGAATGGCGTGGCGATCACCTGTAATTCACAGGTACCGGTCACATTCAATCTGAGATAATGAAAAAGCACATGTGCTGTGAGGCGCATGTGCTTTTTATTGTGATGGATTCAGCGTTTGCCTAGATACGGATGTTCCCCGATGCGTCATCCCGACCGAAGTGGAGGGATCTTTTTTGTTGGCGGTTATCATCGATTGTTTGACGGAGAGAAACGGAAAAGTTTGAAAGCGGGGATGAGTGACTGGTGACTCGTGACTGGAATGCCAGCTCATGGCATCGCTAGTATTTATACTTCGCGGCGCTTAGATCCTTCGACTCAGTTCTCATATTTTCAGATAAGCTTTTTTTAACATACGACGTTTTTCTCCGCTCAGGATGACGAAATGCGCCGCACCACCATTTCTCATTCAATCGAGACTTTCATCTGCAATCCATGAGCGTCCCGCCCACGGCCTATCCCTGAAGTTTGAAAGCAGGGATGATTAGTAGCTAGGGATTAGGAGCCTCGAGCGACTAGTGACTTGAATACCGCCTTCGGGAATCGCCACCATTTATACTCCGCGGCGCTTCTATTTTTTTATGCGCCGCACCACCCCCTTTGAACCCTCTGAACCTGTTGAACCCGCTGAACCTCTTTCACACGCAATCAAAGGGCAGCACTCCCCACGGCCTATCCCCGAACCTCGAACCCCGAACCCTGAACCCTTATCCCTTCTTCCCATTTCCCAAATATGTTAGAATAAATAAAACCGAGAAAACCATCTATTTCCACGGAGGAATCAATCATGAAAAAAGTCATTTTCGATATAGACGGCGTCCTTTTGAGCGAAGAACGCTACTTCGATGTATCTGCTCTGACCGTATGGGAGATACTCTACAGCCCCGCTTACATGGGACTTCCCGGCGAACGCGACGATTTTGAGGCGGGTCGCATCACCGAAGGGCAGATCGCCGGCTGTCGCAGCGTGGTGTGGGGGAATGACACATTGCTCTCGTGGCTGAAAGCGCGCGGCATCAATTCCAACTGGGATATGGTACACGCCGATCTCATCACCATTCTGTGGCTGATGGCAGAAACCTATAAAGAACGCTCCGGCGGAGAAAAAATGTCTTTCACCTTCCACAAGCCGCAAGACTTGAAGCGTGTCGGACAGGAGCTCATGGGGCTTCCCATGCCGAAAGCGGAAGACGTACTCGCTCGCTGGCAGCGCGCCGTCCCTGAAAGCCTTCAGGGGGAAGACGTCTTCCATGCACTCAAGAGTGCCATGGCGGATGCGATCGATGGCGACCTTTCCTGGGCTGACCTTCGCTCCGATTTCTGGAAGCTCCATACCGAAGCCTTTCAGGCTTGGTACCTCGGAGACGACACCTTCATTTCCCTCCTGAATCACATGCCCTACAGCGCAGGGAAACCAGGCTTCCTCTCCCGTGAAGTCCCGCTCGCGTCCGCCGCGCACATCCTTGCCCTCTTCCGCACGCTGAAAGAGCGCGGCTATGATATCGCCATCGCGACCGGACGCGCCAGAGAGGAGATGGAGATCCCCTTCAAGCTGTTCCACTGGTACGAGGAATTCGATCCCTACACCATGGCGACGGCTTCTGATGCGGAAGAATCCGCCGGAAGGCTCGGCGGCCCCGTCCTCGACAAGCCGAATGCCTTCATCTTTTCCTGCGCGATCTTTGGCAGAAATCCGGACAACTATAAAGCCTATTCTGAAGAAACCATGCAGCCGGCCAAGGACGATGAGATCTACGTCTGCGGTGACTCCTACTCCGACGTCATCGGCAGCCGCCGCGCTGGCGCGAAATGCATCGGCATCCTGACAGGCCTCGAAGGCAAGGACGCGATCCCGATGTTTGAAAAAGAAGGCGTCCCGTATGTGGACCGCGTGACGGATGTGCTCGAAAAATTAGATTAAGAGTGACTGGTGACTAGTGATTAGTCACTACCGGATTTCGTTTACCATTCTCTCACGCATTGTCATTTCGAGCGAAACGAGAAATCTTTTTCGTCTGCGAGGAAGGTTGAGCGGGATAGCGGACAATGGGAAACCTGACATATCCTCCATGTGCGTGATAGAGGCGGTCTGAACAGTAAAAAACGCGGGCAGAAAGAACTTTGAAGATCTTTCTTCCCGCGTTTTGCTATATGAAATCGGAGTAGCTGTTTTCCCGACGGTAACAGGGGTGAGTGACTTGAATACCGCTTTCGGGTATCGCCCATATATATGCGCGGCACAGCCGCCACCACCATCCTTAATCCCTAATCCCTAGCTCCTAATCCCTAGTCCCTAGTCCCTAGTCCCTAGTCCCTAGTCCCTAGTCCTTAGTCCCTAGTCCCTAGTCCTTAGTCCCTAGTCACCAGTCACCAGTCACCAGTCACCAGTCACCAGTCACCAGTCACCAGTCCCTCATTCCGGACAGCAAAAAACATCCGGGGAATGCCTTCTGCCTTTACTCAAATGCAGGCGGGACACGGAATCGGCGCCGGTGTGGTCAAATGCAACGAAGTGCGGACGTCCTGGCTGTCGTCGGTGCTCGGCCTCGCAGGGGGCAGGGAAGCGTGGAAAGCATGGATTTCCCGGATATTTTTTGTTTGTCTTACATGTTCAGCCTTAGACAGGTGGGGGAAAAAGACTGACATTTCCGTGCCCTGTCCGATGAGCCGGAGCGCAAAGCAAGATCTTCCTTTCCTATAGCTGCTCTCTGTCGTATTTCTTAGCGCTAATGAATTCTGGAAATCAGAGAACAGCCGCGAAAAGGTGCACACACGATGCGCCCTTGGCTTCATGTCTGTATTGTATACCTTCTTTATAAAAATTGCAAGTCTGCTATTGAAAAGGAAATTACTAGGGGTGGGGTGACAAGCAAAAGATAAGTTATAGGATACATACATGTGTTGTTTTATACTATGCTTATGCACTGTTATTCACATGGCGATTCATGACGTAGTAGGGGGGCGTGACTAGTGACTGGTGACTAGTGACTGGGAGACTAGGAGACATCAGATTCTCTCGTATCGTCATTTCGAGCAAAGCGAGAAATCTTTTCCGTTCGCAGTCAAATGGACAATGATAGGGAATCCTAAACGGGAAACCTGCTCTCCCAGAAACCTTCGGGCATCGCCCCATATATATTCGCGGCGAAGCCGCCACCTTCATTCCTAATTCCTCATTCGAGCAGAGCTTTCATCCACAATCAAGGGGCAGCACGCTTCATGGGCTAACTCTGGCTACTTTTCAAACTTTATTTTCTAAAACAAAAATTAGAGATCGGAATCAGAAAAGTTCTCGAAAAAGAAAATATGATTAATAATCATTGGACAAAATGGGTAATTTATGATAATCTTTTGAAAGATTCGTCACTGATAAGGGAATAGGTGATGAAGGTTTCTATCTTTGCCGTGGAAACTCGGACACACTGGCTCTGGATGGGGATCATTTTCTTCCCGCTCATTTTGGAAAGAGGAGAATTGTTATGAAAAAGGAAATGTATAAGATGTTGGCTGCTGCCCTCATGCTCACAATTTCGGGGGGGGTAGTAGGTAGCGCTTCGGACACTGTACTGGATACAGTATATGTCAATGCGGATAGAGAAAAGGTGGAAGATACCGTCGGTACACTTCCGGGCGGATTCATCAAAGAAGAACCAAGCGTTGGACTGTTAGGGCATCAGGATGTAATGGATGCCCCTTTTGCTGTGTCTGAAGTCAGCCAGAAGACGATCAAAGCTTTCGCTTCTCCGGTGAATGGTGTCAACGAAGCTCTTGCGCTGAACCCATCTGTCACGATTCAATCTGGGAGCTTGTATCAGGATATTGCGATTCGTGGATTCAGAACGAATGGTCATAGACAGTATGTGAATGGAATCCCAGGTCTTCTCTGTCAGGAAAATATTCCATACTACTGGGTAGATAGCGTCAGTGTGGTTTCCGGTCCGAATATCGGCGTCCGTGGTACAGGTCTGAGTGAAGCTATCGGTGGTGTCGTTGATTATACCTCCAAGAAAGCAGTAACCAATGCCACCGATTTGAAACTGGCGTATCGTGGCAGCAGTTCTTTTGAAGAAGGCGTTGATTATCAGACGCGTCTTGGCAGCGATAAGAAATGGGGCGTTCGCGTTACTACGAATAACATTCATGGTGATACCGCGATCGATAACGAAAAACTGGAACAGCAGAATATCTTCGTCAATATTGATCATAAAGCAGAGCGCTCAAAGACAAATTTCCTCTTTGGATATAATCATACCAAACATTATGGTGGTCCGTATGGGGTAAGCTTTGATTTTACGACGGTAACCGATCTTCCTTCTGCGCCTAAGGGAAGCAATGGATTGAAACCGGATTGGTCTTATAATGCATATGAGAACTACATCATGGCGTTCAACCATGAACAGAAGTTGTCTGAACATGTGACCGGTTTCGTGAATGCTGGGTATCATAAGGAAAATTGGTATGGCTATATTGACGGTGGTCCAAAAGTTTTAAATAATAATGGCGATTTCAAAATTAGCGTATCTAATTTCCCGCTGTTCCTTGTGAAAACCTACTTAGGAATGGGCATCAAAGGGGATTTCACCATTGGCAAAGTAAAAAATGAATACATGATCGGTGTGGATAAGAGTTGGGAAACCTACGACATTGATAATGGAAATCCAAACTATTCTTGGAAAGGGTTTGGCAATATTTATCAGACAAACAGCTGGGCTAATCCGGGCGATGCACATTGGATTCCACTTCATTCTGATACCACACAGATGGAAGGCTGGCATGTTGTAGACACGCTGAAGGCACTGGATGATAAGCTGCAGGTGACACTTGGCGTTCACGGTCACCGAGCCACTGTAAATGCGGTAGGAGAAACGTCTCTGAAAAAGTCGGATGCCATTACTCCGACCTATGCGATTTCCTATAAATTTACACCAGATTTCATGATGTATGCTGACCATACGGAAAGCTTCGGGATGGGCGCACGCGTCTCGACTACTTCTTCAAACGATTATGTCAATAAAGGTAAAATGCTTGATCCGGCGAAGACGAAACAGAATGAAGTAGGCTTCAAAATAAAGACTGGTAAATTCCTGAATACACTGGCATACTTTGATATCAAGCAGGCGAATGCAATCGACGTAAAACTGGCGAATGGCAGATGGCTTCGCGCATTGGATGGAGAACAGGAAAATAAAGGCTTTGAATGGGCCTTCACCGGCAATATCAATGACAGATGGGATCTCATTGGTGGTGCCATGTACATTGATGTGAAGCAGACAAAGACGAAAAATGGAGCTAATGATGGTAAGCCGGTAGACGGCATCCCGCATTGGACGGCAAATGTCGGCGCGATTTATCATCCAAATAGCCAGTGGTCTATTATTGGACGCGGCAACTATATCGGAACAGCGAAGATCAATGGAAATACGATCAAAGTGCCATCTTCCTTCGTGTTTGATCTGGGTGCAACCTATGATACCACTTTTGGCAAGACGCCCGTGACTTTACAGGCGATGCTTTACAATGTGGCAGGAAAAGATTACTGGATTCCAAGCGGAAGCTCCAGCAGCTTGACTGTCGGCGGACCACGCACCTTCGTATTCTCCGCTAATTTCCGTTTCTAATCCAAAGGAGAAACAACCTATGAGCAGAACTATCCGTCGGATGCCTCTGGCGATTCTTACGATCATTCTCACCGTTCTGCTCCTCTTCTCCTGTCTCCTCGGACTGAAGCTCGGGTATCTTTCTGTGTCCTTGTCGGGGATCGTATCGATTCTTGCTTCGCATCTTTCGGGAAGTGCGCTTCCTTCGGATATCGCAATGGGCGCAGCGGATGCGGTCTGGGATCTTCGGCTCCCGCGCATCTTGCTCGCGCTGGCGGTCGGGATGGGGCTTTCGCTTTCCGGCATGCTGATGCAGGCGATGTTTCGCAATCCGATGTCAGACCCTTACATCATGGGTGTGTCCTCCGGGGCATCGCTGGGGGCGGCTTCTGTCGTTTTCTTTGGTGCGGGGGCAGCTTTCGGGGTATCTGCGATCGGATGCGGGGCATTTCTCGGTGCCTTGGCGTTGTCACTCATTCTCGCCATTGCGGCAGGCCGCGTGGCACCGGGAGATTCATCCTATCTTCTGATCTTTGGTGCGGCGCTGGCGGCAGTCTGCGGCGGTATCACCAGTGTGCTGGTGTACATCGGGGCCAATGCGACGGGGATGGATGTGACGCTGTACTGGCTGATGGGCTCTGTTTCCTTCGCCAAACTCCTGCCGACGCTTTCTGTTCTCGCCATCGTGCTTGCTTTCATCGTGTTTTTCTCTACACAGACAAGGATCCTGAATCTGATGCTGGAAGGGGAGGAAACTGCTGTCCCGCTGGGGCGGCAGCTCCTCCCTTTTCGGCGTCTTTACCTCGTGATGAATGCACTCTTGATGGGAAGTCTGGTGACACAGGCTGGACTTGTCGGCTTCGTGGGTCTTCTGGTGCCGCATGGCTGCCGGATGGTTATGGGGGCGGATCACAGGAAGCTCCTGCCTGTATCCGTTCTTTCGGGGGGATTGATGACGGTCTGGGCGGATATCTTAGGACGGATACTGATCCACGGTGTAGATATTCCTTTGGGGGTCAGTTTGTCTCTGATCGGTGCGCCTGTATTTCTGGGGATGCTCATTCGGCGTTCGTATCATTTTGGAGGAGAAGGGGCATGAATATTTCAGTCAATCATATCTCTGCCGGTTATGGGGGAAAGCAGGTGCTGAAGGATGTGTCGATTTCCTTCGAAAGTGGGCAGCTGACGGGCATCATCGGGCCGAATGGGTGCGGTAAGAGTACGCTTTTGAAGTGCATTTACCGTCTGCTTTCGCCTTGGTCCGGGGATATCCGGATCGGTGATACGGTTTTGAAGGATCTGCCGTATCGGGAAAGCGCGAAGCGCGTCGCGGTACTGGCGCAGCATCACGCAGCCGGTTTCGATTTTGATGTAGAAGAGGTCGTGCTGATGGGGCGCACGCCTTACAAAGGCATTACGGAGGGAAACAATCGCGAGGATCGTGACATCGCGCATCGGGCGATGCAGGAAACGGGCGTGGAAACATTAGCGGAGCAGAGTTTTTCTTTTCTCTCCGGCGGGGAGCAGCAGCGCGTGATGCTCGCGCGGGCTCTCACGCAGGAGACACCTTGTCTTATCCTGGATGAACCGACGAATCATCTGGATATCACCTACCAGCTGCAGATCATGGATCTGGTGAGCTCGCGTCATTTGACGGTGCTTGCGGCCATTCATGACCTGAATATCGCAGCCATGTATTGTGACCGGATCGCAGCGATGAAGCATGGAGAGCTGGTCGCCTTCGGCAGGCCTGAAGAGGTCTTGACGGAGGAGCGGATCTGGGAGCTGTATCATGTGAAGGCTGAGGTTTTTCCGCGAAAAGATGGAAGGCCGGCTGTGATTTTCGAAAGAGGGGCTGTCGTATGAAGCCGGTCTATCGTGTGATGCTCATCAGCTTTTTCTGCCTGCTCCTGACGCTTCTATCATTGGGGGTGGGAGAGATCTCCCTTTCACCGGCAGAGACTTGTCATTATTTATATCTGGTGCTGACTTCGCCGGAAGGAAGTGGGATGGTCGAGCAGGATGTGCTGCAGTTCATCCGTCTGCCGCATCTTGTACTTTCTTTTTTCATCGGGGCAGGACTGGCCGTCTGCGGGGCAGTGATGCAGGCGGTGATGAAGAATCCGCTGGCGGATCCGTACCTATTGGGGATTTCGTCTGGCGCAAGTCTGGGCGCGGTGCTGGCGATCGCACTCGGTATCGGGATGATCGGGAGCTTTGATGGCATCGGCGCCGCGGCTTTTCTTGGTGCCGGACTTGTTTCCCTTCTGATTCTTCTTATTTCTTCGATCAGCGGCAAAGGAGAGGGATTGACACTGCTCCTGGCAGGTTTTGCACTCAATGCAGCCTGCTCGGCTGCTGTGAGCTTCTTCGTCACCGTGGTGGCGGATACGTCGAAGACGCGGTCTATCCAGTTCTGGATGATGGGGAATATCCGCGCCGACTCCTGGATGGCGATCGGCATTTTGGCGATTCTAGTGACGGTTGGATGTTTCTATTTCTTTTCGCAAAGTCGCATCCTGGATCTGATGCTCATGGGGGATGATCTCTCTTTAACCATGGGGCAAAAACTTTCGACGTATCGAAAAGTGTATATCGCTGTCATGGCGCTTCTTGTCGGAGCGGTGGTGTACATGTCGGGTATGATCGGATTCGTCGGGCTCATCATCCCGCACGGCGTACGACTCCTCGTAGGGAGCAGCCATGGACGTCTTCTTCCGCTGGCGGCGCTTACGGGAGGGACATTCCTCTGTTGGGCGGATATTCTGGGAAGAAATGCGATTTCCGGACTGGAGCTGCCTGTGGGTGTCATGGCCGCGCTGGCAGGTTCGCCCTTTTTCCTATGGATGCTGGTCTCTAGAAAGCAGGTGAGGAGATGAAGAAGTCTTGGCTCCTCTTCCTCCTTTTGCCGCTCGTCCTATCAGGCTGTCATCTGGAGAAGCCTCATCCTGCTGAGGATTATTCGCGCCCCTTTGTGGAGAATATCAAGGTAGAGAACTACTATGAGACGGGGGTGAATCGCGAGTACTTGTCGGATGTGCCGCAGCGTGTGATCGTCATCGGTGCGAATGAAACGGAGACGCTGCTGGATCTTGGCGTCGAAGAGGCCATCCTTGCTGCAGATGATGGGCAGAACAGTCAGCGGTATGGCATCAAGGCATCGAATGAAAGGGCTTTTCAGCGGCTGCCCCGCATCGATCGCAGCACGATCCAAGCAGAGCATTTTCTGGAAATGCATCCAGATATGATCATCGCAGAGCAGCAATTCTTCTCGAAAACCCGTCTTGGCAGTACGGACTATTGGAACAGCAAGGGCATCCTCACCATGGTGCCGCTGAATACCACCTCACCTGGCAAGCTGAATCAGGTGGAAACCGTAGAGAAGGAAATGAAATTCATTCGTGATCTGGGGATCATTTTTCACAAAGAGGAAGAAGCAGAGAAAATCGTGAGCGCAACGGAAAACCGGATTCACGATATAGCGACAACCGTGAAATATTATAAGAAACCGAAAGTCATGATTCTCGATCGCATGAGCATCCTCGCGTCCTACGGGCGAAAGAAGATCGCAGGGGATATGGCTTCCTCTATTGGCGGTGTCGTCCCGGATACCACGGCAGCGGTCAGTGATGAGATGATGATGAAGCTAGACCCGGATGTCGTCTTTCTCGTCGTGTATCGCGATGAGGAGAAGGAGCTGGCATGGCTCCGAAATAGGCCTGCTTTCCGGAATCTGAACTTCGTCAAAAATCATCGTCTCTATGGCATACCGCTGAAATATGTGTATGGCCCGCAGACGCGGACGATCGATGCGATCGGCTATATGGCAGAGCGCATGTATCCGGGGGTATTTCATTTTCCTAAAGAGTATGATTTTCAAAATGGAGTGACTGGAGACTAGTAGCTAGTGACTGGGGATCAGGCGCTCTCTTATGAATTTTCTAAAAGAAACAAAAAGGCGGGTAGGAAGAATTTTGAAATCTTTCTGCCCGTTTTTGCTATGTGAAAGACAGGCTGCGTTTATATCAGATAGCAAATTGGATCAGTTTTAAATAAGTCTATGGAAACGATGAATAGATAGATGCAGCAGGTTCAATAGAGACTCCTTTTTGAGGGACAATGTATATTCTAAAATTCCGCTCAACAATCAACATCAATAAAAACCCCCGTTTTGTCTATAAAAACAAAGCGGGGGTTTTATGTGAAGGAAAGTCTGATGCCATAGGTTATACAGGTTTAAGGGGGGCTATCTTTGAGGGGCAACGGATCTTTTCAAAACTCCGCGGCGCTTCATTATTATGTTGCGCCGCACCTTATCTGTTGAAGCTTTAGAACCCATAGAACCCGTTGAACCTTTTTATCTACCGTGATTTGTGAATATTCTTTCTCAAAATGGATCAGAATTTCACGCGCAGCAGTCTTACGGCATAGAGGATACAGAGGATGGTGACGCCGGTATCTGCGAAGACGGCGACCCACATATTGGCATAGCCTAAGAGGCCCATGATCATGACGGCGATCTTCACGATGAGGGCGAAGGCGACATTTTCCCACGCGGTCTTGATGACTTTTCTGGCCACGCGGACGGCTTTGGAGATGGCGTCAACATTCGAATTCAGGAAGACGACGTCAGCGGCTTCGATGGCAGCGTCTGCCCCGCTTCCCATAGCGGCGCCTACGTCAGCACCGGCGAGGACGGGGGCGTCATTGATGCCGTCGCCGACGAAGAGGACGGAGCCGATGTCTTTTCTGACTTTCTGCATTTCAGAGAGTTTGTCTTCCGGGAGAAGGCCGGCGTGGATGTTCTCGATGCCGACGAGGCTGCCGATGGCTTTCGCGCTCTTTTCATTGTCCCCGGTCAGCATGACGGGGGTGATGGAGAGGGCTTTCAGGTCTTTGATGCCTTCGATGGTGTCGGACTTGATGGCATCGGAAATGGTGATGCGGCCGAGGAGGGTCTTGCCTTTGGCGACGTAGACGTCGGTACCGACTTCTTTGTGTTCTGGAAGGGAGGGGATGGAGATGCCGGCGAGGGCGAGGAGCTTTTCATTTCCGATATAGATGTCTTCCCCGTCCTGGCAGGCTTTGACGCCGTGTCCGGCGATTTCCTGCATGGAGGTGAGTTTGGGAAGAGAGAGACCTTTTTCATTCGCGCAGGTCACGATGGACTGGGCGATGGGGTGGGTGGAGTAGATCTCACCGGCAGCGGCAAGGGCGAGGATGTCGTCTTCGCTCTTATCAGCGGTCTTTGTGATGCTTCTGACTTTGAATTTTCCTTCGGTCAGAGTGCCGGTCTTATCGAGGACAGCAGCTTTGGTATTCGAGAGGGCTTCCATGACGGTGCCGCCCTTGAAGAGGATGCCTTCTTTCGATGCGGCGCCGATGCCGGCAAAGAAGGACAGTGGGACGGAGATGACGAGTGCGCAGGGGCAGCTGATGACGAGGAAGGTGAGTGCGGTGTAGACGCATTTTTCCCAGTCAGCGGAAAAGAGGAGCGGTGGGAGGACTGCGACGGCGATCGCGACGAAGACGACGATCGGGGTATACACGCGGGAGAAGCGGGTGATGAATCGGTCGATCTTTGGCTTGCTGGCGACGGCATTCTCGACGGAGTCGAGGATACGGGTGACCATGGATTCCGCGAGGACTTTTTCGACCTGGATGCGGATGGTGCCGGTCATATTGACGCAGCCGGAGTCTACGCGGTCGCCGACGGTTGCAAGGACGGGCTTCGGTTCGCCGGTGACGGCGGAGGTGTCGATCTGGGTCTCGCCTTCGGAAATGATGCCGTCAAGCGGGATGCGGTCGCCGGGGCGGATGAGAAGGATGTCGCCGACTTCGGCTTCTTCGGCCGGAATGGTCTCGGTGCCGCTTGCGGTCACGCGCTGGACGACTTCCGGGCGCAGGTCGACGGCGTCCATGATCTGGTCGCGGCTGCGGTCGGCAGCGAGGTCCTGGAAATATTCACCGATGCGGTAGAAGAGCATGACGCCGACGGCTTCCGGGTATTCGTGGATCGCGAAGGCACCGACGGTCGCGACGGTCATGAGGAAGGTCTCGTCGAAGAATTCCCCGTGGGTGATGTTTTTGAGAGCGGTGTAGACGATGGGGCCGCCTAAGATAAGGTAGGAGACGAAGAAGAAATAGTCTCCGATGGAGGAAAGTCCAGCGAAGAGGCCTGCCGGCTGGTAGTGCATCAGCATGCCGATGACGAAGAGGAGGCCGCCGATGGTGAGCTGGCTTTTTTCGCTTTTCAGGCGGTCAAGGAAGGATGCTTCTTTTTTGGCCGCTGACTTTTTCTGCGCTTTGGTCGGTCGCTGTTTCTTTCGGATCTCGGTCGGACTTTCGACTTCGTTGCATTTTCTGGTCAGCTCGGGGATGAGGCTGTCCGGGTCTTTAGCGGTGAGTTTCATCGTCTTGGCGGCGAAGGAAATCGAGGCAGAGAGGACGCCGGGCTGGCGGTTCACCAGTTTCTCGAGCTTGACAGCGCAGGCTGCACAGTCAAGGGTGGGGATTTCATAGATTTCCGTCTTGAAATCGCCCTTGTCAGACGGCGGCACGATGCCGATATTTTCATCGACGGTGCGGCAGACGGAGAGCAGCTGCGGGATGAGGCTGTCCGGATTTTCTTTGGAAATGACGCGGAGCTCTTTCTTCGTAAAAGAAATCGAGGCAAAGAAGACAGACGGCATTTCGCGGATCTTGCCTTCCATTTTCGCAGCACATTCCATGCAGTCGAGGTGCTCCATGTGATAGAGGCCGCGCTTGTATTCCTTTCCTAAGAAATCGCACTGGCAGGAGGCGAGGTCTTTGCCGCAGTAGTCGCAGTCTTCTTCGTCGATGCAGTCATGGCAGTGGCAGTCATTCTTGTGCCCGTCATGATGGTGGACGCCTTTGTCATGGAAATGGCCGAAAGCGCGTCTTTCATCGATCGCGATGTCGGCATCGCTTTCCATGACGTCGATCTCATTGTCCTTGTACTTTGGCATTTCCGGATCGTTCGAGTGGTCATGATGCTCTTCCGGGATCTCTTCGCAGCAGCCACAGCCGCATCCGCCATGTTCGTGGGAATGGCCTTCGTGGTCATGACCGCAGCCGCAGCCATGTTCATGGGAGTGGCCTTCGTGATCATGGTCATGACCGCAGCCGCAACCGTGTTCGTGGGAGTGACCTTTGTGATCATGGTCATGACCGCAGCCGCAACCGTGTTCGTGAGAATGGCCTTCGTGGTCGTGGTCATGTCCGCAGGCGCAGCCGTGCTCATGGGAGTGGCCTTCGTGGTCATGGTCATGTCCGCAGCCGCAGCCGTGTTCGTGGGAGTGGCCTTCGTGGTCGTGGTCATGCCCGCAGCCGCAGCTTTGGGTTTCTTCGTCATCCTCGTGGCGGGCATGCTCTTCGGTGTGATGGGCAGCTTCCTGCGCCTGATGGCAGTGGCCGCATCCGCAGTGATGTACATGCTTTTCATCGTGCTTTTCCATGGTATGTCTCCTTATCTGGAATGGAAGCGTTGCTTCCTGACTGGTATCATTCTATGGTGTTATTTTAGCATTCTCCAAAGATACCGTAAATGGAGCATGAGAAACACTTTAATATTTCAAGTAGGAGGGCAGGGGTGATGAGTTTAGACATAACTAAAATGGAAATGCGTAGAAGCGCTTAGGGTCTTGCGGAGGATTCCCGTGTACCATAGGCCTTCCCTCCTTGGGGAAGGCAGGGATGAGGAGGAAGGGCTACGGGGTGAATACCGATCTTATATATATGTATAGTCAGGCTCTGCCCGTCGGGGAGCTCCTTTGCGGGGCGGGAAGGCATGATTCCGGGAGGCGAAGTACGACGCCCCTTTGTGCCTTTTGGATCTGAAGCCTCAATTTTTATTGACATACCTGTATACTTATGCTACTATCTTGTATAAATAAGAAGGGTGTGAGGACTATGTCAGATAAAAAAGTCATTTATGAAGTCAAACATTTGCAGAAATCATTCGGTAAGGTCGAAGTACTGAGAGATATCAATATGAAGATCGAGAACGGAGAAGTGTGTACCATTATCGGTCCGTCCGGGAGCGGGAAGAGTACCTTCCTGCGCTGCCTGAATCTGCTGGAAACGCCGACCGGGGGCGAGCTGTGGTTCGATGGAAAGAAGGTCAATGAAAAGACCGACGTGAAGATGCTGCGCCGCGATGTCGGCATGGTTTTCCAGTCGTTCAACCTGTTCCCGATGTTCACCGCGGTCGAGAATGTCATGTACGCGCCGATCCACATCAAGAAGCTGCCGAAAGCGCAGGCGAAGGAAGAAGCGATGGAGCTTCTCTCCCGCGTCGGTCTTGCCGAGCGTGCGGATTATTATCCGGGCGAGCTTTCCGGCGGGCAGCAGCAGCGTGTTGCTATCGCCAGAGCGCTTGCAATGAAGCCGAAGATGCTGCTCTTCGATGAACCGACCTCTGCACTCGATCCCGAGCTCGTCGGCGATGTACTGACCGTCATGAAAGAAGTCGCCTTGGACGGCATGACCATGGCCGTCGTCACGCACGAGATGCAGTTCGCCAGAAGCGTTTCCAATCACGTCATTTTCATGGATAAGGGCTATATCGTGGAAGAAGGAAATCCTGAAGATATCTTCACCCATCCACAGGAAGAACGGACGCAGACATTCCTGAAGCGTCTGATCCATGCTGATATTTAAGGAGATGATGCGATTATGGATATGGTATTAGATACAGCTGTCAAATATAATGACATTTTCTTGTCAGGTGTGAAAATCACCATCATTATTTCTCTTCTGTCCTGCTTCTTTGGTCTTCTTCTCGGGATCATTCTCGCATTCATGAAGATTTCCGGCATCAAGGTCCTCCAGTGGATCTCGACTGCCTATGTAGAAGTTATCCGCGGTACGCCGGTTCTGGTACAGATTTCCCTCGTATTCTTCGGGCTGCCGTTCCTCGGCATCCATTTCCCCAGCTTTCAGATCATGGGCGTCGACTTCGAGAGACTTTCCGCCGGTGTCCTTGCACTGATCCTGAATTCCGGCGCGTATGAGTGTGAAATCGTCCGCTCCGGCATCCAGTCTATCCCGAAGGGGCAGCTTGAAGGCGCGATGTCCCTCGGCTTCTCGAAGTGGGAGTCTATGGTGCGCATCATCATCCCGCAGGCGATCCGCAACATCCTGCCCGTCATCGGGAATGAATTCGTCACCCTCATCAAAGAGTCCTCTCAGGTCTCTGTCATCGGTATGGCCGATCTGATGTATACGGCGACCACCATTCAGGGCATCAGCTTCCAGCCATTCCCACCGCTCGTCATCGTAGCGATCTACTACTTCATCATGACCTTCTTCGTCTCCACGTGTCTGCGCGTGCTCGAACGCCGCATGAAGGTGAAGAGTGTGAGATAGCAGGAAATCGGCAAACGGTTCTTCGAAAGGAGAGCCGTTTTTTGATTGGGGAGTGATGAGCGGCCCTCTCGCAGCTATACCATGGCATTTGGATGACAGAATCGTCATTTCGCTGTATAATAAAATAGAATTTTTATGTACAGATGGAAAGCGTGAGGCGCTTCGGGAGAGAGCGGGGAATACGGTATTCTCGTATCGCAGCCGGGCTCTTGCGCATTCCTTCTATTTCTCAAACGAGGTACTCCATGTTTATCGATAGAGCAAAGATTATTGTAGTCTCCGGTGCGGGCGGGGACGGGATGGTTTCCTTCCGTCGTGAGAAGTATGTACCGCGCGGCGGCCCGTCGGGCGGTGATGGCGGCAAGGGCGGCTCGGTCTTCATCAAAGCGAATAACGACCTGAATACGCTGATCAATTTCCGTCGTCATAGAAAATTCGCAGCCAAAGCCGGTGCCAACGGTGGCGCCAAAGAAATGTTCGGCAAAAATGCAGAGGACGTCTTCGTCGAGGTGCCGCTCGGAACGATGGTCTATGACAATAAGACCGGCGAACTTCTGGCGGATATGACGCAGAATGGACAGGAAGCCCTCATCGTCAAAGGCGGGCATGGCGGCCGCGGAAATTCCCATTTCGCGACATCGGCTGTCCGTGCGCCTCTTTATGCGGAAAAAGGCGAGCCGGGTGAAGAAAAGGAGCTGCGCCTCGAGCTGAAGGTGCTGGCGGATGTCGGTCTTCTGGGATTCCCGAGCGTAGGGAAATCCTCTCTCATCCGCAAGGTATCCGGTGCGAAGCCGGAAGTGGCGGCGTACCATTTCACGACGCTGAATCCGATCCTCGGTGTGGTGAATCTGGACTATGAGAGAAGCTTCGTCATGGCAGATATCCCGGGCCTGATCGAAGGCGCAAGTCAGGGGACCGGTCTTGGGGACGAATTTCTCCGCCATGTAGAGCGTACGAAGGTCCTCATCCATGTGCTTGATGCGGCGGGCAGCGAAGGCCGCGATCCATTGAATGATTTCCATATCATTAATAATGAGCTCGAGCTGTACAGCCCGGAGCTTCGTCAGAAGAAGCAGATCGTCGCAGCGAATAAGACCGATCTCATCGATGACCCGAAGAAGCTGGAAGAGCTGAAGGAGGCCATCGAGAAGGAAGGCTATGACTTCTATCCCATCTGCACGCTTTCCGGAGAAGGCACTCGTCCGCTCATGGAAGCTGTGTGGAAGCTTCTGCAGGAGATCCCCGATGTATCCTTCGAATCTCCGGAAAAGGCCATTGTATATGAAGCAAACAAGCAGGAATTCGAGATCGAGTGCAAGAATGATGTGTACTATATCAAGGGCAAGCGCGTGGAAAAGCTGGTCGGCATGACCGACTTCGAGGACTATGTTTCCCTGCGCCGCTTCGACAGAGCTTGGAGATTCATGGGCCTTGACAAGCTCCTCCGCAAGGCAGGCTGCCAGGAAGGCGATACGGTCAATCTGTACGGCGTAGAATTCACTTGGTCGGAGAATCATAGTGAAGAGGAATAGCCGGTGACGGGGAGATTAGGAGACTTCAGCCTCTCGTATCGTCATTTCGAGCGAAGCGAGAAATCTTTGTCATTCGCGGCCGAGTGGTAGATGTGTGGAAACCCCAAACGGGAAGCCTGTCAGCCGCAAGCCTTCGGGCATCGCCCCATATATACTTGCGGCGAAGCCGCCACCACAACCCTGAACCCTGAAGTTTGAAAGCAGGGATGAGTGGCTAGGGATTAGGGATTGGGGATTAGGAGTGACTGGGATTCTCCGGCATCGTCATCCCGAGCGCAGCCGAGGGATCTTTACTGCATTGCGGGAATCAGCGTGTATGCGCCGAGGGGAAACGATGTCTTGGTGCTGCCTCGCATCAGGCGATGAGCGTTCTGCAATAAAGATCGAGGGCTACGCTCGAAATGACGATGCGCGCGAAGCGCTATCAAAACTCCGCGGCGCTTCTGATTTTTATGCGCCGCACCAGCCCCCTTTTGAACCTCTTGAACCCATAGAACCCACTCCCCCTCTTTCGAGTGAAATCAAAAGGCGTTACGCCCTAGAGGCTAACCCAGAACCATAAACCCATAAATCATTTTAACCAAGGAGTTTTTTCCATGCTTACAGGAAAACAGAAACAATACTTAAAAGCTCTTGCCGTGCAGCTGCCGGCGGTCGTACAGATCGGTAAAGATGGCATGAGTGAGACGGTCATCCAGAGTGTGGATGACGTCTTGACGGCACGCGAACTGATCAAAGTGAAGATCAATCAGAATTCGGACGAAGATATCAAGAGCACCGCTCTCTACCTCGCAGGGCATCTCTCCTGCGAGATCGTGCAGATCATCGGCAGGAACTGTGTTCTTTTCAAGAAAAAAGAAAAGAAGTCACACTATGAATTACCTTAAGACCGGAGATCGCGAAGCGATTCTGAAGAAAAAGCGTGTGGTCGTGAAGGTCGGTACCAGCTCGATCACCTATGAAAATGGGAAAGTGAATTTCCGCTATCTGGATCATCTGACGCGGCAGCTTGCTGACCTCAAAAACCGCGGTCTTGATGTGGTACTCGTCACTTCGGGGGCGATCGGCGTGGGACTGCCCATGCTTGGATTTCATAAGAAGCCGGATTTCCTGCCCTACAAACAGGCAGCGGCGGCCGTGGGGCAGGGCGCGCTCATGAATACCTATGAGCATCTCTTCCATGAATACGGGCAGACCGTTGGACAGCTCCTTTTCACGAAGGGCGATGCGGTGAATTCGAAGCGCTATCTCTACATGCGAGGTACCATTCAGGCACTTCTTGAACTTGGAGCGATCCCGATCGTGAATGAAAATGATGCTGTATCCGCAGATGAGATCAAGATCGGCGACAATGACACGCTGTCTGCCATCGTCGCAAGCGTGGCCGAAGCCGACCTTTTGATTATTCTTTCCGACATTCAGGGCCTGTATACGAAGGATCCGAAGAGTCATCCGGATGCAGAGCTGATCCATGAAGTCCCCGCCTTCTCCCGCGAGCTTTTTTCCATTGCCGGCGGCGCGGGTACAGCGCGCGGTACGGGCGGCATGTATACGAAGATCCAGGCAGCGGAGATCTGCGTGCATTCTGGTATTGATATGATCATTGCGAAAAGCGATGAGAAAGAAGTCCTGTTGCGCATCATGGATGGGGAGGAGATCGGGACACTCTTCCGCGGTGAAAATGTGCATCCGCAGCTGAAGAAGCGGGATATTATCATCGGTACGGCGGTCAAAGGCAAGATCTTCGTCGATGAGGGATGCAGAAAGGCGCTCCTTGAGAAGGGCTCCTCACTCCTTCCTGTCGGTATCATTGATGTAGAAGGCGCTTTCAGTGATGGGGATACGGTTGCCGTGTATTTTGAGGATCAAGAACTGGCCCGCGGCATTTCCCACTACAGCAGTGAAGATGTACAGAAGATCATGGGACATCGCACCGAAGGGCTTTCCGAGGCTCTCGGCATGGCAGCGCCCTATGATACGGTCATCCATAGAGACAATCTCTTGGTGATGAGATAAAGGGGACCACCGGTCTTATGGAGCGGTGCGCCAGGGAAACACTGATTCAATCGTTATTCGATTTTACTCTTGTATTTTCATGCGATGCAAGGAATATTCCGTCGCGAATAGCGAGCTATTTAAGGAGGAGTATGACGAAGCATTGTATGAAAATACATGTGAAATCGAATTCTGCGATCGAATCAGCGTTTCCCTAGGGAGTTATGCGATTTCTGCTGGCAGACAAAATGAAATTTTCAGAAAAATTATACTGGATGGCGTACTACTATACCCGCCATCCGAAGGGGAGATTTGAACTGTCCCATATCTTGCAGCTTTTGGCATTCTGGGCAGTCTGTATTTTAGTGTGCGAAATGGTGCTGTATCTATGGCTGAACGGATAGGTATTTTTGGCGGCTCTTTTAATCCCATTCATGTAGGACATTTGGTGATCGCAGAAGCGGCATGGCAGGAATTTTCGCTGCGCAAAGTCCTTTTCATTCCTTCCGGTGATACACCGAATAAGGATATGCACCACATTGACAAGAATATCCGCTATGCGATGGTGGAAAAGGCCATCGAAGGGAATGGGCATTTCATGATCTCACCCATTGAGCGTGACCGCCAAGGCCCTTCCTATACGGTGGATACCATCCGTATCCTCCAGCGTGAGTTTGGCGATGATTATGAATTCTACTTCATCTGCGGCACCGATGCCGTGGCGGATCTGCCGACGTGGAAATACAACAGGGAGCTTCTTTCTGCCTGTCATTTCATCTGCGCGAGCCGCCCGGGGAATGAAAATGAGATACAGAAGTCCATCGATTACTTTGGGGAACTGGGGAGGAAAAAAATCCATTTCCTGAAGACGCCGGAGCTGGCGATCTCCTCTACGATCCTCCGAGACTGGATCGCAGAGAAGAGATCCGTGCGCTACCTGATCCCGGATGCGGTGATCGATATGATCCGTAGCAATAAATTGTATGAATGAGGCGCGGGAAACACCACCACCTACTGAGGCTGTTATGAAACTGGAAAAAATAGAAAAAGAACTGGAAAAGACATTGTCGCCGAAGCGGTTCCGTCATTCGGCGGGAGTCGCAGAGATGGCCCGTCATTTGGCGCATCTGTATGGGGCATCGGAAGAAAAGGCATACCTTGCCGGCTGGATCCATGACTGTGCGAAGGAGATGACACTCTCCGAAATGCAGCATGTCGTGAAGAAAGCACATCTGACATTTGATGATGCAAAGCATATGCTGGGGAGCCGTGCGTTGCTGCATGGCCCGGCAGGGAGCGTCCTTGCCAAAACGATATTTGGCATCGATGATGAAGAGATCCGAGGAGCGATCTATTATCATACGACGGGGCGCGTCGGCATGACGCTTCTCGAAAAGATCGTATTCCTCGCAGACTATATCGAGCCAAACCGCGATTTTCCCGGCGTCGAAGACCTGCGGCTCCTCGCAGAGAAAGACTTGGACGAAGCCGTACTTGCGGCGTATGATTCTACGATTTCCCATCTCATCGATCAGGAAGCGTACATTTATGGCCTCACTTTCTTAGGCCGCAATGATATGGTGGAAAAGCGGGAGAAGACCGGTCGGTAATCGGAACCCTTCTGATCGAAAGAGAAACGCTTCTTGCGGTGTGAGTGCAGTGAAAGTCCATATCCTTCTTTTCACAGCGCTGCTTCTTTGGGCAGCAAGGCTTTCTGCGGAGAGGATACATGAAGGAGGTTTTACCTCGAAGGTATGATGAAAACGAAAAAAGGAAAGACAAGGATTAAGCTAAAAAAGCTTCTTCTTTTCCTGCTGATGGTGGTTTTGGCGATCGCGCTGCTCGTCTTGGGCACAGAAAAAATCGTGCACTTTGCTACGGGGCGCATGCATGCCGATGAAGCAAAGCCGACCTACTACCTCTTCATCGGAGAGGATGAGACGGCAGGAAGCGAGGCGGATGCCATGCTGCTTCTGGCAGATAATGATAAGAAAAAAGAAATGACCTTCATTTCTATTCCGCCGAATACCAAGGTCGTCCGTCAGGAAAAGACAAATCTTCTTTTGAAGGATACGTTCAAAGAAGGCGGCGCAGAGGAGACAAAGTCAGCGGTGGAGAATCTGCTCCACATCCGCATCGACAAGTATGCGGTCGTGAACTATGCTGATTTTCGGGAGAATGTGTCGAAAGCCGGGCTCATTTCTCTCTATGTCGAAAAATATATGGAGCATCTTGATCGGGATGGATCCTTTGATATCGGACTGAATCAGGGCTACCAGCCGCTTGACAGCGAGCAGGCACTCGGCTATGTCCGCTACGTGGATAAGGAGGATGGAGAGATCGGCCGTATCCAGCGACAGGAACGATTCCTCAAGATCCTTCTCTCGCATCTTCAAAGCCGCATGGCACTGCGGAACTGGCTGACCGTCCGCTACGGCTTCCGTGCGGTCGAGAGTGATATCACGCCGTCTGAGGCGGCCTCTTTGGCCTATCGGCTGACCGGCTATCCGCCGGAAGGATGCAAATTCATTATTTTCCCGGGCGAAATGCAGACCATCGGGAAAGTCAGGACTTGGGTGGTGAATCCGGTGGAAGCACAGAAGGTGCTTTCTCTGACGATGGAATAGACGGGGCGCACCTAGGCGTCACCTATTAGAATAAAAAAGGAGTATATGTATGGAAAACAATCTTCAGACCATTTGTGAAGCATTATCGAATAAGAAAAGCGTACTCATTAAAGTACTGAATGTCCGTGATCTCACTTCGATCGCAGATTATTTCGTCCTCTGCTCGACCAGAAATCAGAAGCAGTCTCAGGCCGCGGCGGATGAAGTGGAAGAAAAGATGGCAGAGCTCGGCGTGAAAGCGACCCGAAAAGAGGGCTACCGCGAAGGGGACTGGATTCTTCTCGACTTCGGCGATGTGATCGTTCACATTTTCACCGATGAAGAAAGACGCCATTATGATTTCGATACCCTCTGGAAAGAAGCGCCGGCAGAAGAATACCACGAAGAGGGAGAAACGGAGAAATAAATGGAAGAGACCAGGATTCCTGCCAAACAGGAAAGTATATATAAGGAAAACTCCATCGCAGAGCTCCCGGTCGTCCGTGTCTCCGGCTTTGGTGCCTTTTTGGACGGAGGCACAGGAAATTCGAAGGATGATATCCTCCTTCACAAAGGGCAGCAGACCCACGAGGTGAAGGAAGGGGAGAGGGTCAAGGTCTTCCTTTACCACGACCCGCATCACCGTCTGACGGCCAGTATGCGCCTGCCGCAGATCGCCATCGGCGGCATCGGCTATGCGCCGGTACTTTTGACGACCCGTTTCGGCGCATTCGTCGACGTGGGGACGGAGCGAGGCATTTTCCTGCCCTTCTCTCAGATGATAGAGAATGTCACCGAAGGACAGCAGATCTGGGTCAAGCTTTACGAAGACAAGACCGGCCGTCTCGCTGTCACCATGCATGTCGATGAAGAAATGCGTGCCATCGCTCTGCCTTTCAAGGAGGCAAAGCTCGGGGACACGGTGACTGGCACCGTGTATAATGAAACCGGAGAGGGCCTTTTCCTTGTGACAAGAGACCGCCACCTCGCGTTCATTCACAAGACAGAGCTTGCAAGATCCGTGCGCCTTGGGGAAGAGGTGACGGGACGTATTTCTTATATCCGAAGTGACGGTCGTGTGAATCTCGCGCTCCGCCCGCAGAAGGAAAAAGCGATGGAAGGGGATATGGCTCTTCTCATCAGCTGTATGGAGCGCCATGGCGGTCTCCTTCCGCTTACTGACAAAAGCGATGCCGATCTCATTAAGAGTACCCTTGGCATCAGCAAGTCTGCTTTCAAAAGAGCGGTAGGCCATCTTTTGAAGGAACGGAAGATCACCATCACGGAAGGAAAGATCCGCTTGAAAGAGTAGTAGAGGGATCGATGCCGTGCCTCTGGAAGGGATGACATAAAAAAACGCACCGATGAGCGTATCGCTTATCGGTGCGTTTTTCATTTTGAGTAGCTAGGGATTAGTAGTTAGGGATTAGGATTCTCGAGTAACTCGTGACTGGTAGACATCAAACTCTCTCGTATCGTCATTTCGAGCGGAGCGAGAAATCTGTTTCGTTCGCGGTCAAACGGACGATGATAGGAAGGCCGAAACGGGAAATCTGGGATCAAGCCCCTCATATATTCGCGGCGAAGCCGCCACCCTAATCCCTAATCCCTGGTCACCAGTCACCACTATTCATCCTTTATTTCCGTTGGAATCGCTGCGATCGTCTTCTGATGTGTATAATTCACAAGGCCTGGTGGTCCGTTGGGAATCTTATTGACGTAGCGGATGAGTGTGTAGTCCACATCCACCTTGCCGGAGTCTTTTCCCTTGCTGTTCCATGCGGCCAGGGCAGCGGCTTTTTCGATGGTTGCGAGGGGGACGGTCAAGCCTTCTGTCTCGATCACGACGTGCGAGCCGGGGATCTGCCGCGCGTGCAGCCACAGATCCGTCTTGGCGGCTTTTTTGAGCGTGAGGAATTCATTCTGGGTATTGTTCTTCCCCATGAGGACGCGGAAGCCGTCGATGGTGAGTGTGGTCAGGAGAGGTTCATTTTTACGCTTGCGGTTCACTGATTTCTGTTTCCGGCCGCCGATGCGCTCGATGCCGGTATCTTTCAGCTCTTCTTTCAAAGCATCCAGATCCTTTTTAGTCTTGACCTCTGTGGCAAAATACAGCACATCTTCCAAGTAGCCGATCTTTTCATGACATTCATCCAGCTTTTCACGCCCGATGATGAGGCGCGTTTTCATTTTATTGTATTTTTTGAAATAGAGCTGGCTGTTGGCAGTGACGGAAAGAAGCGGATCGACAGGGATCGTTTCTTTCGTAGGGGGATCATTGAAAAGGTTCTCGACGGTGAGCGCTTTTCTGCCATTGATCTTTTCATAGGCGTAGATCGCAAGCAGATTGCCCCAGAGCTTGTATTGCTCCGTCTTGGAGGTCTCCTTCATTTCCCCTTCGATCTTCTGGATCTTTCGCTCTTCCCTTTTGATGAGGGTGTGGATCTTCTTCTGGTAGTCAGAGAGCTGTGCGGCCATGGTACCGCCGGAAGATTCGGCTTCCCTTTCGAGCCACGGGACGATGGGGCTGCATTCGATCTCCTCACCGAGAAAGGGCAGGGCGATCGGACTGACCATCGGCTTCCCCTTGGCATTCTGATAGATGTGAAGGGCATTCGAGGCCATGATATCCTCTTTGAGGAGAAGTATGGCGGAGAGCAGGGAGTCCTCCTCGGCCTCTGTCAGGGAGGCGAGGGGGGATGTCATCAAGACCTTGCTCAGATGGCCTAGCTCATCGACGAGGAAACGGGAGAAGCCATTGAAGGTATGGAAGAGCCATTCTTCGATCGTACTCTCTGTTCCCTTACCGTAGTCGAGAATATTTTTCAGTTCCTCTTTGGAGAACTGCATGAAATTCATACGTGCACTGTTTGTCGGAAGATGGTACACTTCCCCGGGGACGAGCAGGCGGTCGCCCTTCCTGCCGCGAAGACAGGCATCGATGATCGTATCCCCTTCCGTCAGGACAAGATTCGGCGAGGAGGGGAGAAGCTCGGCCCAGAGCGTTTTGGTGACGATCTCTCCGGCGGCCTCGATGCGGTCGAAGGAAAAGGCCAGGATGCGGTCCATGTCGATCTGCCGTACTTCCGAGAGACGGCTTCCTTCCAGATGCTTGCGCAGTGTCATGCAGAAGGTCTGTGATGGGGTATACTGATTTTGTACCTTGCTCTTCGATGTGAGGTATACGACGGGGGGCGTGTGAGTATTCGCGATCATGTGGACAGGCTTTGCATTCGGGCAGAACAGCTCGATGTCCATGATGCGGTTGTCGATCTGATGGATCTGTCGCACCTGTGCAGGGATGAGGAGCTTTTGCAGCTCTTTGACGAAAAGATATAAAGAGGCACTGTCGATTTGCATGGGAGACTCCTTTTGAGGGAAAAGATTATGGGGGATATGGTTCGGGGTTCAGGGTTAGCCCACGGGGCGTACCGTCCCTTGATTGCGTACGAAAGAGGGGTAGTGGGTTCTACAGGTTCAGCGGGTTCAGAGGGGGCAGAGGGGGCAGAGGGAGTGGTGCGGCGCATTTCGTCATTCTGAGCGGAGAAAAACGTCGTATGTTGGCTTATCTGAAATTATGAGAACTGCGTCGAAGGATCTAAGCACC
>ERZ1026898.455-NODE-455-length-24872-cov-102.259217_pt1 | contig 24872 bp, 45 predicted proteins | sample MGYA00380178_ERZ1026898 | MGnify/ENA primary metagenome ERZ1026898 (study PRJEB33269, sample SAMEA4719814) | human gut metagenome | biome: human-associated habitat; feature: organic feature; material: feces | place: Cameroon | collected 2013-10 ...
TTAGATTATTGCAGTAAGAAAACATACTGCCAAAATTCATACCTTTGCTTGTGTCTAAGACTAGATTACTCAAATCATCATAAGTTATTTTAGTGTAACTAAATGCATACACAAAGGATGACCGCCCTGAATAAAAAAACTTATCTTGCAGTATTTGATATGGGTTTCCGCTTGCGATTTCTCGAATGGTTTTGGGCATTTCGGCAGGTTTCATCTTCTTGTCAGTACCACTCTTTGTTCGGATTGCGTTTGCAATATCTGTCATTGTTTTTTCTTCTACTAACACATTAGCCATTACCAAGCCACCTCATTTCCGTTAGTAATTAATCTGAACACCTCATCCACATAAGCCTTTGTTGCAAGGATATTTTCTGCGGTTGTACTATCGTCAACCCAAATTTTTTCGTTGCCTTGAGGTTGTTCAGAGCCAATATACACTTCGGGTGGTGCATCAACAAGAGTAGATATTTTTTGCAAATCTTCATCAGTTAGCACATAATCTTTACCGGGGTCACCTTTATCTCCCTTTTCGCCCTTAGCACCGTCGAAGTAGTCAACGCCTTTAATGGGAGTGTAGCCGTCCTTGCCCGGTGTTCCGTCTTTGCCGGGCGCACCGTCTTTGCCCGGAATTCCCGGGTCGCCTTTATCGCCTTTAAGCATTCCTGCCTTAATTGCTTCGTCTATCAATGCGTATATCCGCTCAACCTCCGATTCTGTCGGGACGCTGGCAGAATTGAGCGAGGAGTTATAAGACCCCTGCTCAATATTGATTAATGCAGGGGCAGGAGAATACCGCAGGTCGATTTCTTTTTCATCATTAAGACGAACGGCATAAATACCTACCGAACAAGTTCCTCTTTCGAGTGTAGGGGTGTAGCACTTGCCTCCCTCGACCTTTACTGTCTGTCGGTCGAATATTGCCCAGACGGACAATCCGTCATATTCAGGTGACAACTCAACATCAATGGTCTTATCTCGATATGCTCCGCTGATAAGCGGTTCAAAGTCCCGAAGTTCGACCTTATTAATATCTGCTATGATTTTCATTCTGTCACACTCCTATAACGGCACGGAGTACCCAAGTGTTATTTTGACATTCGATTCCTTGAACATTTTTAACATCATCGTTGCCCTCTTTGCCGTATATTACATTGTCGGTTATGTTTAAGCATTTAACTCCGGCATATCCGCCACCGGTGCCACCTGCACATAAAAACATATCAATATCTACTCCATTAGCAGAGTCTGATTCCTTAGGAAGCTTTAATACATATTTCGGCACGAACTTAAAACAATAATGATAATTTCGAGTTTGCGAACCGCTATACACTGACCAAATTAATACTATGCCCGACGGCTGCTCCGAGACTTTTTCAGAAAGTGTAATTTTTTGGAGTTCATGCATAAACAATCCCTCGCCCTGATATAAGAGTCGATTTGTGTTTGCTACATCATTAAGTTGCGGTAAGATTGGAAGTACGTTCTCGAATAACGGTGTCAGCGTTAATTCAGTAGCCGATTTAATCTTAACGCTGTATAACGGAAAATACGCCTCTGTCGCTCCGTTTCTTATTTCATTATCTGAAATAGTCGGAGGGTTGCCGTCCGTTCCGCTTATAACTACAAGAGATATACTCTCGTAGCCTGTGCTGTTTTCCTTAACATACTTAGCACAAACATAGTCTATACGCTCGCTTCCTGTTGTAAGACTTTCGAGTGTTAAATCCTGATAGCCGTCAGCCCCGATAGAAGCAACACAACCCTGCATAGATAGCATTCCGTCATATATGCGGAGGTTATTCGACGAGGTGAGTTCAGCCCTCAGTTGCTGACCAATCGGCAATACCACATTGCCCTTACCGAACATCGACATATTAATCTCTCTGTCCTGCTGACTTGTTACATGCGGCTTGCCTGTTTTTCCTGTTATTATATCCATGTTATTCCTCCAAGCGGTACTCAATCGAAAATCTGTCGCTGTCGGTCACTATAACGCCCTGCAACGCTTTCTTTATAGCGTTACCTGTGATATAATCACGACCGCCCAAGATGTCGCCAATGCCTACCTTAATGCCGAGACTTTCTACATCCATAGTTAAGGAGGGTGTCGAGAGCAATTCCTCAAAATGCTCGATAGCGTTCTTTTCAAGGTCGTCATCGCTGTTAGAGTCGTAGACCTCGGCTATTTCGTTTATACCGAAATAATATTGTGTTTTTCCGATTGTACCGTTTTTCTGTAAGTATAAGTGTAAAATTGTTCTGTCGGTGAGTTCTCCACCGCCTAATGCGATTAAGTGATTAACGCCGTTATTTTTGACGTTCATCACAAAGTTTAACTTGCTGTCCTGTGATAATTCAATTTGATTTGAATAATCGACAATCGGGACAGCCCCGACTTCGCAGTAACCTACTTGCCCTTGCTGTCCCTGAATATATTTAATATCCAACCGATAATTTTGAGTTTTTAACGCCTTTATTAACGCCGATTGCACCGTCGCAAAACGGTTGATTTGATATAGAGTCAATATGCAATCACTAATAGACGTTGCACCTTTGATTATGCCGTCATATAAGCCGTCTATTAAGCCTCTTATGGCGGCGTTTGCCTCGCCTTTCAAATATTGATATGCTTCTGTCGTAGTTGACTGAACAATCCGCTTTTCGAGGTATCCTCGCCAAGTATAGCCCTTAACGGTTATAGTTTGGTTAGCCGTGTCGGTTTCAATCTCCTTAACGATACCGCCGTACTCCGTATCGGGACAAAAAATGCGGCAGCCGTCCTTAATATCGCCCTGCCAATCGCTGAGAGCGATAACAACCTCGAAATCGAGCGTATCGGCTAAATCAAAGTCTGCACTATCATATGTAAGTTGTCTAACCTCGTTACCTTTGGTGTCCGTAAGTATTAAGACCATTTCGGCATGCTCCTTTCAACAAGGGCTGTTATGTCAAATGTGAACGAGCCACTCCAAGTGATAGTCATAGGTTCGGCAGGAAGAGGCACAAAAACGCTCTCTTCCTTATCCCTTAGGTCGTAGCAATTAACTATTTCGCCCGTTCTGCCTACGAGGTAGCATAAGTGATTAGCCGTATCAATGATTAATCTTTCCTTATCCGATATGCTCGTATAGACGGCATATTTATGTCCGTTAATTGTAATCTGCGGATTTGTTACTACTCCGTATATTGTTATAATTGCCTCTGCACTTGAATAGTGACTCAAATTCCAATATGCTGTTCCCGATATATCGGAAGCGTAGTCATAAGGATAATCGTAAGGGTAATCTTGATTAGTAACATAACCGCTTGCAATTTCGCCTATAAAGGTCTTTGTTGTAGGCTTAACCCACTTAGCGGACTCAGATACGACCGTATACTCGTTAGTAGCATAAGCGGCTCCGATTTTCGTGCCGTCGCTTGCCGCCAAGATACGGCAAGGCAAATAATAGCCTGTATCTGTCCATAATTCGCCGTCAACGCCCTTTTCTACATCGTAGGCGAATAAGTCATTAAGTGCGTCCGAATACGCCTTTAATTGCTCTTTACGCTCCGACAGTTTTAATTGAGGGTCGGGCAAAATAAGCACAGTCATTTTTCTTTCGCTGACATCAAGATTGACATTACTTATCTTGTTTTTTGCGGTCTCATAACTGTACTTGTATTCAAGTAAATTATGATCTTTTATTAAGAACGGATATTCGCCAAAGGTTACGGCATTTCCTTTTGAATTTTTATATGTAAAAATCATAAAATTAACTCCTATGCCCTTGCAAATCCTAAATCTGCGACAAATCGTCCGAGTTCTCGGTTGTTGCCTATCAATTTAGCGCCTTTAAGTCCGTTTTCAATTGCTTTTGCTTGTCTCTCCGAATAAGCCTTGAACATATCCATTAAGCCGTCATATGGCGTGCTGTTGAGCGGTTCAGCATAGCCGTAATCGCCTACGCTACTGCTCATATCGGGTGTGCTAAATCCTACCGTTGTATACGCTTGCTCGACTAAATCGGCATTTTGAACGACACCGTTCGCAAGTCCCTTATCCAAGAAGTAACCATACTCAAAGAACACCTTAGACGGCGAATGAATGCCCATAACATCTTTGAATTTGCTTTTTATCGAGTCCGCTACCTCTTTAGCGGCGTCTTTAAGGGAAGAAAGCATAGACTTTAAGCCGTTAATCAATCCGTCTACAACTTGTTTGCCGAGGTCTTTCCAGTTGACTTCTTTAAGAGCGTTCCATATTGAAGATATGATTTGCGGCATTGCCGCTACAATATGCGGAATGGCATTAATAAGACCTGTAACCAATGAAGTTATGAGCGTTATACCAGATGTCATTATAGTAGGCAATAACGGAATTATCGCATTAACAAGTGAATCAATGATAACGGGTACACTATCAATCAACTGCGGAAGCGCCTCAACTAAACCGTCAACAAGGCTTAAGAGGAGCTGAATGCCTGCCGTTATGAGCATTGGTAGATTGTCAATTAAGCCTGTGAACAGTGTTGTGATTAATTCAACGGCTTGTGTCATCAGCGTAGGTAGTTGAAGTGTCACACCTCTAACCAACATTGCGATTATTCTTGTTCCTGCTTCTAACAGTGCAGGAAGATTAGCGATTATAACATCCACCAATCCTGTTAATAGTGTTGCTCCTTGTGACATTAAGTCGGGTAGTTTATGCGTTATTCCTGCTGAAATTTGCCCTATTATTGACGGTCCTTTTTCGGTTGCAACCGAAATCATATCATCAATCTGCGTTCCAAATTTATCATGAAGCACGCCTAGTCCTGTAAGTGCTACGCCTGCGACTGCCGCAATGGCAAATCCTTTTGAAAATGCAGGAGCAAAACTGCCGACCGATTTCAACACAGGTCCGAGTGCGGAGGTGAATTTTTGCGAAAATTGACTAACCGCACTAAAAGCACTGCCTAGTTTTTGCGATACATTAGTGGCAAAAGTCTTTATCTTGCCATTAAACCTCGAGAAAAAGCCTCCCGAGGCTGAGTCAATCTTGCTAAATGCTTTTGCTCCGAAATTATCAAACGCAGTCTTTATCGTTCCTAGTTTGCCTTTGACTACTCCGCCTATTTCGCCAATCTTAGCCCCAAGCGACTGCAGACCGCTTTTCAGCAATATAAAAGGCTTAGTATTTCCGAGTGCCTTAATAGGCTCAACGGCTACAGAGCCCAAATTTTTGAATGCCGAGCCTACCTCGCTGAATTTAGTTTTGACATTGCCGACCTCTGCCCCCAAGTTTTGGAATTTCGAGGGAATACTGTCAATCACACCGCTGAATTGTCCTAATGCAGTTGAAGCCTTACCCATTCCGCTAATTGCAGGTCCGAGTCCGACAGTAAACGCCGTTCCCATTCCTGCGGCATTTTTAATGACTTTCTGTTGTTTTTCGTCAAGATTGTTGAAATTCTCTTTAAGTTCGTGGAATTTATCAACGACTTTTCCGACGGAGTTACCGAATTTCTCGCCCCACTCTTTAGCCTTTTCCTCGATACCGCCCAAATCCTCGGTTATTTCGGTTATCAACGGCTTTAATTGGTCGAAAGCACCTTTTCCGCTGTCTCCTGCGTTAAGGAAGTTTGCTCCGATTCGAGATAGCGAAGCACCCATATTAGCAAGTGCGGCGGTGAATGACTCCTCGCCTATGGTCTTAGCGGCACCGCCGATATTCTTTTCAATAGCGTTAAGGAACATCTCCGAGGAGATTTGTCCTTTTGCCGCCATATCCTTAACGGCGTCGGCTGAAACTCCTGCTTCGTCTGCTATCCATTGGAATATCGGTAAACCTCTGTCGGCTAACTGATTAAGGTTGTCCGACATAGCAACTCCCGAAGTCTGCACCTTATTAATGATAGAGCCCATATCATTCATACTAATGCCTGCTTCGGCGGCGGCATCGGCTGTTAATGACAGGTATCTCGTTAAGTCTTTGCCGGGCTTAACTCCTGCCGCTACTGCTCCTGCCGCTGTCGTTGCGGCGGCATCTAAGCCGTATGATGTACCTTTAACGCTTTCAAGAGCGTTATTCATAATGCTTTTCACATCTTCCGCTGAGTGTCCTAAGCCTTTTAATTTCGCTCTTGCGTCGTCAATTCCTGTTAATCGCTTAAAGCCTTTGCCTAGGGTCAATCCGCCCAATGCGGTAGCCGCTCCGAGTGCAGGAGTAGTGATTGACTTAGTTAATTTACTGCCTATTTCGGTGCATTTTGCGCCGAAACTTGACAACCCTGATGTTACTCCGCTTGTTCTCGCTTTGAAGTTGTCAACGCTCTTTTGAGCATTGTTAAACATTTGCTGAAAACTCGAATCATCACCTGACAGCGTAACAGATATGGTATAATCAGCCATATAATCACTCTCCTTTCAACTTCTTGTATATCTTGTCTACCCAAGATTTGTTATTTTCGCTTGCCTCACGGACGATTTTTTCATTTTCCTTGATAAGTTCCTTATCAACAGGAGTTCTGCGTTCAAATAACTTAATCGGTCTCTGCTTTTTATCTCTGTTAGCGTTAAAAAAAGCGGCGTAACAGGCGTTATATATCGCCATAGTGTCCGATACTTTCTTCTCTTCCCACGCTTTAAGAATAAAAGCCCTCTCTTTAGGCGTTAATTCCTCATAATCTTTTTTGGAAAAATTGAAATTAGCAACAAAAAAAGCAAAGTCAATATCTTTGCGATATGGCTTTGCCATTTGTTCATATATTTCGTCTTTTTCTTTGGAATTAAAAAACTCAAAATCAATCAGTTGTTTCGGAAGAAAAAAGGGCAGTCCCTCTGTAGTGCTTCAAGGACTAGATAACAAGCCTCTTGATAGTCTTTCTCGATAAGTTGCTCTGCAATCTCACGAGCAGGCTTCGGCATAACAAAGACATCATCGCCCTTTTTCTTTAAGCCAAACTGTATGTATGCCTTAAGGTCGGAAATGCCGAGGAAACCCTCTGTCTGCCTTAATTGAGCCATTGTAGGCATTGAAGTTTGACTTTCAATCATCTCAATACGGCTCATGTTGAATTTTAGTTCGTAAATTTCATCATTAATGTTAATTTCTGACATACATTACACCTCGCTGCTCAAATCTGTTAATTCGCCCATACCCTCTAACTTTAGAGTGTATGTCATACAATCATCGTATGGCATATCGAGCGGAAAGTCTGTAATAACAGCAAGACCGCCGAACATATCCTTTTTTGTTTTCTTATTCGTAATCTTTACGAGAACAGGGTTGCTCTCATTGAATGCGGTGGAGAGTACCTTTTGGCTTTGGTCGTTGAGGTAAGCAATGCCGTCGGTATCGATACTCCACTCTTTCATTCCTGCAATCTTAGACTTCCATGAGCCCTCTGTGTCTTTCGAGGTAATCTCAATGCTGTCGGCAGTTCTGTTGAGTTTAAGGGATTTTTGACCCTTAATCGCAAGCAGAGTAGTGCCGTCTGCACTCCACACCGACAAGATTACATCCTTGCCTGCTACGGCAAAATTTTCGATTTGAGTTGGGTCGCCGTATTTTCCGTCGTCAAATTTTCCTGGAGTTTGTACTCCGTTATCGGCAAAAAACTGTAAATTATAATTCTTCATATATCTTACTCCTTTACTATATATCCATAAGCAACCATAAATTGATACTTGATTACTGCATGTCGTTCGTCTGTTTCTTCTTCGTAATATATAGCGTTTACGCCCATATTCATCTGTGCCACCATTTGATAGCCGCCGGGAAGTTCTATATCCTCGGTCAATGCTTCATCAAGCGACTGTATCATATCGTACAACTCGACTGTACTCTCGCTAGGCGATGAGATAACATGAATATTAAGCGTGTAACTCGTTCTGTAAGTCGTTTTTGAGTTGTTCGGCACACTCTCGTATAACTCGGCGATATAGAACGGTGATTTTGCCCTTTTCGGGTAGAAATCATAACACTTATATTTAGTATTTTTTTCTATCTGCTGTTGTACTGCCGAAATTAAATCGACTATGCTTAACTGTTTTAACATTATTTCTTCTGCATCCTCCTAGCGAGTTCTTCCGAACAATCCTTGATGAAGATTTTCTCCTGTCGGTTTTTGTTTTCCCTCAAAAAGTATTGTCCAGGCACATAACCGCCGTTGACGGTTCTATGTCCATACTCTACATGCGGAGCGTATGAGGCGGTATAACCGAATGTAGAGTTTTTTCCGTCATTCGTTACCGCCCTTGACTGCCTTAACTGACCGCCTTTATGCCATTTCGTACTCGGGGCGACAGGAGTACCGCCTGACTTTGGGTCGTTACTCGCCGCTCTGTTATACATCTGCGTTATATTCGCCCTTACGATGTTATTCACCTGCGTAGAGCCTACCCTTTCAAGGGCGCTGATTAATTCGTCTGCTCCCTGAATTGTATAGCGATAAGCCATTAAATCACCCTTTCAGCAGACAGAACGACGAACCTTGTTACATCTGTTTTTTCGTTAATGACATACTTCTCGCCCTCAACTATAACAGCCTCGCAAGGTTCAAGGTTATTGAATGTGTCTCTAACTATGATTTTAACCGTTTTTGAAGTAATCTCACGGTTCGACAACGCTATGTCTTTTTCAGTAAGCGGTGCAAATCGGCAGTAAGCCGACTTATAATCGACATCTTCATATATCGGGTTATTAAGTCGGTCAACACCTTTTTGCTCTTTCTTGATTAGTGAGCAATTAAGCCACTTCATAAGAACCGCACCCCTTTAGTAGTTGTCTTGTATGCGGAGATTTCGGACTGATACTCCGAAAGTATATCATCAACGAAATTAACGGAAATACCGCCGTCGTTTTCCGTTGATATACCCTCGTAATAATATCTGCGGTGCAGTTTAACTACGCACAGTGCGGCGACGGTCTCCCACCGTCTCGGGAGTGTCTCCTCACCTAACCTTAGACATAGCCTGTCAACCACCATATCGACATATTCATTTAACCTTTTCTCATTGTAATTTTCTCCGTCAAGAATAGCCTTGACTCGATTTATAATTGCCATAACTGACCTTTCTTAATTATTCCTTAGACACTTCGGCAGGGGTGATAGCCGCCTTGACAATGCCGTCTGCTCTTTCAGGATAGAAGAGAACCGAAGCAATAAGGAGAGTGTCAATAGAAGCGGTATCTGTATTAGCATTATGAACCATACCTACCATACCTGTCTCATCAGTTGTAAGACCGAATACTTCACCGAGTGCTCCGCTTGTCGGGATATATGCGCCGTTAAGGTTCTCCTTAGCAGTTGCAAATATCGAGCCTGCTGTTACCTTTGGTGATACAATCACAGTGCCGAGACCAAGGAAGTTCGAGATGTAAGACAAACCGAATGAGGTCTGCATTGTGATTTTTGCGTTGCCAAGATAGCCTGCAAGGTCAACAGGATTGATGAAGTAAACAGGATTTACATCTTCATCCTCGAACTTAGCGTTAAGAGAAGCCCAAGCATTAGCACAAGCCGACTGCAAGGTTGCTCCTGCTGTTGCCGTAGTAACGCCTGTTGTGCCTGTCAGCATAGTAAAGAAGTCTGCCTTGATGTCCTTTTGGAGTTCATTAACGAGTTTAGAATCGCAACCGTTAATAGCGACAGCCTTACCCGAACGCTGAATAGCCTCGGCGGTTGCCGCTCTGCGGTATTTCTTAACCGTAAGTTCCTTTGTTGCAACGAGTTTTCTCTCAATCTTAGTAAGATTGATTTTTTCACCCTCTGCTACCTGAGCAGGGCTGTTTGTTTTGTTATATTTATAGATTTTGATTTGAGTTCCCTCAGCCATAGGTTGCATAGCAGTGATTCCAAGCACTTCCTGCAATGCTCTAAGGGTAGTCGATATTCTCGAAGTGAAATCAACAGAGATAGCAGGCTCGAGGTCTGTAGTCTTTGTAATGTTTGTTTCAGCCGCAAAATGCTGAAGATTAAATTTTTGCATAGTAAATTCTCCTATTTAAATAATGATATGTGTTCTCTAATGAGTTTTTGTCGCTCAATAGGGTCTTTGACCGCCAAGATTTCAGCCTTTGTGATGTTAGACTGAGTGCTTGCCTTTGGTTCGTTCCCTTTCAAGCGGTTTGCAACCTCGTTCTTTACAGCCTCTTTGAAAGCTGCCGAAAATCCCTTGATTGCCTGCTGAGTGGTTTCTGCGTTATCGGTGATAATAGCACTGATAAGGTTGTCCGGAATAGAGATGTTGTCAGCCGCAAGCATCGCCCTCGCTGTTTCCTTTATGTCTGCCCTTGCAAGTTTCGCTTTGAGTTCTTCGAGTTCTTTTTGGTACTCGTCTCGCTGATACTCCGCCTGCTCCTGTGCTGACATTTTTGCGAGTTTTTCAGCCTCGCTTGCCGCTTTTTTCTGCTTTTCTCTTTCCCTGATAAGCCGTTTCTCGACAAGTTCCGTTACTTCCGCCTGTGTATATGTTTTTTCTTTCGGGTCGTCCGTTGCGGTGCTGTCCGTTGTTGTCGTAGTGTCGGCTGTGTCGTCCTTGCTTTCTCCGTCCTCAGCGAAGAATTGAAGCATTTTTGTGTACTTCATAGTAATTTCCTCCATTTTAAGCGATTGAGTTTTCGTCATCCATAGATTTTAAGGCGTTCAATGTTTGCGCCGTATTACCATTAGCTTTTATTGTGTTCAATGTTTGCACATGTATATTATCGGGGTAGTCGTTCGCTAGCATTAACGCACCCGTGATAAACGAATTGAGCAATAATGCCCCTTTTTCGCTTAGTTCGCTCCAAGAGGCTATAACTTTATCGTCTGCAATAAAAAACTCCACACAATCGCTTGTGTAGAGTTCTAGGCTTTCTTTAAGTGTAAATGTTAATGTGCTTATTCCTGCACATACTATATCATAACCGACCTTGCCGTAGCCTGCGTGTCCTACGACTGATAGGCGGTTAGGTTCTAGAGTTACTGTTGTCATATCTCACCTCGAGACATAATAAAAGCACCTTGCATGTGCAAAGTGCTTAAAATATTTTAGCACCACATAATCGTGGCGTTTTCGTGCAAATTATCAATATTCTCTCTAAAATATCGAGAAATTTTATATTCGTCTCCTTTGCAATACTCATAACCTTTAGGAATTGAGAAATTAACGAAATTGTCTTTTTTAATATCATATTCAATAGGTGTACTTATTTCGGCATCCTCGGGTATATAATCACATTTGATTATATTACCTATTCTTTTTATGTTTAACAATCTTATCATTATACTCTCCCACCTCCTGACGGTAATTGTATTTTTTAGAAGCCTTAATATGTGCCATATCTTGTGACATTCCTTTATCGACCAACTCTTTCTCGTATAACTCGTGATATATAAGAGTTATATCGTGCTTTTCCTGCTTGCCGTCAATCAATCTATGCCAAGATTGAGCCATATCGTAACTTTCGTCAAATCTTCTTATGCCTCTATCTCCCAAATCGTGGGTATCATAGAAAACATAGTTTTTAACCGTTTTAATTGATTTCTCATCAATTCCTGTATTTTTAGAAATAGTGGCGACATCGGTAGTTCTATTTCTTATTTCTTCATAATACAGTTTTGCGTGAGCATTGGCTTTTTTGCTGTTAGGGTCTAACGCTCCTGTTATTCCACCTGATATTATATCATTTTCGGAAAGATTATTCAATACCTTTTCTGCCCTAGTCTTATTAGACTGAGCCTGTAACCACTCGTTCCAATCGTCTACATGAACCTTAAAAGTACAGCGGCACCAAGGGTGCATTGGTGGAAAGTTTACGCCCGGCACTCTATCCTTGATATTAAACACCTTACCGTTTAAGGCAGTACATATCGGGCAAGCGTGACCGTCCTCGACTATCGAATATTCGTACTGCTTAAAGTCCTCGCTAAAGCCTTGAATTGAACTCTCGTTCATTACATATGTACCCTCGGTATATATAAGCCTGTAAGCGTTATTGCGAGAGACAGTCTCGAATTTATCGGTTATCTGCTTTGTAAGTTTCTCATAGGCTTCACCCCTTGCAAAGCCTTGTGCAAGTTCGGTATTAAGAGTATCGGCTAACTTTTGGGCGTTATCCCATATCCTTTGTGAGAAATTCTTACCGTTCGACCATTCGGTATTGACAAAGCCTTTAACAGTCTGCTCATTAACCATACTGAACACTTTACCGTTAGCCGTATCGGCGGCTTTGCCGTACCTTTTTGCCTGCTTCTGCAAGTGGGCGGTAAGTTCTATATCTGTTATCGCTCCGAGGCGTAACTGAGCCATATATACGCTCTGCTGTAAGCCCTCTAACCTTGTAAGTTTATAGATATTCGCCCTTGTCGGCATTAAATGCGAATATTGAGGATACTTCCGAGCGAACTCGTCCATATCCTCATATAACAACTGTATATCGTCACTGCTCATCTGTTGGAGCAGTTTTCTATACTCAATTATGTTATTTTCGCCGTATTTTTGGTAAAACGAGGCTATCTCCTTATCAAGCCGCTTTGCCTCTCTCTTATAATAATTGACAAGTCGTCTCTTAAGCCTCTCTTCGTCCTTTTCGAGGGATTTATTCAGTTGTTTTGTCCGTTGTTCCCAATAATTCATCGTCTACCGTCCTATTAACCGCATAATCGGTGTTATACTCCGTCTCGTCGTTCTCCTCGTCTATCTGTGCGAGTTCATCATCGACATTATCAATAGCAGATATAACAGAAAGGCTCGTTCTCTTGCTTGTAATGCCTTGCATTTTAGAGGCGATGTCAACCTCTTCTGCTAGGTTCGCAGGATAGTTGAAGTTGAAGATATATCGGAGAGTCACCCAACTGTCGGGAGACATTCCACTAATCGGGTTGCTGAATATAACCTTATAACGGTTATTGAGTAACTTCTCAAACTTACGCTTCTTAGTATTTGCCAAGTCGGACATAGCCTTTAATTTATATCTAAGGGCGATACCGCTTGATGTAGCAAAGTTCTCGTCGCTTATATTCGCTACCATTGCGATGTTAAATATAAGCCGTTCAAGCCTGTTAATGAGGTTCTCCTGCGTAGTGTCCGCTGAGGGCTTCTGCATAAAGTCAACATCAACGCCCGAGAGGTTGTCCGTCTCAATATTGATGATTCTATCTTGACGGATTGTCCTTGTCTCCTCTTCTTCAAGCCTCGGACCCAAAACTTTAAGATAAGCGTCGGCGAATGCGTCCACATCGTTTGCCTTTTCGCTTATAGCCTTGTTATATGCGTCTATCATCGGCATTTCGCTCTCAAATATGCCTTGTCGCTCGTCATTGTCGCTCATTTCGTTAGCAGGGACATATTGGAAACCGTGAGTTCTGCCACCCTTCCAATCAATCTTTAATGCTCCGTTATTCTCGAAGTAGTAAACGCTAGTACTGTCACTGAATGAGCCTCGCTCAATGTTGTCTGAGCCCTTGTAATATCTTATGAAGTATTTGGGTTTCGGTACAATGCCGTCATCGTATACCATTACTGAATTGGTCGGAGACGAAACGGCAACGCAGATATTAGCACTATCGTCGACATAGTATAACTCATAAGCCTTGCCATATATCGAACTAGTCTTTGACAGTTCGGAGTTAAGGTCATCCTGAATGTTGTATGCCTCCAAGGTTTCCACATACGCCTTAACCGTATCGTCGAGGGTTTCAACCTTTATCGGATTGCCGATGAAAAAACCGTTGAATACATCAACTATATACTTTGCAAAATTAACGGCTATTCTATTATCAGGCTTATAGTAAGGCTTTGCCGGAAGTGTAAATATCTTATATTTATTCTTGTAAGCGTCCCCGAGTTCTGCATATCGTTCGGTTGTTATGCTTTTATTCGTCTGTATAATCTCCGACAGTAAGTCGTCAGTCATAACCTCATCGGACTTCATTCGGAATAGTCCGTTATCATCTATTGTAATTAACAATTAAAATCCCCCTTTAACTGTATGGAATTTAGTCTTGTGCTCGAAACTCCTCAACAGGCTTGCCGCGCTGTCGGGAGCGTCGTCGTGTTGTGCGTTCTCGGTGTAGTCGCATATCTGAGCGATATATTCGGGGTCTGTTTCGTCGAACCAATATATCCGCTCCCAATTTTTCTTAAGATAAGTGCTTATCTTGACATATTTATTCTGCTTTTCATGATACAGGTGGGCTATATGTCCTCTCTCGCTTAATTCCGCCTTAAGATAGCCTTTATCAGCATTCTGTTCGCAGATAATCGAGCCTACCCTGAACCGCTCCATAAGGACATCTATATCGGTCAAGCAATCGTTAATATGTTTATGCCACAACTTGCCGAGGGCATATATCTTACCGCCCTGCTCTTTCATAATCGTAAATGCCGTGCCGTCCGCTCCGCCATATGAAGCGTCCACCTGTGCCCGGCTCTCGTATAACAACTCGTCGACAGCCTTAACATAGTTCGGATTGCCGAAAAGAGCGTCCTCGTCTGCTATATGTTTTAACTCGTAGTTCGCAGAAAAAAGGCTCGCACTCATTGATTTTTTGAGTTCGAGCAATTGTTCTTTACTTATTAACCCTGTGCTGTAGCAGTCATATATATGTTTATTCGGCATTCCGCTGATAGCGTCGTCCTTATGCCACGGAGTGCCTGTATTGATGAAGCGACCGCTTCTATTCTTGACATTCTGTAATTCTTGATAGCGTAGTTTCGTTTTATCTCTTTCGGCTTTCGATATTCTGTCGGTAAGATTTACTATATCGTCGGTGATGATGATATCGGCGTGCTTACCTGTTATTGAAGTGCCAATGCCCAATCCCAATAATTGACTGTCACCCTTAATCGTTGTGCATAAATTAGTGTGAATTTCGCTGTCCGTCCGCTTAATGAACGCTAACACCTTACCGTTGTATAACTTATTGATAATCATCTGCATACAGCCGCTCTCGAGGATTTTCGCCACTTGCTTAATGACTACTTGCACATCGGTATCAGTCTTACGGAAGAACAGCACCGTCTTATTTGGGTATATAACGATATTGAGAGCGAGGAAGAGACTTAATACGGTTGTCTTATATGAGCCTCTGTGACCTAATAAGGTGACATCATCTTTACTGAATAAAAATAAACGAAGCCACTTGTTATGTAACTCCGTTAAATCTTTGAATCCTACCCATTGACCGACTCGATAAGGCTCATTCTTTATCAGCCTCAGTATGTCCTGCCGAGTCAAAATAAGCCTCCATTTCCTTTATGCTTTGGTCGTCGTTTTCTAACTTGATAGTTTCCTTAGGCTTCTGTCCTAAGGTGTCTCTCAGCAATTCAAAAGCCTTGTTATCCATTTTTGCCCTCTCTATAAGGTTGTCGGCTAACTCGTTCAAATCGGCAACTTTAAGTCTCTTTTCGAGGGTCTCTTTTATCAATTTTTTTTCTCTTTTTGCCACGCCCGAAGCGATACCGCCGTTTCGTCCACTTCTCGCCGCTTTCTCGCCGCTTTTGAATTGTGTATCTTTGCCTTTAAGTAAGTTTTCATTATTTGCCATAATACCGCCCCTTTCTGTTAATCTAGGCATAAAAAAACACCAAGTGCAAAGCACCTGATGTTTTCTCAAATAAGGAGGTAAAAAATGAAAAGACAAAATCTATGATAAGAGGTGAAATCTTTTTGTCCTTTTTTTCACATCTACCATTATATATTATAATGCATTCATTATGAACATTCTATTGAATAGTGTTGATAAGTGTTGAAAGTTTGCGAAAAAATATTGCAAAAAACTATTGACATAACACGCATTGCGTGCTATACTATAAGAGAACTAAGGGAAATAACCTTAGAGAGACAAAAAACGGACTATTCAAAATTAAACATTGCACCGGCTTCGGTTGGTGCTATAATGAAAAAAAAGGAGATTAAAAAATGAAAATTTATGAAGTAATATCAGGTCAATATCAAATGGAAGGTGGCTCACGTACTTATGGCGATGAGTGGGTTTCTTACCTTGGCGTGGATTTTTCTGCTGCAAAAAGAGCCTTAATCGAAGAATCATCAACAACGAGAAACAATGAGAAATACTACACAGAAGGTAGAATTTTTGAAATTGACGATGATGTCGATGTTGATGATAAGGACGAATTAACAAATGCACTTTGCGATTGTTGCGGATTTGACACATTCTATTCGGATTTTGCGATGACAGAAAAAGGATAAACTTCTATGACCATTATCGAGTTATACAACCGCACAGGAATGTCACAGATTGAGTTTTCACGCCGCCTTGGCATTCCATATAGGACAGTTCAAGACTGGATTGCACAAAAGCGCACACCGCCTGATTACATTATCAATTTGGTAGCATACTATCTGATTAACGAGAATATGATATAACAAAAAAGAGGGGCATTACTGCTCCTCTTTTTTATTTAGTATTTCCTGCACCTCGTTAATCGCCTCAGAATGTAACTTTCTCACATATTGCTCGGTATATTTTATCTCTCCTGCAATCTGCACCAGTGTTTTGTGTTCTTGGTATCGCTTATGTAACACCGTTCGCTTCTTCGGGTCGGGCAACATTTCTATGACTGCCTGCACTTCTTTCGTTGCCTTTATCCACTCAGCGGTCAGTCTTTCTAATTTTACTTCAAGTTCGATAATTCGGTCTACTACCGCAGAAAAATCCTTATTTGCGCCCTTACCGCCCACCACAGGCGATAACACAGCACTTATTTTTTCTGCTTGACACCGCAAGACCAATATATCAGTTGCTATCATCTTCATGTTGCAATCAAGCTGAGCCGGACGCATAAGAAAATCCTTAGCATTCATTATTCTAATTCCTTTCGTCTACACTTTTACTATAAATTCGATAAATTCTACTACTCCCCATTTCTTTATATCTGAGTTGTCATCATTTTTGTTTTTAACAAAAAAATCTATCGTCTTTTCATCAAGCCCGGTATACTCACAAACAAATTTTAAGTCCTTATCATTTGTTGCAACATCGGTTATACCTAAAAGATAATCAGTTGAAACATTTAAGCAATTAGCAATTTGTATTATTTGTGTGGTATTAGGTGTTCTATCACCTTTGCACCAATAAGACACAATGTTATCTTTAACATTTAATTGTTTAGCTAATTCTTTTTGTAATGTATTATTCATTGCTAAAGCAGAATTTATCCTGCTACCTATTATCTTTTTGTTATCCATATTTACCTCTAACGCCTTATTTAACAAAGTTGTTATGTTATCAATATCGCATAACAATATTGATTTATTCATCGTTCTCACTCCAATCTAAAGCCTGTCCGCAGTTCGGGCAAAATTTAGGCTGTAAACCTGCGAATTTCAATTCCATTTCATCGCCCAAATAATACCTGCAAACAGCACAGTAATAATCGTTTTGCTTGTGTCCTTTGTATTTGTCAGGCTTTTTTGGTATTTGCTTTTCAAGTGCCTTATGGATTACTTCTCTGCACCCAATAAGCACTTCTTTCGGTATTGACTTTCCCTTATAAACAAAAGAGAAATCGTCCACAAGTGCATTTGCTTCTTGATATGTCATTCTTCTACCTCGCTTTTAAGCCATAACTTCCTATTTCTAATGCACAGTTGACAGCGACTGTCAAAGTCTTTTTCATAATAACCGCATTTGTCGATATCTCTTATTTTGCACGGATAGCAACGATTATCCGAAAGTATCTCATCAAGCCATTCAGCCATTTCCTCAATACTCATATTTTTAATTTTTTCAAAATTTGTCATTCTTCTACCTCCATAATTTACCTTTATTGACCGATGTCTACCTGCCATATGTCAGTGATAGGAACGCCGAAGCGTTTTTTATATAATCCTTTTCCACCCGAATGTTTGCACTCATTCGTTAAGGGTGTCTCCACTCACCCTGAAAACCTCTATGGCATACGGCGAGGTAGCACATCGCTTTTGTTATAATTTTTTATTCATTTTTGCTCCGCATATTGGGCAGTATTGAAATCTGTTCTCATTCTTGTTGTCCACATCAAATCCGGTGCTTTTTCCGCACCGAGAGCAAATTAGTATTTTTTTAGTCTTACTACGATAATCAACAATCCAGTGAGCACGGCGGTCACATAGGTCGCATACTGTCGGTTGTTTAAGGATTAAATCGTAATAATAACTATTACAATCATTCCACCCCTGATGTTTCGCACTTGCAATTTCATCTTCCATTTGCGGATTAAGATATTCTGGTCTATTCTCTATTAGCACTGTTCTATCAATTAATACAGCCATTTAATCACTCCTTATCATCTGTTCAAAAATTCTTTCCAATACTCTCACAACAATGCCTTAGCCTGTGCTCCTATTCCTGCGAATAGCTCAATTAATCTAATCGGCTTTGTGATTTTATATTCAGGCTTTAGACTATCAAAACTAATCTGTGTCATCTGCCTTATCCCCCTTAAATTTACTGCCGGGCTTAGTACATGCACCGAAAATGTTAAACATACATCTTTCCTCACATTTGTCTATTCCATTGTAGAATGGGCAGGAGGAGGGTTCGGGTCTTAAATCTCTCATACTTCCCTCACCCTTATGCCGTATCGTTCAAGCATTAACTTACGCTTAATTTTGAAAATCTCGTAAGCGTTGCCCTTTTTACATCCTTTGACATCTTCAACAACAGTCTCTCCGTTTTCCTTGTAACGAAAATCTGCTATATATCTGACTGCCCTCTCAACGACTTTACCGTTGATTTTTTGCGAGGGTATGAGTTTATATTCGACTTGTAATTCAAGGTCGCTGATAGCCCCACAGCGTTCAAGGAGTTTTAATTCGCTATACCTCTGTGCTTCCTTTTTGCTTGCGAACTCTATTCCGTCAACCTTAACTTTGATTGCGTTATATTTATTCATCTTCCTCTTCACTCCTCAAATTCCATGCAGAGACAGCCGTTTCATATGCTCGCTCTTTTTGATAATCATAATTTTTGTTATATATAGCGGTCTTTCCACGCCCCCCACACACAAGACAAATAACCTCCGTAAAAGTCAACCTTGTTTTTGGATTGTATTTTTCATTAAGCATTGCCTTTCCGCCACAAAACGGACATTTTTTCAATTCAAAATCCATTATCTGCCTCCATGTAATAAGTCCTTACCCTCGATGTGCCATATTGATTACGAGTTTCTTTCCAACCTTTCTTAATCGGATAACCTAAGCGGATTAACTCGCTTACTCTCGACCGTACTGCTCCCACACCGATTTTTACACCGGTGTAGTCAGTTAAAATTCCTCCGTCAAGCAAGTATTCAAGCACTCTATCTCGTTGAGTTTCTAATTTCATCTTATACCTCCTAAACACTAAACGGTAAATCATCGTCATCATCAACGATTTCTTCAAAGTCGCTGTTATCTGTGCTTGAATATTTCGCCGCAGATTCAGGTTCAATATCCATACTGCCGCTCTCGTTCTTTGAACCGCAAAAAGATACATTATTTGCAAGTACCTCTGTCTGCTTTCTGTTATTACCGTTCTTGTCTGTATAACTGCTGGTCTGAATAGTACCTTCAACAGCAATCATACTTCCCTTGTGGAAATAGCGTGAAATAAATTCCGCTGTCTGTCTCCATGCAACACAGTCGATGAAATCTGCTTGTCTCTCCTGCCCTCTCGGCTGATATGTTCTGTCAACCGCAATCTGAAAACGAAGTACAGACACTCCATTTGGTGTGCTTATCAATTCAGGCTCGTATGTCAATCTGCCCATTAGTGCTACCATATTAATCATTTTTCTTCTCTTTTAGGTACTCCTTTATGCTTTTATAAAGCGATTTAGCAATTTTATATTCGTTCTCGTTACAAATGGCTTCGTCCTCGTTATCGTAAGCAACTATAAGTAAAAATAACGCCCATTTAATTAACATCAATTCTTCTGTTGTAAATCTATCAGATTTGTTCATTTCGTATCTCCTAATGTAGTTTTATATTTTTCGTGTAAAGTCTTGAATTTGACCCCTCAGCGGTCGAATTACAAATAGTTCTTGCCGAACTCGGATATAAACTTTGGAATATCCCACCCCTCTTGCTTCATAATCGCCATTTGACCGATTCGGTGAAGTTCGTCCATAACCTCTTTGTTGTGATGAACACCGTTAGGCGGCTCGTTATGGCAATCGTGATGTAGCCTTACCTTAAGTCCGTAGCGTTCGCTTTTGGAGCGGTAAGGTCCGCCGTAGATGTGATGCCACTCGCTCGCTCCGTGACCGCCGCAAATAAAGCAAATATCATCATCGGTCTGTAAGATTGATCTAGCCATTCTCACCCCACCTGTCAATCAAGGTCTGTAACTCCTGTGGTGTCATTGTTTGAATGCCCAACGCTTCGCAGTCGGCTACAACCGCCTTGATAAGCCTTGACATTCGCTTTTTTGAGTAACAACTACCGCCGTAATAAAAGCGGATAATCTTTGTGTCCGGCACAGAGCCGTCATCTACAAGTTCTGTGAACCAACCTAAGCCGTAAGCGTTCCACACCGCCGTCATAGCCTTTACCGCTTCTGTCGGTATTTGATATTCAATCGACCGACCATAATGCTTTATGTAACTCTGATATATGTTGTCTTTGGTGGCTCGCTCGTCATTCTTTGACAGTTCCTGCTCGAGTTTTCCTATCAGCACCCACATATACGAATTAGCATTCAATGAGCGTTTCTCTCGGTGCTGAATCAATCGACAGTCGAGGTCTTTATCTTGCAAGGCTTCAAGGGTGCTTAGGATATTGCTGTCGCTCTCTATGGTCACCCTTGCGTTGCCTGTCTTAAAGTCTCGGGTAAGGTCTACTATCCTGCACTTGAAGTTATCCATTGTTCGCCTCGTTTATGCTCTTGCACCATTTCAGTAGAACCTCAGCCTGTGCCTTAGCCGTTTGGTATTTCTTTTTTGCTTCCGCTATCCACACATCGGCGGTCTTGTCGCTTTTGCTTGCGAGAGTGTCGGCATAAATCTTGATTTTCTTTTCGTAGTCTACAGCGTTCTTGTCTGCCTTAGCGTTGTCTTGATTGTTAATTGCATTTGTCAACTCTTCTGCTGAGCATATCGAGCCGTCTATCCCTATTCCGAGGAATCCTAAAGCCCTGCCGACCGCCGAGGTCTCGCAATTCTCAACATATGATGTCTTGTTAATGTATGATGAACTTTTTGTTTCCTCTGCAATACCACTTGCAAGGAGATTGCCGTCATCGTCATATACGGTCGCCTTAATAACGCATATACCGCCGTCAAGATGAAGAATATTTGTGTCTATCCTACCGTCAGGCATTAACTGTCTGAATGCATTAACTCTTTGATTAACCTCAACATAATCTTTGCCCTTGATAGGAGTAGTCTTTAATTGCTTATTCACACTTGTGATTTGGTCGTAAGTTATCACTTAATCTGTACGCCCCCATTCTTAATTAACTCTGCACCCGGTACTTCCTGCCCCTGCTTTAACGCTTCCTTGATGTCCGCAAGGCTGAGTTTCTTCGGTTGTTCCTTATAGAACTGCTCAGGGATTGCCTCTTGATTGCTGATTGCCACCTTATCTCTGTAAGACAGCACAACACGGAATGTGCCGACCTCAACAGCCTTTTGTCCTGTGCTTTCAAGGAATGCAAGCATATTGCCCTTAATTCGCTCAATGTCCTTTTTACATTTTTGCTCCGCCTTATAGCAACGCTCTTTTTCGGCGGCGAACATATCCGATTCGCCCTTGAGTTGATTAATAACTTGACAACAGGCTTCTAACTTCTCATTCGCTCCCATTCCCTCAAGGGTGTCTTGTAGGGTCTGCTCGTCAATCTCATCTGCTTGCAGTAATTCGTATAGTTCTGCTCCTGCTTGTGTCATTTCATATAACCTCATCGGTTAAGCCTCCTCATATTCAATCTTGTAGTCTTTATGCTGACATAGAATGTCCTCAATCTCACGGCTTGTAAGATTATCAAGCCTATACATCAGTCTGCCTTGCTCGTTGAAAATCAATCCTTGATACATTCTTAATACTCCATATTTCGTTGTTCAAATTCTATATTAATTTTCGGACACCATGAATTGTTTATTGCTGAGGAAACATTATCAATAAATGCGTCAGCAAACTTTTCATAGTTCACTTTCTTTTGAAGTTCTTGCCTAATCATTTTTGTAATTTCGGGTCTTTTTTCTTCAACCATTGCTTGCATTTCTTCTTTGACAACATCAGTGATTAAATTCTTAACATAGTATTCAAGTAACGACTGTTCGTTATCACGAGGATAATTACTTATACAACCCTTTCTATCAACCTTTGTGTTCAAAACCGCATTAACAATTTGACTTACAATCTCGTTTTTGCCGTTCAGACTTTCGGCAATTCCTAACATCACGGATTGCTGAACTGCTTCTGCCAAATAGTTTTTGTCTATATTCAAATCAAGTCCTACAATATTACTCATAATTAATCTCCTTAATACTCCTTTAATTTTTCGAGAATTGCTAAACAATTCTCTGCTGTTATTTTAATTGTTGTATGTCGACCGAATACCGCCCTGCCTTGCTCGTCAAGGTAGAAGAAATGGTCAAGATTGTTTTTATTCGGAAACACCCGAATTTCAAAACTGTTAAGCCAATTATGGCACTCGAATATTATCCCGGTGTTTGAAGCCTGCGTTATGCAATACGATATAGTCGCTATCGTTCCGAGAATGCCTGCAGCTTCGTAATCTATCTCACACATTCCTACCGAACTCCCTTTCGCAACATTCACCGCAATAATCACGGTCATTGATATGGTAATAAGTACCGTATATCTCCTCGTGGCATATATCGCATTCCGTCCATTCCTCGCAATGCCTGTTACGGCAGTTATCGCAATCGCCGTTATCTACTCCGTTACATCTGTGTATTGTCCTCAATCTCCTTTCTTAACGCTATCATGTAGCATTCAGTCCAAGACGGCTCGTCTATATTCACATACTCAATAGGCGTTACCCTTTTCGGCTTTTCTTCCTCTGTCATTGCTCTTTCGGCTTCCTTAGAAGTCGCAAACGCAAGGACTAAGAATATCATTGCAAGAGCGTATACGATTGCCGCCAACCACCAAGTATGAATTACTCCGATTATGCAAACGGTGCAGAAAACTACCGCCGCCGCTGTGCAGGCTGTATGTATCTTTTTTCTCATTCCTCAAAGTCCCCCTTTCTTACAGCCTTTTGAAAATAATTCTTGAACGCTGTTATCTCAACCGTCATTTCCTTACCGTAATCGCAACAGGGAAAATCGGGTCGGTGGAAGATTGCTCTTGCACTTACCGTGTTAATTCCGAGAATTTTCGCAACATCACTCACCTTGAGAAACTTTATCTCCTGCCTGAGTGCTTCGGACTTAGCCTGTGCTTGCTCTAACTTGTTGAGAATATCCTCAACATCACTTAGGCATTCCTTAATTCCGATAGGCTTCACCTCTACGCCTAAACTTGTTGTCATTTCCATTTTTAACCTCCTTAAATTAAATGCTGTCATACAGCTTGTCTAAATCTTCATTCAACATTGCCCTGCGGTTGATTTCCTCAATATCATAGGTGCTGTCAATTTCGGGCTTTTTGTTTTTCCTATCCTCTTTCACTGCCTTGACTACCCAATCCGTTATCGCAATATAATCGCTGTTATACTTTTTGCCTGACTTTTCTTTATACCGGTCAAGCCTTTCGATTAACTGTTCGGGATTTCCGTACTGTTCGATTAAGAGTTTATATTCGTCATCCGAGAGAAGAACATTTTTATACTTGCCGTATGCTTTTTTTGGCGTGTGTGGCTTATCCTCTTTATTACTTATATTTGTATATTCACTCTCTATACTCTTATTCTCTATACTCTTATCTCTTATATCTATTCTCTTATATCTATTCTCTTGTGTTACAATGTAACGCTCACTATCGTTACATTCAGCGTTACAATGTAACGCTTTCTGTCGGTGCTTTCGCACACGCTGTGCTGAACTTGTCTCACTTCCGATTGTCGCTTCCGTATAAGGGATGTTATATATTCCATTATCTTTTTCGACTATCATTCCGAGTTTCTTAAACAGTTCCAAACCAACGAGAACGGTATCAACGGAGAACTTTGTATCTCTTGCGATTTTTTCGGCGTCATAAGGTATCGTCATTTCGCCGATTTTAGTCGCCATATCGCCATCGGTGTTTTTCGTTTGTAACAGCAATTTGAGATATAAGACAATGTACTCACAGCCGTTTTTCTGCGAAAATAGAAAATCTACGGTGTCAAGGTTGAAAAAGTTTTCGTTTAACTTTATCCAAAAGTATCTTTTTTCAGCCACTTTCAACCTCCTTATGTTACTTTTTAGTAACAGATTAACTAAAAAAAATATTCGCCTTTTCGTCATTATCACTGATTTGTAGAATGGAGCAGATTTGCTTTGCTTCCTCAATAGTGAAATGCGTTTTATTTGCGATTTTTTTATTTAGCGTAGATATGCTAATCCCAAGTCTATTAGCCATTTCTAATTGAGTAACTGAATGTAAAGCCATATGACTTTTTAACAAATTACTATTTATCATAATATGCCTCCTTTCTACCATATTTGGCGTGTTACCTTTTCGTAACAACTATATGTTACCATATCGTAACAGGCTTGTCAACACTTTTTCGTAACATTTTTTAAGAAAATGCAAAAATATGTTGCATTTTAGTTACAAATATGCTATATTTTAACAAAGAGAGGGTACAAAATGAATATAACACAGGAAAGAATTAAAGAAGCTATTAAAAATAGTGGACTGTCATACAGAGAATTAGCAGAAAAAATAGGTATATCATCAACATCTATTTATCGTTATGTGCAGAAATCTGTTGACAAAATTCCGCTATTTGTTATTGAAAAAATCGCAAATGTAACTAATACAGAT
>ERZ1026898.456-NODE-456-length-24860-cov-8.341020_pt1 | contig 24860 bp, 17 predicted proteins | sample MGYA00380178_ERZ1026898 | MGnify/ENA primary metagenome ERZ1026898 (study PRJEB33269, sample SAMEA4719814) | human gut metagenome | biome: human-associated habitat; feature: organic feature; material: feces | place: Cameroon | collected 2013-10 ...
CAATTACTTGTACGACCTCACGTCGCAATTCTTCTGCAAAGATACGACTTTTCCTTGTAACTTCCAAGGTTTTAGGGAAAAAATACTTGAAAAGGGGGAGGAGAAAGAAAAAATAGGCGTCTCTCGGAATTGAGAGCCGCCTATTGATATTTAGTTTATTTGATGAAGCAAATGCTTACTTCTTAGTCATTTCACACTTTGCATAGCCATCAGCCCAAGGATAAAGCTTGATATCGTAAGTGCCTTCTTCTACAGCGATGTTTGCAGGATTACCCTTTGAAGTGAGGTTATCTAACTCTCCACCCCAGTTGATGTCCCAACCATCGTTAGCGCGGAACTTGATTACACCAGTTTTCAAAGTGATGTCTTTGACTTCCCAATAGCGACCTTCCTTAGTTTCCTTGTTGTAAGGAACATATGTCATATTAATGTCGTCGCCGCCCCAACCATTTTCTGTTGCGTCACCAATGATACCAATAGTGGTGATAGGAGTCAATTCGTATTTCTTTTCAGACAAATCAACATCTACCTTATAGAAACCTGCAGGTTGAGTCATAATGATGTTGTCATCTGCCTCGCCGAAGAATGCTCCACCATAGTTGGTGCCATCCCAGTTTGGTTGTGAGCAGAACTTGAAACCACTACCGTCCAAGAACATATAACCTGTGTATTTTACTGCATCTTCACTTGAAAGGTAGTCAATATGGCTCCATCCATTAGCATTGCCTGCCATATAGAGCACAGGTTTAGCAAAAGAGTATGTCAGGTTGTTCATGTCGAGTGTTACAATCCATGTACCAGCTCCTGGAATAACCATGGTCTGTAATGCACCCCAGCTATCGCCATAAAAATAGATATAGCCAGAACCATCTTCACAACCATTCTCCTTACATCCTAGAGCACCAGTGTCCATGATTTTCCAATCACCATCTGCGTACTTGCTACTTTCATAGAACTTAAACCAGTTCTTTTCTTTCTCTGTGGTAACTTTGAGCTGGTAAACACCATCAGCAATCTTTTTCATATATTGAGGGTCGGTTGCATCCCAGCTTTTTCCGTTAATATCACCCAGCATGAAGTAACCATTTTCATCGATTGCAGGAACTGGACTTGTTGTTAACTTACCTGCAGTTTCTCCAGCTGAATTGATGGAGATGACATCGCCAGATTCTAGGTTTATTGAAACCTTTGACTCTACTTTCAAATCATAAGTTTTGCAGGCGCGTGAATTACTGTTGTCGCAGAGGAACTTTTCCAGATCTTTTGCGCTTACCTGGATGCTATTGCCGTTAATTTCTCCTTTGATGACTTCATTATTCACTTTCAATTCTCTCAGTGTATAGCCTGTAACATTGTCATTTGTAGAGTTGAGCTGGACGAGATTGATGATTCCATCTTCGTTGTCAGACATGCTACTTACTGCTTCAGAACCAGGTGTAAATGTGATTCCGTATTGGGCAGCTGATGCTTCCTGCTCATTGGCTTGTGGATTAGCCCAATCATCGTAGTCGCCGTTGCAGCTGGCAAGTGTAATACTTGCCAAGACTGCTAAGCTATATAATAATGTTTTTTTCATTGTGCTTTGGTCTTAATTATTTAACTTCTGCTTTATAATTATCCAAGTCGATATACAACTTCTGGCCTTCGGTGGTCGTTACAGAGTAATCACCTCCTTCCGTTTTCGCCCAGTTTTCAGGTATATCATTTTTACGCCAGAACAATTCTCCATTCTTTGTGTTAAAGGTGAACTCTGTACGATACCAGTCTAAATCGCCAACCTTAACAGCTACACGAAGTTCTGCGCTTGCAAGGAATGCAGGTGATTCCCATTTGCCGCTTGGATCGCTTGGAGCTTTTAACGCAAAATTCTCATCAAATACCCAAGGATCACAGGTCTGCTTCATACAACCACCAAAGAGATAAACCTTTGTTGGGTAGATAGACAGTGTCCAAATGATGTCCTTCTTGTCTTCTGTGATTTTACCTTCGAACAAGAGGGTGTACCAACCTGCGTTAGCAGCCTTGATTCTGTTCTTCTCACCTTCTGTAATACCAGCGTTGGCTTCATCGTTGATTCCTCCAATGATGTCGCTAAAACCACGATTATCGTTGTTCTTTGTACCCCACTGGAATTCACCACCTGCTGGCAGGTAGATAACGCCATAATACTTACCTGTTACACCCCATACCTGAGGAATTGCTTTCCAGCTTTCCCATGGTGTCTGAATAGAACTACCTGTCAAGTAAAGCTTTTCTGTAAACTTAGCATCAGGAACTTTATAGACTGCTTTTACAGAAGGCAAGGTAATTGCATTCGAGAAGGTTTCTCCCAAATTTGGATTGCTTGTACCGCCAATAACAGCACGGAGACGAATGTAAATAGGCATTTCTTCAGGAAGTATTCCATTAGGATTAGCTGCCTTGAAAAGAGCTATTACCGCATCATTTACCTCAGATGCATCCACCTCCATTTTTGTTCTCTGGTAGAATGTCTTTAATTCTGAGTGGGTGGCATTACGGTCGTTTACGAAATTTGGATCGACAGATACCTGTACATAGTATTTCACTCCGTAGGGTACTCCTCCATAATTTGGTTGAGAACATGTCAGGTTCAATTTTTTTGCATTGGAGAGATCGTATGTATTTTTTTCTGCAAGTGCAGGAGTATTCAATACAAATTCCTCTGCGACATGACTCAAGTCCAATGTAGGGTTGCTGTCTCTGTCATCATCACATGATGTAAAGAGCAAAGGGAGAACCATTGCTGGCAGCAACATGAATTTGAATATTTTTTTCATAATTGATTTCTTTTATTTTAAATCTGGTTTCCTAACAATTAGTATTTTGGGTTCTGTGTCATGTTAGGGTTGTTCTTTGTCTCATTGCCTGGAATAGGATAGATGTCATAGTGAGCCTCAATACCAGTTCCATCTGCTACACCGCCCTTGAAATTCCAGAGATACTTAGAACCTGTGAACAATCCAAAACGAACCAAGTCTGAACGGCGACGGCCTTCCATGTAGAACTCACGGCACCATTCGTCGATAAGAGTCTGCTCATCTACAGATGTTGCCTTTACTTCACGGTTGGCACGATCCTGAACCATATTGATGTCAGCCAAACCGTCCTGGCTACCATTGAGGCGGTACTTAGCCTCTGCACGGGTCAGATAGATTTCTGCCAAGCGGAACAATGGGAAGTCTGTGTCTGAATAGTTCTGGTGATGCTGTGGTGTACCATCTGCGTGGGTGTTGCTCCACTTTACGATAGATGCTCCATTCAGAGGACTTGTTATGGCATCGCCTGGTGTAAGAGTACGTACTTTGTCGTCACAGCCACCTATACCCATATAGAAGAGGGCACGATCGTCTTTTGCCTGTGCGATAACATCTGCTGTACTGAATTTCTTCTCTTTATCCTTTGCAATAATCTTGTCTCTATCAGCATTAGCTACGAGATCCGCTTTGTCTGCCTTAGGAATATCCTCATTAGGGAAGAACTTCTTTACCAAGTCTACACGGGCAAACAGACATTTCCACGAATCACTTGTACTTGCGTAAGGCATGCCTGCTATGCTGGTCGCATTTACGAGGTAAGAAGTGCCAGCATAAGCACGAGTCTTAACACCATCCTGACGGATAGGGAAGATGATTTCCTTCATTGCTTCTGGGTTGCAGTCATTATCGCCCATGAACAACTGCTGATAACCGCTGTAGCCATTCTTCTCATTACGGCAAAGTGCGTATTTATCTTTGCCTTCACCATCGATAAGCTTGTCGCAATACTCGATAGCCTTTGGGTAATCCTTCACCTGACCATTGGTATAAACGGCAGAGTTAAGAGCCAGACGGGCATGGAGCGCATAAGCTGCACCACGGTCAGCACGTCCGAAATTCTCAGAATTGTTATAAGCACCAACCTCAGCCATCATTGGTTCGATGGTAGTCAACTCTGTGTCAATCCACTCATAGAGATCCTTGCCTGACTTCTCTACAGGGAGAGAATCGTCGAAGGTATCCTTGAAAGGAGCTTTGCGGAAGAGGTCAAGGAAATAATAGTAGTTCAAGGCACGGAGGAAGCGAACTTCTGCAACTTGGTCATCTTTCAGTTTGCCAGTCTGCTCTGTAATAAACTGGTTGTACAAGGTAATGTCGAAAATCAGACGCTGGTATGCCCAGTTGATACGTACATTATCTTTGGTCCAGTTCATGTTGGTAATTGGAGCGATACCATCATTCTCCTGCCAAGCCCACAGAGTTTCGTCTGTCATCAACTCTTCTAAGTTGAACATTGTACGGATAAATCCGCTTTCACCTTCATCGCAACTCAAGTCTGCTATACCTGCAGGACCTTTCTGACCAGTAAGGCCAAGAGTAGCATACTGCTTAGCCAAGAGCCCCTCTACTGAGTATGTTGGGTAATTATGTGGGTCAACAGACTTGATGTTCAGTTCGTCTGCGCAAGAGACAAAGCCCATGCACAACATACCTGCCATTGCAGTCTTAATCAATATTTTTTTCATAATTGTCTCCTTTAAATATTTTAGAAGTTAAGATTCAAACCAAGCTGGAAGCTTATTGGACGTGGGTAAGGATTACTGTCGATACCGCTGCTTACCTCTGGGTCGATACCCTTATACTTGGTAATGATGAATGGATTCTGGACTGTGAAGAAGATACGTCCACTGCAAATCTTCTCTGCACCTACCTTTATCAAGGCTGGGAAACTGTAACCCAATGTCATGTTGCTACACTTCAGATAAGAAGCATTGCGTACGAAATAGTCGCTCGTGTTAGTCGCATTGGAAGTTTTACCCGTAAAACCAAGATTGACAGCTTCTGTTGTCGTATTTCTGTAGAGACCATCTTTGTTGATGTCGGCAAGAACAGCCTTATCATTCAAGAAGTCGTAGTATACATAGTTGCCGAAAGAAGCATGGAAGGCTGCGCTGAAGTCCCAGTTCTTATAGATGAACTTGGTAGTGAAACCCATGATGACGTCAGGAGCTGGACTCTTGTAGCAATAACGGTCATCATCATCAATTGTACCATTTCCGTTACGATCAACATAAGCACCCTCAATAGGCTTGCCGTTCTCATCGTAAATCTGCTGGTAAACATAGAATGAATTGATTGGCTGACCTACCTTGTTTACCTGAATCTTGGTATTGTTACCACGAGATACCTTGTCGCCAGTCCATACCCAGTCTTGCAAACCTGCTTCCAACTCAGTGATTTCGTTGTGGTTCCATCCGACGTTGTAAGTTACGTCCCAAATGAAGTCTTTGGTAACGATAGGCTTAACGTTGAATGCCAACTCAACACCGTAGTTCTCCAAAGAACCGATGTTCTTCAGAAGTTGGTCACCAAAGTTGGTACCACCAGCAATGGCAACGCTTGCCAAAAGATCGGTTGTCTTACGATAGTAACCATCTACATTCACACCGAAACGACCATTGAGAGCAGTGAAGTCGAGACCTGCATTATAGGTTGTTGTCTTTTCCCATGTCAAGTCAGGATTGCTTGCTGTTGGGCGTAAAGTCTGGTAATATTTATCACCGAATGGATACTGTGCATAACCATTGCTGACTCTATACAGGGTAGAATAGTAGAAGTCATCAATACCATTCTGCTGACCGGTCTTACCCCAGCCCAAACGGAGTTTCAATTCATCGAGCCATTTTGCATCCTTCAGGAAAGGCTCGTTGTTGATCTTCCATGCAAAGGCTGCTGCTGGGAAGTAACCCCACTTCTTACCCTTTCTGAAACGAGAAGAACCATCGGCACGGAATGTAGCTGTAAACAGATAGCGATCGAGCAAGTTGTAGTTAAGACGTCCGAAGTAAGATACCAGAGAGTTGTGGGTTCTCCACATTTCGTCATCTTTGCTTACTGGGTCATGCTCGTAATTCCACTTGCCTTCTGTCTCTTCATAGATAGGATTGTTAGCTTTCAAGTACTCATCGGTACCTGTTCCGTAGTTATAGCCTGTTCTGTGGTAGTGGCTCTGCTCTGCACCTGCCATGATGTCGATGTCATGAACACCAAACTTGTGTGCATATTCTGCAAAAGCTTTACCTTCAATGCTATATTTATAGGCGTGGTCATAGCCAACATATCCATAGTAATTGTTGGAGAAAGAATACTTGGAAATATTCTCATCCTGCTTACCATCTGTATACTGGGCACCGATGGCAGCATGCAAATGCAAGTCTTCGAAACCATGAATCTTGTAGTCTACCTCAAGATTTCCTGAAATATCATTAGACTTGGCGATACACTTGTAGTTGTCAAGAACAGCTACTGGGTTCTGTGGAACCTGAGTCTTGGCTATACTTGTCCAGTTAGGATCGCTGATATCTTTAGCGGCCTGCATGTACTGGTAATATCCGCCAACGAATTTGTAAATGTCACCATCTCCATATACAGACTGTGTAGGATCCATGGTAAGTGCACCACCGATGGCATCACCAACCTTTGCATAACGATCCTTCTCGAACATATACTTCGCTGTGAGGTTAACGTTCAAGTGCTTGTCAAGGAAGGTAGGAGCAACGTTGATAGATGTATTGAAACGCTTCATCCAAGAGGTCTTAACGATACCGTTGTTATCTTCGAAACCTAAGCTGACACGGTAAGGCATGTTCTTCAGACCGCCCTGAATGCTGACGTTGTGATTGGTAGAGATAGCTGTGCGGAAAATCTCATTCTGCCAGTCTGTATCGTAACTGCCTAATGTGCTTGTGTCGATACCAAGAGAGGTAAGAGCCTGCTTGTACTCGCTGGCATTCATCACATCATATTTCTTCTGGATGGTTGACAGTGTTACGTTGCCATTATAAGTAACAGAAGGCTTCTGACCAGAACGTCCCTTCTTGGTTGTAATGATGATGACACCATTAGAAGCACGGGAACCGTAAATTGCTGTAGCAGAAGCATCTTTCAATACAGTGAAGCTCTCGATATCGTTAGGGTTAATCATGGCTAAGACGTTACTCATACCCTTGTTGGTATTGTTGTCAATAGCCAAACCATCGATTACGTAGAGAGGGTCATTAGAAGCACTCAGAGAAGCACCACCACGGATACGAATCTGTGCACCGGTACCAGGCTGACCGCCACCAGTCTGTACATCTACACCGGCAATCTTACCTACCAACATATCAGAGGCACTGCTTGTGATACCCTTTGACATCTCATCTGGCTTGATAGCTGTAACAGAACCAGTCAAGTCGTTCTTCTTAGCGCGACCATAACCAATGACAACGACCTCGTTCAAAGACTTCTGGTCATCAACCAAGGTAATCATCATGTTAGATGTTGCTTTGATTGTTTTTGGTGTCATTCCAAGATAGGTGAAAGTAAGATTGGCACCTGGCGCTGCATCAACGGAGAAGTTACCATCCATGTCGGTAATGCCCACTGCTTTACCGTTAACTGTAATGGTAGCACCCATGATAGGCTCACCAGAAGCATCCTTCACATGTCCCTTAACTGCATTTGTCTGCGCAAAGGAACTCACCGTCAGAAGCAGACCGCTTGCTAGGGTCAACGCTCTGAGAGGCAATTTAATTTTTACCTGCTTCATCATTTGCTTGATTTTTAAGTTTGCAACTTGCCCTCTCCTTCAAGTTTCTGAAAGCATCATGTACCTAAAAGCGTACCTAAAGAGGCTTGATTTGGTCCAAAAGGTTCACCGCCTCAACCTTCTTTCTGTTCACTATCTCGGCATATACTTGCGTGGTTATGATGTTTTGATGTCCCAACAGTTTGCTGGTGGTATAGAGGTCCACTCCCATCGTGAGCAAGGTGGTGGCAAAGGTATGACGAGATACATGAAAAGTAACTGGCTTGTCAATGCCTGCCTCCCTAGCCCATTGCTTCAATCGATAGTTGACCGAGAAGAATGATGGCAGCTCAAATACCTTGTCATCAGCCCTTGCCTGTCCTCTTGCTGGCATCCACGACAAAGCATTCTCCGACAAGGGTACCGTTACCACATGACGGGTCTTCACCATCAACTTGCTAATATAGTATCCCTCCGTACCTTTTCCGATATCTGCCCATCGCAATGTCCTGACATCACTGATGCGCAAACCACAGAAACAAGCGAAGAGGAAAGCTTGCTTCACGGTTTCATCCTTGCAAGGAGTAGCCATCAACAATCTGATTTCCTCGATGCTGAGATAGCAGCGTCGGCTCTCTCCCTGACCAATCAGCTTTTTCTCTTCTTTCTTCAGTAGTTTGGTGGGATTCTCAGGTATGATACCTTCTCTCACCGCCTCATTCAATGCAGTAACAAACGTATTGTAATAGAGGCGTGCCGTACCCTTCGCCAAGTCTTTCTCATGATGTTCGCCCCGCTTGGGCACATCCGTACCAATGGTCTTGGCATGAGCCAGATACTGTACCAAGCCTTCGCAATACACCTTGTCCAGTTGTGCCATGCGAATATTCTCACCCTTGTATCTTATCAAATGTAAGAGGGCATGCTGGATGTTGACAGCATGACTGCCGCTCTGTCCCTGCTGTCTTTTTTGATCAGCATATAGCAGCATCCAGTCTTTTAAGAGCATATCCTTGGTCACCATCTCTCGCTGATAGTTACCGTGGCTCATACTCCACTCCCTGATTCGCTCACATCGGATGAGCATAGCGGTGCGCAAAGTAGCTTCATTCTTTGCCTTAGCCTCCTTGTCGCTTCCTCTTTTGTCATCTACCAGCAACAATCCCTTCAACCGCTCGTAGGTATAGCCTCTACCCTTGCTTCCTGCTTGGTAAGTACGCAGATAGATTGCCTTGTTGCCATTCTTCAAAGGTTTCACCCAAATCTTGATGGGTTCCTTTGCTTTTGTTTTAGTTCTCTTTTTCGCCATAATTTTTACTGTTTCATCTGTGCAAAATTATAAGCAAAATATATCTTCATCAAGTCTTTCAAGTTAAAGTACCTAAAGACGTACCTAAAGAAACAACTTTATTAGTAAATGCAAACGTTTGCACAATTTATTTGCTTGATTTGCATCAATTTTTGAACAAGCTAATGAAATAAATCGTAACTTTGCCAACGAAAAAGAATACAACTTGCAATTTAACATAAAATAATAATCACAAGATACAATGATAATTATGAAGAAGATATACCTTACACTCCTTGCCGCAATGGCACTCACACTTGGAGCATGCTCTAGCAGCAATGACCCTGATCTTCCAGATCCTGAGCCAACGCCAGCGCCTACCCCAAGTCCTGAGCCTGAACCAAATCTCAATTCGCAAGGCTGGGCTAGCGATTATAGCGGCGTTATGCTGCAAGGATTCTCTTGGGATTCTTATAATGAATCACAATGGAAGGTCTTAGAGAAGCAGGCTGATGAGCTGAAAAATTATATCGACCTTGTTTGGCTTCCACAAAGCGGAAAATGTTTGGAGACCACTCAGGTGATGGGTTATATGCCATATTACTATTTTAATCAGAACTCTTCTTTCGGATCTGAGGCTGAGCTCAGAAGTCTGATTACTAAGTTTAAAGCCGCTGGTATAGGTGCTATTGCTGATGTAGTCATCAACCACCGCAATACGGAGGGCTGGTATACATTCCCTGCTGAAACATATAAGGGAGTGACCTACCAGATGCAATCTACAGACATCTGCAAGAATGATGATGGCGGAACTACAGCAACCCAGGCTGCCACAGACGGGGTAAGCCTCAGCCAGAACAATGATGAGGGAACCGACTTTGGAGGTTGCCGTGACATCGACCATAAGAGCGAGAATGTGCAGAAGGTGATTAAAGCATATCTGAAATATCTGAAGGACGACTTGGGTTACACAGGTTTCCGCTATGATATGGTGAAAGGTTTCGATGGTAGCCATGTTGCCGACTATAATGATGCCACAGGTGTAGAATTCTCTGTTGGTGAATATTGGGACGGTAACGACAAAATAGAAAGTTGGATAAACAGAACTAAGAAGAAGAGCGCAGCCTTCGACTTCCAGTTCCGCTATAATGTTCGTGACGCCGTAAACGGAGCGTCTAACGGAAAGGTGACAACATCTTCAGACTGGTCAAAGCTCAACAGTAACGACAATCTTATGCACGATGCCAATTATCGTCGCTATGCTGTCACTTTCGTGGAGAATCATGATACCCAGTATCGCTCTAAAGATTCACAGAACGACCCTCTGCGCAAAGATACCATAGCAGCAAATGCCTATCTGCTTGCTATGCCAGGCACACCATGTATCTTCCAGCCACACTGGAATAAGTATAAGCCTGAGTTGAAGGAGATGATTGCAGCCCGCAAATATGCTGGTATCACCAATATGAGCAATTATGCCAACAAGCAGAGCAAGAAAACTCTTTATGTGAACGAGGTTACTGGTACTAAGCACAAACTTCTTGTGGCTGTAGGTAATGATGCAGCAGGATATGCAGGAGAAACAGGCTATACTAAGATTCTTTCCGGTTATCACTATGCCTATTTCCTCTCTAATGATGCAGAGACCTCTTGGACTAGCATGCCTTCTGGCTCATACGAAGAAGGTTTCAAGACCACACTTACTGCAGTCAGCCAGACTGAGGGAGCCAAATTGGTTTATACCTTAAATGGTTCAGATCCTACTGAGAAGAGCACAACTGTAGAAAGTGGTAAGGAAATCAGCATCAATGGTACTTGTACCTTGAAGGTTGGATTGCTTGTGAATGGTAAAGTTAGAAATATCGCCACACATCAATATACGATTGAGAAGTTCAAGGCATATAAATTTATGGTTTATGTGAATGCCGATGCTGTGAAATGGAGCCCATTATACTGCTATACATGGAAGAAAGCAGCATCTGTTGAGTGGCCTGGTGAAAAGATGACAGAAACAAAGACCATCGGTGGTAAGACATGGTACTACAAGGAAGTCAGCATTGATAATGCAACTGAGTTGGTGAATGTCATATTCAATAATGGCACTGATAAGCCGCAGACTGTAGATATAACAGGTCTCACCAGTACGGCTTACTTCGAAATCGAAACATCCAAAGAAGGTAAGAACTATAAAGTGAAGGATGTTACAGCAGAATATAACAAATAAGTTCAAAGAATAGTTTCAGTTTTTAGTTTAAGTTTTTAGGTTTATTAAGGTTTATGTTTTTAGGTTTAGTTTTGTGTGAACAAAATTATTAGTTAGTTGTTTTAGGTTAGGAAAAAGAGGTATACCCAAGATTCGTCTTCGGGATATACCTCTTTTCTTATTCTATATGATCTATATTATCTTTCACGTTGGTCAGCCCCCCACATCAGTTTCTCTCTCAGGGTAGAGAAGTAACGCTGGTTGCGCTGCTTCACAATCTTGATGGCATGAGGAGCCTTGCGGATGATAAGGCGGGTTTCCTCCGTCATACGCTCACTACGACCATCGATGGCTACCAGATAGTTGTGGCTGCGACTCTCGATATCGAGCGTGATGACTGCCGTATCGTTGATGACGATAGGACGGATGTTCAGACTGTGAGGAGCCACCGGAGTAAGACAGATGCTGCCACTCTGCGGAATGATGATAGGACCGCCATTAGAGAGGTTGTATGCAGTAGAACCGGTTGGCGTGGTAACAATCAGTCCATCCGCCTGATAGGTAACAAGGAATTCGCCATCTACCTGTGTACGGATGGAAATCATCGAAGCATCATCACGCTTCAGTACGGCGATATCGTTAAGGGCGAAAGGATTGCCGGCAAGGATGCCACCTTCTGCCTCCACCTGAATCACCGCATGCTCCTCTATCAGACAATCACCTGCATAAAGACTGTCCAAAGCCGACTCTATCTCGCTAGGCAACACATCAGCAAGGAATCCCAATCTGCCCATATTCACCCCGATGATAGGCGTACCCTTGGCTCCCACCCGGCTCGCCGCCTTCAGGAAGGTACCGTCACCACCCATAGAGATGACATAATCCACATCAAAGTTATAATCCTCGAACACCCCAGCCGCCTTCACATCGAGATGCTGGTCGCGGGTAAGAAACTCATAGAAAGCATTCTCCACATAAACTTCAGCCTCCTTCTTTTCGAGATAAAGAAGGATTTTCTCTATCGAAGCCGACTTCTTAGCCTGGTATTCATTACCAAATATTGCGAATTTTAAATGTTGTTGTGCCATTTATTTTGTTATTTCAATAATTATTCTTAATTTTGCAAAGGTAATCATATTATTTGAATAACAAGACAAAAAACAAATAAATTATGGCTAAGGTATATGAATTTCTTGCCAATGGCTTCGAAGAAATCGAAGGATTGGCTCCGGTTGACATCCTCCGCAGAGGTGGTGTTGACATCAAGACGGTAAGTGTAACGGGTACTGAATGGGTAGAAACATCGCATGGTGTTACCATCAAGGCAGACCTGAAGTTTGAGGATATTGAAAGTTTTGAAGATGCTGACATGCTGATGATTCCAGGCGGAATGCCAGGCAGCACAAACCTCAACGAGCACGAGGGTGTGCGTCAGGCGCTCATCGCACAGCACAAGGCAGGCAAGCGAATCGGTGCCATCTGCGCTGCTCCGATGGTTCTGGCAAGCACAGGCATCCTCGAAGGCAAGAAGGCTACCTGCTATCCTAGCTTCGAGCAGTATTTCGGCGAGAATACCGAATATACCGCTACCCTCTTCCAGGAAGACGGCAACGTGATAACAGGCGAAGGTCCTGCCGCAACCCTCCCATACGCCTATAAGATATTGAGCTATTTCGTAAGCAAGGAAACCGTGGCTGCCTTGCAGGACGGCATGATGTATGATCATCTCATGCAGAGCAAGTAAGCCCTATAAACTATAAATTATAAACTATTAATTAGTAACAAAGTGGATTACATAATCATAGTAGCCGGAGGCAAGGGCCTCCGCATGGGAAGTGAGATTCCAAAGCAATTCTTGCCGGTAGCGGGCAAACCTATCCTGATGCGCACCATAGAGCGTTTTCATGAATACGACCCTGCATTGAACATCATCCTGGTTCTGCCGGAAAGTCAGCAGGCATACTGGCACCAGCTCTGCGAGGAGCATCATTTCGACATCAAGCACCAGATAGCCAACGGTGGCGACACCCGTTTCCAGTCATCCAAGAACGGACTGGCTGTCATTCCTGATGATGAAGATGGCGTTGTGGGCATTCACGATGGCGTGCGCCCATTCGTATCTAAGGAAGTGATTGAAGAATGTTTCGAGACGGCACGCGAAGAATATGCAGCCATCCCTGTATATGCCGTAACCGATACCCTGCGCTATATCGACCAGCACGGAGGTGGAAAGAACGTGCTGCGCAGCGACTACCGAGTGGTGCAGACTCCCCAGACCTTCGACATCGGTCTGGCAAAGCAGGCTTTCAACCAGGAATATAAAGAACAGTTTACCGATGATGCTTCGGTGGTAGAAAGTCTTGGCTGTCAGGTTGCAATGGTAGAGGGTAACCGTGAGAACATCAAGATTACCACTCCTTTCGACATCAAGGTTGCGGAAGCGTTGCTGGGCTGACAATCTGCATGTCGTCCCTGTTAGACAGGATGACGAAGACTGAGCCATAGGCTGGCAAGTTCAAGTTCACTATCTGTCGGATTCTGGAAGTTCCGGTACGGAAGGTTGCCGTAATCTGGCGTTCCTTATTCTCCTGATTCATCAGGAAATAGATATCCTTCCTGCCCGTTGCCTCCAGAACCAGACGGTGAGCATAATCCATATTCTCAGGCAGTATGACATCCGGATCGATGCCATACTGCGAGAAATCCTTCGCCTGATAAGGCTTGTCGATGATGATGATGCCTTCTTCGCGCAGTTCCTCCAGTTTCGCTTTTATCTCTGCAGAGAGGGTACTCTCCGGCTGCGAAACCATAAGGACGCGATAATCCTGATTTCCAGGCAGTTTACCTTTCGGACTGTATTCGAAATTCCATTTCAGCAAGGCATCCTTGTTGATCAAATCATATTTGTAACCACGAGGGGCACGATAGCTGTTCTTCCGGTCGGAGTTTTCCGAAGGATGAAACACAGCGATATCCACCACCGGTCTGCCCTGCTGCAGATAATGCTGACACATAGTAATATAATCCACGAAGCCTCGCGCCTCTGGATGTCGGATGATATCGTGCTGGAAGATGAACCTGTTGATACCGAGCGCCAGGTGGCGGTCAACCTGAGGTTTGAGCAAGGCAGGCGACCCATTCCATGCGCCAGAGTTTCCTGTACAAACCGCAGCCTGAACCGGATTTTCATTATAGATATGGGCTCTGCTCACGGCATGAAACATATCATCGGAGTTATCGGTACGCGGGATAGGCTCGCAAGAAACCTCAACATACTGTTCTTCAGCCAGACGGGTAAAGGTTTTGAAGAACTTCTCATTTACCAGTTCCTGAATGGTGAGACGGATATCATTCTGCACCTGTTCATATCGGGAAGCCGACTCCAGCGGAACACCAGCCATGACAGGAAGATAAGGGATGAGATCGTAGCCGCGGCGCGCCTTGAATTCTTCGGCAAACTGATAGCCCCAGTTCTGGCTGCCCCACTCTCTCGGATCGATATACAGATACGACACCACATCGCCATGCGGACGGTTCAGTAACGGCGCATACCAGGAATCGAAAAGTTTCTTTACGGCTGCCGGTGAAAACCGGTCTATCTCAAGTCCCATACCTTTCCCATCCGCCGCATGAGTCTGTCCCGTTGAGGTATGTCCCATCCGCAACAGGCACCAGGTTCCCTTAGGCAACTTATTCTGTAAGATACCATTCACCATGACGCCCATCACCATTCCCCCTTCTATTTTCAATGGGAGCACATCGGTCATCGGCACCGCCTCGCTCCGAGCAGCCGAATCGGTAGCGTTGCGCCAGGCTGGTCCCGTTTTCCCTTTAAAACGGATGGCAAAAGCTGCTATATCCTGATAATATCCGCCTTCGCTTCCGGCAGACTGCAACTTCCCGTCCTTATAACTCTCGGGCTGCCACATCTGCATGCCTTCAATCTTCTTTCCGCCCTTTACGATGGTATCGGTCCAGACTACCTTCTGCATCGATTCTGCAGGATGGACAACCGGATTGCCCGGCAAGACATGGATGCCCATATCAAAATCGAGAGAGTCGGCAAGCTGGAAGGAATAATCCATCATCTTCCAGAACTCAGGCGAAAGTTGTGCCGTTACGTTCTGAGAATCCAGATGCTCGCAGGCTTCACGTTCCGGCATCAGCCAGATACCGCCCATGCCTACATTCTTCATACCGGTCAGATCGGCATGAATACCCGACCTGGAAACGGAGCCATATTTCCAGTTCCAGAAGGTCCAAGGCTTAGCCTCGTCATTATATGCCATTGCCGACACAACCAGGAGCGCCAGCAAAGCTATCACCATATATCTTTTCTTATTATTCATGAAAGTTTTAATCTTATTCGGTGCGAAGGTACAAAGAAAAATCAAGATAAACAAATAAAAAAGCCACAATTGCGGAAAAAAAGAGTTAAACATTTTGGCTGTTTTGCCATAATGTTGTACTTTTGCATTATTATGAATAGTATTTTAGACCAAGACATCATGTTCCTGCCAGGAGTAGGACCTAAGAAGAAAGAGATACTGAGCAAGGAGCTCGGCATCAACTCTTATAGTGACCTGCTGGAATACTATCCTTATAAATATGTAGACCGCTCCAAGGTTTTCCACATCAGCGAACTCAATGCCGACATGCCTTTTGTACAACTCAAAGGCAAGATACTCAGCTACGATGAAATCGATACCGGCAAGCGCAACAAGCTGCTGGTAGCCCATTTTTCTGATGGCTATGGTGTGGCAGACCTCATCTGGTATCGCGGTGCCCAATACATCATGAAGACCTATAAGGTGGGCACGGAATATATCGTTTTCGGAAAGCCATCCGTCTTCAACGGCAGATTCCAGTTTACCCATCCCGATATGGACGATGCCACCAATCTTCAGATTTCTGAGATGGGCATGCAGCCCTACTATTCGCTTACCGAGAACCTGAGAAAGCGCGGCTACACCTCACGTTCCATAGAGAAGATGACCAAGCAGTTGGTCACCATCCTTCCTCCTCTTCCCGAAACGCTGCCCAGCCATATCGTAGACCGTCTGCATCTGGTTTCGCGCGATGCAGCCATCCGCATGATTCATTATCCGCATTCCCATCAGGAGATGCAGAAGGCTCAGGTACGCCTTAAATTTGAGGAACTCTTCTATGTGCAGCTCAATATAATAAGGTATGCCACCGACCAGCGCCGCAAGTTCAGGGGCTATGTCTTCAACCGCATCGCCGATATCTTCAACGGGTTCTACGCCCATCATCTGCCTTTCGAACTGACAGGGGCCCAGAAACGGGTGATGCATGAAATCAGAGCCGATATGTGCAGCGGCAGACAGATGAACCGTCTTCTGCAGGGTGATGTAGGTTCGGGCAAGACGCTCGTGGCACTCATGACCATGCTCATTGCGCTGGACAACGGTTATCAGGCATGTATGATGGCCCCTACCGAAATTCTTGCCGAGCAGCATCTGCAAACCATCTGTGACTTTCTGCAGGGAATGGATATCCGGGTAGAACTGCTCACAGGCATCGTAAAGGGAAAGAAGAGAGAAAAGATTCTTGCCGACCTGGCTACGGGCGACATCCAGATTCTGGTAGGCACCCATGCCATCCTCGAAGACCCGGTGGTTTTCAGAAGATTAGGCGTAGCCGTCATCGATGAGCAGCATCGCTTCGGTGTGGCGCAGAGAGCCAAGCTGTGGAACAAGAGCGAGAATCCGCCTCATATCCTCGTGATGACCGCCACTCCTATCCCCCGCACCCTCGCCATGACCATTTATGGTGACCTGGACGTGAGCGTGATTGATGAACTGCCACCGGGCAGAAAACCGATACAGACGCTACATAAGTTTGATACCCAACTCACCAGTCTCTATCAGAGCATCCGCCGCCAGATTAATCTCGGCAGACAGGTATATATCGTCTTTCCGCTGATCAAAGAAAGTGAGAAGAGCGACCTGAAGAACCTGGAAGAAGGTTACGAAACGCTGAAACAGGCATTCCCGGAATTCAAATTGAGTAAGATTCATGGCAAGATGAAGTCTGCCGAAAAGGAGGTAGAGATGGAGCAGTTTGTGAAGGGCGAAACACAGATTCTCGTTGCCACTACCGTAATAGAAGTTGGTGTAAATGTGCCCAATGCTTCTGTGATGGTTATCCTGGATGCACAGCGCTTCGGTCTCTCCCAGTTGCACCAGCTGCGAGGCCGTGTAGGAAGAGGCTGCGACCAGAGCTACTGCATTCTGGTAACCAACTATAAGCTTTCAGAAGAAACCCGCAAACGTATTGATATCATGTGCGATACGAACGACGGTTTCCGCATCGCCGAGGCCGACTTGAAGCTCCGTGGTCCCGGCGATCTGGAGGGAACGCAGCAGAGCGGCATGGCTTTCGACCTGAAGATAGCGAATATAGCCAGAGACGGTCAGCTGGTACAACTGGCGCGCACAGAAGCACAGGAAATCATCGACAACGATCCCGAATGCAATGCTCCTCACAACGCCCTACTCTGGAACCGCCTCAGGGAATTGAAGAAAACCCATATCAACTGGGCAGCCATCAGCTAAAGCAGCCAAGCTTGCTTCCCGCCATCAGCAGCCAAGCTTGCTTCCCGCCACCAGCAAGCAAGCCTAGTTCCCGCTATCAGCCTCCTCGCCCCCGTTCCAGGCGATTCCATCGCCTGTCCCCAAACAAAAAAGTAAAAAGCAATGGATAAAAGAAGAAAGCCGGCCATCAGGGAGCCGCGACCGGAAATATCCCTGGAAGAAATGAGAGCTATTCTCGAAAACATTACGGAAATAGAAAGCGCAACTGGCATCAGATACGTAAAACTGCATGTCACGGCAAAGATGATTATCGGTATCAGAGAGTCATCGGGTAAGGAATTTACCATCAATCTCAACGACCTCTACCGCGCTTATCAGGAATGCCTCAGATTCACCAGTCCGGAGGTAAAAAAGTATATTTTCATGGGCCATTCTCCTGCCGTAGCTCTGTTGAGAATGCTACAAAAGCATGAAACGTGCTAAAAGTCAACTCCTTGCATCTTATTTTCCTAATGTAAGTTAAAAATAAGGCTAGGGAGTTAAATATCGCCCTTTTGGCTTTAACAACTTTGGTTTTTTGAAGTATTTTTGTTATATTTGCAACGTCTATATAACAAAACCGCTGTATGAAGACATTTGTCTTAGTGGTTTTTGCAGAATTTTTTGTATGATTCTGCTTCGTTATCACGAACCTAAAAAAGAAAATAGAAAAAGTAGTATGAGTTTTAAAAAGAGTATAAAGAAAATTTCGGTCGTTGCTTTGTTGGCGCTAACAGCTTCTCCCGTTTGCGGACAAGACCTGTTGGCAAGACAGGCACCTGTAGACCACAGAATGAAATCGCTCGACACACTCGCTGTGTCGCATTATCGAATGATTGAAGACAGAGAGAACCCTGCAGCCGAGCTGTATGAGGATTTCTCTAACAAGTACGCTCACAAGGCTACAACCTTGCCTGAGCACTTCCGCATCGATCTCCGTCATTTCTGCATGCCAACTCCTAGTCGCGTTGTCACAAGTAACTTCGGTTACCGTGCTAGCTTTGGCCGCCAACATAAAGGTATGGACATCAAGGTTTATATTGGCGACTCAATCCGCTCAGCCTTTTCAGGCAGAGTTCGCATCGTAAGATATGAAGGTGGTGGTTACGGTAAGTACATCGTGATTCGTCACAACAACGGTTTGGAGACTATCTATGGTCACCTCTCTAAGCAGCTCGTTACTGAGGGCGAAGAGGTAAGAGCCGGAGATGTGATTGGCTTGGGTGGTAACACGGGTAGAAGTACCGGTTCGCATCTCCACTTTGAGACCCGTCTCTGTGGTGTGGCGCTGAACCCGGCTCTCTTCTTCGATTTCCGCAACCAGGACGTTACAGGCGACTTCTACAGCTTTAACCGTGATACCTACGAAAGCGAATCGGCTGATGCCAATGCTGCCCGCGGCAAGGTTGGCAACGGAGGTTACACCAGTGAACAGGTTAACGGCGGTGAAGTGGGAAGATACAACGAACTGCCTGCTGGCCACGAGAAGCTTTACCACAAGGTGAAGCCAGGCGAAACGCTTAATTCTATCGCTGAAAAGCGTGGCGTAACTGTAGAGCAGATTTGCAGACTCAACGGCTACCGCAAAGACAAGAAGGTTAGCGTAGGACAGATTATCAGATACGTATAATACGTATAAAAAGAATAAACTCAAAAAAAAGAGGGTGTGTCATAAGTTAATGACCACCCTCTTTTTTTATACCTTTATTTTGCGATTCTCCGGCATTACATAATGCCGAAGAGTCGCAAAACATCGTTCAGGTTGGCAACGACAAGCAGAAGAATCAGGATGCCGAAGCCAATATACTCAGCACGCTCCATGAACTTATCGCCCGGCTTGCGACCTGTGATAATCTCATAAAGAAGGAAGAACACATGACCGCCATCAAGAGCAGGAATAGGAAGAATGTTCATGAAGGCAAGAATGATGCTCAGGAACGCTGTCATAAGCCAGAATGCATGCCAATCCCATACAGATGGGAAGAGACTGCCCAGCGCACCGAAACCACCCAGACTCTTGGCGCCTTCCTTAGAGAAGACATACTTCATATCGCCCACATAACCTGCCAAGACATTCCAGCCGTATTTGATGCCGGCAGGGAAACTCTGGAAGAAACCATAGCTGACATGAGTCATCTTATAATCGAGCATGACAGGATGATTGTAGAAACCAAACTTCACACCCTCCTCGGTAGACTGCAGGAGAACACTCGACTTGACCGTATCGCCAGAAGCCTTGAGATAAGTAACCTGAGCTGTCAATGCTCTGGCACTATCCTGCGGCGTCTCAGCCGAAGCAAGCACATCCTCTACTCTGCCCAATTCTATCTGAAATTCGTTGAAAGAGGCTACCTTTTTATTATTAATAGCAAGAATCTGATCGCCCTTTGCCAAACCGAGTTTGCTGGCAGGAGAATCCTTCATCACACTATCAATCTGCAGCGGTACATACATATCTACGAAGCGAGGACTGCTCTTAATCATACTGAGCATATCGAGATCGCCAGGCAGATTAAGGGTCATCGGTTTGCCCTGACGGATGATGTTGACCTGCTTAGCCTCAGAGAGATTACGATACAAATCGCCATCAAAGGTCTTGAACTCACCCAGGTCGGTGCTTACCAGGATATCCTTGTCCTGGAAACCCAATGCCTTTGCCTCGGTATTGAACTTCATACCATAACTCATATCGCGGGTAGCCACATAATTGTCGCCCCAATGGAACAGAATCATGGAATAGATGAAGAGAGCCAGTACGAAGTTAACCAGCACACCACCTATCATGATGAGCAGGCGCTGCCATGCCGGTTTGCTGCGAAACTCGTATGGCTGTTCCGGCTGTTTCATCTGTTCGGTATCGAAACTTTCATCTATCATACCCGAAATCTTGCAATATCCTCCGAGCGGCAACCATCCCAAACCATAGGTAGTATCCGAATTCTTTGGCTTGAACTCGAAGAGATGGAACCAAGGGTCGAAGAACAGATAGAACTTCTCTACTCTTACACCGAAGAGCTTGGAGAAGAAGAAGTGTCCGCCCTCATGGAGCAACACCAAGATGGAAAGCGACAGCATCAGCTGCAACGCTTTGATCAAAAATACTTCCATTTATTTACTTTGAACTTTGAACTTATTTACTTAGAACTTTGAACTTGGAACTTTGAACTTTATGATGAGCCCTATATCCTACGTTCATTTTAATTATTAACTATAAACTATTAACTATTACTTGAGCATCAGCTCTGTAGCTATGCGGCGAGCCTCAGCATCGGTCTGCAGATAGACATCGAGGTCGGGATTACGATCGAAAGTAGCCTTCGCCATCGTCTCTTCGATGATATCAGCCATCTGAAGGAAGCCACATTCACCTTTGCGGAAGCCGGCATTCACGATCTCGTTGGCAGCATTCACGATACATGACATATTACCACCCTTTCTGATGGCATCGAAAGCCAGTTGCAGGCACTTGAACTTCTGATAGTCAGGCTTGAAGAACTGCAAATCCTGCGTCTTGAAGAGGTCGAGACGATCGCCATTCAGATGCAGACGCTGAGGGAAAGAGAAGGCATACTGGATAGGCAGACGCATATCTGGCACACCCAACTGAGCCTTGACAGCACCATCAACAAACTGAACGGCACTATGCACAACGCTCTGCGGATGGATAAGCACCTCAATCTTGTCAGCCGGAACCCCGAAGAGCCATTTAGCTTCTGTCACCTCGAAGCCCTTGTTCATGAGCGAAGCCGAATCGATGGTTATCTTGGCACCCATATCCCAGGTAGGATGCTTGAGGGCATCGGCAGCAGTCACCTTCTCCAACTGCTCGTGGGTATAATTACGGAAAGGACCGCCCGAACAGGTCAGGAGAATCTTCTCTACCTCATTGTCGCCCTCACCCACCAGACTCTGGAAGATGGCACTATGCTCGCTGTCAACAGGGAGGATAGGCACATGATATTCCTGTGCAAGATTGCAAATCAGTTCACCCGCAACCACCAGCGTTTCCTTGTTGGCAAGACATATCTTCTTACGCGCCTTGATGGCATGGATGGTTGGTTCCAGGCCCGAGAAGCCTACCATGGAAGCCAGCACCATATCGATAGGCTCAGCCTGTACGATATCGCAAAGCGCCTGAGCACCGGCATAAACCTTGATATCAGGCTCATCACTGAGCATATCCTTCAGCTCCTCGTAGCGAGCCTCATTGGCTATGACCACAGCAGCCGGATGGAACTTGCGAGCCTGCTCGGCAAGTTCCTGCACTCGGTTGTTGGCGGTGAGGCAATACACCTCGTAAAGGTCACTGTGCTGCTCGATGACATCAAGCGCCTGTGTACCGATACTTCCCGTAGAACCGAGAATACATATCTGTTGTTTCTTCATATTTCTTCACTTTATAACTCGAGCAATCCTTCCGGAATCGCCATTCTGATTTCTTTCTTTTCAGCGCTCACCTCTTCGATGAGGTCGTTGCTGGCAGGAATGAGGATTTCATCACCTGCATCGGTTGTTACCTCGAAAAGAAGGTTGAGGGTGGAATCGTCTACATGATCGATGGTTCCTACCACCTTGCCGCTTACGGCATCTACCAGGTGGAAACCGATGATTTCTGCCCAGCTCATGTTCTCCTCATCACTGTCAGAGAGATGACGTGGGAAGAAAACTTCGCAACCGGTATAGTTGCGTGCCTGCTCCTGGGTATCGATATCCTCAAACTTCACGAGCACATTCTCATCGTTCTTAAAACGGTATTCCTCTAAATAGAAAGGCACGAGGATGCCATCGATGTCGAGCACCAGGTACTCGGCATCTACACGGTCGAAAACATCATCTGTAATGGCGAAAGTTATCTCGCCCTTCACGCCATGAGGTTTTCCCAACTTGCCTATCTTATATACTTCGTCGCGTCTAATCATTCAACATTTAACATTTAACATTCAACATTGATTAATCACTGACACGGGTTATCTTAGCTCCCAGCGCATTGAGGCGATGCTCGATATCCTCGTAACCGCGGTCTATCTGGGCGATATTGGCGATGCGGCTGGTACCGTTGGCACTCATGGCAGCAATCAGCAGGGCAATACCGGCACGGATATCTGGACTGGTCATTCTGCCAGCATGCAGCTTGATCTTATGGTCATGACCAACCACCACCGCACGGTGAGGGTCGCAGAGAATGATCTGTGCACCCATATCAATCAGTTTATCCACGAAGAAGAGGCGGCTTTCGAACATCTTCTGATGGAAGAGAACGCTGCCGCGAGCCTGGGTAGCCACTACGAGGAGCACGGAGAGAAGGTCTGGCGTGAGTCCTGGCCAAGGGGCATCGGCAAGCGTCATGATAGTGCCGTCGATAAACGAATCGATGACATAATGCTTCTGCTCTGGAATCACAAGGTCATCGTCCTCTATCTTTATCTTCACTCCCAGACGGCGGAATGCATCAGGGATAATACCCAAATCCTTGACAGACACATTCTTGATGCGCACACCCTCGCCACACATTGCTGCCATGCCGATGAACGAACCTACCTCAATCATATCCGGCAAGATGCGATGCTCGGCACCATGCAGTTTATCCACACCCACGATGGTGAGCAGGTTGCTGGCGATGCCGCTGATCTGGGCACCCATCGCATTGAGCAGATGGCAGAGCTGCTGGATATATGGTTCGCAAGCTGCATTATAAATGGTGGTAGTGCCCTTTGCCAATACAGATGCCATGATGATATTGGCGGTACCGGTAACCGAAGCCTCATCGAGCAACATATAGCAGCCCTTCAGCTTCTTTGCCTGTATCTGGTAAACATTACGCTCGTCATCGTGAACGAAGTTGGCGCCCAGATACTTGAAGCCCAGGAAGTGGGTATCCAGACGGCGACGACCTATCTTATCGCCTCCCGGCTGAGCTATGGTAGCCTTGCCACATCTTCCGAGCAGCGGACCTATCATGAGCACACTACCACGAAGAGAAGAACATTTCTTCACGAACTCCAGACTGTCGAGATAATCGAGTTTCAACTCATCACTCTGGAATGTATAATCGTGACGGCTGTGCTTGGTTACCTTGACACCTATCTCCTGGAGCAACTTAATCAGGTTGTTCACATCCAGGATGTCCGGCACGTTGGTGATGCGCACAGGCTCGTCGGTAAGGATTGTGGTACAGATAACCTGCAGCGCCTCATTCTTGGCACCCTGAGGTGTAATAGTACCTTTGAGCGGATGACCGCCCTCTATGATGAAAGACTCCATAAGCTTGTCTTCTATTATATATAATAATGTGGATTACTTTTTCTTCTTATTATTATTTACATTCTTAGGCTGTGCCTCAATCTTCTCGAAAACGAAGGTATCGAGATCGAGCTGGATGTTGCCATCGGTAAAACGTGCCAGATCGGAAGCTACCTTGGCCACATCGCTGGAACCATGACTCCAGGTTACCAGGTCGCGATGCATCTGGTTGGCAGTAAGTTCCACGAGTTTATCGCGCTCCTCACTAGGTTCCATCGTCTTCAGCTTTTCGAAAATTTCGAAGAGCATAGCTCCATAATGGCGCACCGGGATGTGCTGCATAGGATATGGCAAAGGCTCCGGCTTGGTTGCTATCTTCACAGCATCCGATACATCATAAGGGAAATCGATGTCGAGCTGGAAATTGCTCATGATGGCAAGCTGGTCCCAGAGTTTCTGCTCATGGTCCTCTACCCCTCTGTTTTCAGGGAACATACGGTCCATGACAGCAATAATGGTCTCTGCACAACGCTGGCGCTCTTCACGGTCGGCAAGCGTCAGACAATGATCTACCATCTGCTGAATCTCACGGCCATACTCAGGCAGGATGAGCTTAGCTCTCTGGGTATTATAGTCTAATCCTTCAATATTCATTCTTACAATATTTTATATAATCAATAATTCTAGAGCAGTTTCTTAGGCATCTTTGCCACGAAATCCTTGAGATAGAAAGGCACGAAATATGCCACATCTTCGAACTTGCCCTCCACAAAACGCTTCTCTGCCAACGGAGCCATATTCTTTGCCAAAGGCTCAATGCCCTCTACAAGATGGGCATTCGGATGGTTGATGGTCTCCATACACTTGGCAGCGCCATTTCCGAAGAAGTATACATGATGCTGGTCCAGATACTCCTTGTAAGTATCAGCATCCACAATATCAGCCTGGATAGGGCGAACCACCTTCA
>ERZ1026898.460-NODE-460-length-24787-cov-7.698447_pt1 | contig 24787 bp, 21 predicted proteins | sample MGYA00380178_ERZ1026898 | MGnify/ENA primary metagenome ERZ1026898 (study PRJEB33269, sample SAMEA4719814) | human gut metagenome | biome: human-associated habitat; feature: organic feature; material: feces | place: Cameroon | collected 2013-10 ...
ATTTTATATAGCATATAAGCGGCCGCAAGCCGCATTTTTTGCGGGCTGAGAGCCGCCGGAAACGGAGGAAAAGCTGTTGCAGCGCATACTTAACGCCGACATTGTCGACATTGCCCCTATCGACGGGGGTTTTATATATGCAGAAAAGAAGATGCTTGAAAACGGATCGTGCAGGGTCTCGTTCTATTCATACGACTGCGAGACAAGCATATCAACGCCGATAACAAGGGGCGAATATGTCTCCTGCAAATTCGGTCAGAACGGTTCGCGCATAGCGGACGAGCTCGGTCAGAAGGGCGAATTTATCTTCGCTCAGCCGACAAGGTTCTTCAACAACTGCACTGTCACTCTCGACAGAGCCGGGACATTCTCGCTCTTCACGCCCGAGGGTTCATGCGTGAGACGATATGAATTTACATATCAGGGCGCGCCGGCGTGCAACCCCGTTGCATATGAAAAATCGCTCTGGTGCGTTGTGCCGGAGCGCGACGCGATAATAAACTATTCGATAGACGAAGCCCGCGTTCTGCTCAGAATCGGCGGCGGAGCGCAGAGCGCGTTTTCGTATCCGACAAGCATAACTCTTATTCGCGGGAACATCTATGTCTGCAACCGCGACTCGCACAAGATACGCACGGTGCAAATCGGCAACAACACCTATGCCATCGACGACTACCGCACATTCAACGAGCCTGTATACAAATATTTCAGAGTCGGGAGCAGAGAATACGCTCTGCTCGACTCGGGAGTATACGAAATATAAAAAAGCCCCCTTGAGGCAATACAGGAGGTAAATATGGCAAATGTATTCAGAACGGTTATCAGGATAATCACCTGCATCGCACTGTTCATATGCCCGATGCCCACAGAGAAGAAATGCGAAGCCGAGTTCAACGGCACATTTATCCAGTCCTGGATGAGTTCATACTGGGACGACGAGCGCTGGCAGGATGAGATAGGCGCAATGAAGGAGGCCGGAATAAAGTACCTCATCATTCAGGATGTGGCGCACAAAGCTTCCGACGGCACATGGACTGTCTACTACAACTCGAATCTCGACACATTCTCCGGTGCGACTTTCGGCGCTACGGATGTTGTTGAATCCGCGCTGAGAAATTGCGAGGGTTCGGGCATCAAGGTCATGGTCGGACTCGGGCTCTATGACGAGTGGTGGACTAAATCCGGCTTCGGCAGGGACTACAGCGAGCTGTGCAATGTCTCCGCCGACATGATTGAAGAGATATATAACAAATATGTTTCAAAATACCCCGACGCTTTCTACGGCTGGTACTTCACGCCTGAGATGAGCAACGGTCCGCGCGTCAAGCTGTCGTCGCCGTTCATCGCGAAGGGCGTCAATGTGATAATCGATGCTATCGAGCGCACGGACGCGGACGCTCCCCTGCTTTTAAGCCCGTTCTTCTCTCAGTACGGCGCGAACCCCGGCATCGAGAGTGCGAAGCTCTTCTGGGCTTCGTTTATAAAATCAGTGAACTTCCGCGAGCACGATATCTTCTGTCCGCAGGACGCAGTCGGTGCAGGCTGGACGATTGAAGAGAATCTCGTCAATGTCTGGAGAATGTACTCAGACGCGGTGAAGCTCAGCGGAAAGAGCATACGCCTTTGGGCGAATGTCGAGAACTTCACAAGCGCTGTTGCAAAGAGCAATACTACCGGCATAACTACTCCGCTCGTGACAGAGAACACGCAGGATGTGACTGCGACGCTCGACAGGCTCGTCAAGCAGATGGACATAGCCTCGCGCTATGCTGAAAATATCATAACGTTCTCGTACAACCACTATTACAGCCCCGTATATGTCGACCCGATGTTCCACAACACCTATGTTGACTACCTGAAGCACGGTCATGTGCTCGAGAGTGAGGCGCCGACTGCGCCGACTGATCTCGGCTTCTCGGTTGACGGAGACGGAAACACCGTGCTCAGCTGGCAGGCATCGACCGACAACTTCGGTGTGGCATATTACAGAATATGCGCCGACGGCAAGTTCCTCGTAAGATGCGAATACAACGAGGACACTGCGGCGGTTATCGAAAACGCGCAGGGCGGCACGGTATACAGCATCACCGCATATGACGCCGCAGGAAACGCCTCGCAGGCGGCGGAGATAGTGTATCAGTAAACGCCAATCTACGAAAAATCCGCCGGACATTACAAGAAACAGATAAATACACCTTTAATGTTGACGAAAGCTGAATGAAAAAAATGCCGTTGACCTGGTTCGGTTGACGGCATTTTTATATTCCGAATCGTGCAAGAACACAAGCAGAAAAGCTATTCAGCTGTCACGACGGGCGCGTATCCGGAAGCACATTTTTAATAGTCAAACGGAGTTCGCTATATGGTCGGCATAATAAGCTTTTAAGAAGATTTAGTGCCGCTTGCGCGGCATCGGTGCATTGAGTCACCGCACCCTACAAGTTGCTCGCCAATTAAATTGTGCAAACTTCGCGGGGTTGATGATATCCCCATATCGCGGACTTATTCACTATTCACTTTGCGGGCGGATGATATCCGCCCTGCTTACTTTGAGCGAAGCGAAACCAACCCCTCAGTCTCGGCTTACGCCGAGCCGACTCCCCTACAGGAGCGCCTGAATGGATTATGCGGCAAATCCAAATTTATCAGGCAATTACAACGGCTCAAATATTGCGTTATATAAAAGCGGCAGGAACTGCAAAAAGTTCCTGCCGCTTTTGTTTATACATATTCTGCTGTCATTTGAACCGTTCCGGTGAAGCGGTCGAAGTCTATCATTATATAATTGCCGCCGTTTTGGAAATTGAACTCGCGTTCGAACCTGCCGTCGGTGTCGGGCGTATATTCGAGCACTTTTCCGTTCATTCTCAGGCGGATGACCGCGCTGCCGGACTCGGTTTTGATATAAGCTTTCACTTTTATCAGCTTGTCACGCGCCGACGCGCCGCCGAACACGGTATCGCGCCCGGTCTCGTTCTCGCACTGCGCGGTGTAGCTGCCGGTGAACCAATCTTTACCGTTGTTCTCGCGCTTGCCGATAAGCCTGGCGCTGTTCGTGACATCGGACATTTTGAACGCGCCGCGCAGATCGTCAAAGTATCTGTCCGCTCGTTTGAGCTGCATACTTCCGCGGCTCATGCACGCCGTGAGCGAGAGCATCAACGCAAGAGTCAGCAGAACAGCCGCTGCTCTCTTCATTATTCTCTCTCCTTTGCGCCGCTGACTATCTTATAATAGGCGTTGGAGGTGACGCGGTAAATAAGAGTATAGAACAGCGCGAACACGACGAAGCACACAAGAGTTGTCACGGCGAAGAGGACGGGGTTGTTGAAGTTGAAGGCGAGCAATATTCTACGGATTATTATGGACGCGAATATCATATGCAGACCCGCTCCCGCGAGAGGCAGGAAGAATACCGTGAGCAGCTGGGAATTGATGCTCTTTCTTATCTCTTTCTTTGTCATGCCGACCTTCTGCATTATCTCAAAGCGCGACTGATCTTCGTAACCCTCAGAGACCTGCTTATAGTAGATTATCAGCACAGCCGCGAAGATGAACACGACCGAGAGCATGACGCCGAGATAGAACAGCGAGCCGAAGGCAGAGTAATAATCGTCCCTGCCGACATTGCCGCTGTCTATCGAGAATGTAATCATATTGCCGTAAGACGACATTGCCGGTTTTGTCGCGTCGATATAGTCATTGCACAGCGCTCTCTCGCCGGCGGTATCGAGATCGGTATCGAAAAATCTGAAATACTTGTAGTTGACGGTGCGCACCCCATTGTGATTTTCGGGCTTTGCAAAATCCGTGGCTGCACTTTTGAAGTCGGGCACGAAAATATATATCGAGGACGCGATGTTCACGGCGGAGTCGCCGTCAATAAGGAAGCTGTCGGCTGTCTTTTTGACCTTGTAGGTCTTGCCGTCGCCGAGGGTCACGGTGTCATATTTATACTTCATTCTGTAGCTGTAGACTATGACCTCATCGGGCTCGAGGGTCTCGTTCGTGCCCATGACGGCGTTGTAGTCCTCTATCGGCACGACATCGAAGCAGATATAAGCGTTCGAGTTTGAACCGATAGTTACGCCAGTGCCGCCTGCGACCAGCTTGCCGCCGTCGGAAATCGTGCCGACAGTCACCACGGATCTGTAGGACGCAAAATTTGAGGCGTTTGCCTTATGCGAAGCGGCAAGGGAATCGACACCTGCGGCGACTTTTTTAAGGTTACTGTCATCGAGTCCGTCGATAGTATCAAAGCCTGTCGAGAGCACGATATCGCGCGGATAGCGGGTGTTGATGCTGTCCTCCGTGCCGAAGAGCAGGCAGGTGGTCGAGGATATCATGACGAGAACCATCGTTGCGAGTACGCAGACGGACGCGAGTCCCGCGCCGTTTCTCTTCATTCTGTAGGTCATTGAAGAGACGGAGATAAAGTGGTTCGGCTTATAATAATAGTTCTTGCGCTTTTGCAGGAAGCGGCAGAGGAGCACCGAGCCGAATATCATCAGAAGATAAGTGCCGATGATGACCATTATGACCGCGATGAAGAACACGAGTATCGCGCTCAGGGGTTCGGTTATCACGACGGCGGTAATATATGCGCCGATGAGCAAAGCTGCGCCGATGATACCGAGAAGCGGATTAGCTTTCGGCGGTTTCTCGCCGAGGTTTTCGCTCCTTATCAAAGTCACCGCGCTCGCGCCCATTATCTGGCGCACGGAGTTGATAAAGAGGAGCAGGAAGATAACGGCGAAAACGCCGACGGTCAGCAATATTGCAGTCGGAGAGACATAGAAAACATAGCTGATATCAGTGCCGCCTATAGCCTTGACGAGTCCGAGTTCGGCAAGCTTCGAGAGCGCGACGCCGAGCACAAGACCGCAGAAGAGCGATATGGCAGAAGTTATCAGGCTCTCCCAGAAGAGCAGGATGCTGATATTCTTTTTGTCCATGCCGAGGATGTTATAGAGTCCGAACTCCTTCTTCCTGCGGCGGATGAGAAACGAATTTGTATAGAAAAGAAAGATGCAGGCGAATATGGCGATGACCCAGCCGCCGAGCATGAGCACGATGCTGACCGTACCCTCGCCGAACGTGCCCTTGAGCGACTCGCCGTAGCGCAGGAAGATAACGATATAATACATCATTATCATGCCTATCTGCGTTAGAATATACGGCAGATAGAGGCGCTTATTCTTTCTTATCCCGTCAAACGCGAGGCGCGGATAGAAAAACTTTTTCATTTGCGCTCACCGCCTGTCGCAAGCAGAGTCAGGGTCTCGGATATCTTCTGATAGAGCTGGCTGTCGGTATCGGCGCCGCGATAAATCTGATGGAACACCTCGCCGTCCTTTATGAAGAGCACGCGCTTTGCAGAGGAAGCCGCCTTGACGGAGTGCGTGACCATGAGAATGGTCTGTCCGAGGGCGTTGACCTCGGTGAACAGGCGCAGCAGTTCATCGGTGGACTTTGAATCGAGCGCGCCGGTCGGCTCATCGGCGAGAATCATGCGCGGCTCGGTTATCAGTGCGCGGGCGACAGCCGCCCTCTGCTTCTGGCCGCCGGATATCTCATAGGGATATTTCTTGAGCAGCTCCGTTATGCCGAGACGCTTTGCTATCGGCTCGAGGCGGGCGTGCATCTCATCGTAGCTCTTGCCCGCGAGGACGAGCGGAAGATAGATATTATCCTCGACTGTAAAAGTATCTAGAAGATTGAAATCCTGGAACACGAAGCCGAGGTTGTCTCTGCGGAAAGCGCAGACGGCGGAGTCCTTTATCTTTGAAAGATCCTTGCCGTCGATCATAACGCTGCCGGAAGTGGGTCTGTCAAGAGCCGCAAGAATATTGAGCAGAGTGGTCTTTCCGGAGCCGGATTCGCCCATGATAGCGACATACTCGCCCTCCGACACGCTGAAGTTAACATTTCTAAGAGCCTCGACCTTGTTGCCGCCGAGACGGGTTGAGTAGACTTTTTTGAGTCCGTTGACTTCCAAAATACTCACTGTAGTTGACCTCCTGTCATTTTGTGGCTCTATTATAGCCGAAAAGGGAAATGCGCCTCCATAGAAAAGGCTTACATTTCCCCTTTCAAATCTTACGGTTTTGTAAGAAGTTATTCTTTCCTGAGTTTGTACTGACTGAGATCGAGGCGAACCGTCGTCCCCTCGCCCACTGTTGAAGAAATCGAGATATCAATGCCGAGGTTTTGACATATGCGGCGGCAGAGATAAAGCCCGAGCCCGCTCGCGCGGCGGTCGGTTCTGCCGTTGCAGCCGGTATAGCCTTTGTCAAACACGCGCGGCAGATCCTCCGGCGCGATGCCTATTCCGGTGTCTTTGATACAAAGGACTTTTCCCTCGGAATAAATTTTTATGCTCCCCTCACGGGTATATTTGAGCGCGTTTGAGAGCAGCTGCTCGACGACGAACGCGAACCATTTTTCGTCCGTAACGGCTTGAATATCAACACTGTCATATTCGAGGCGGATCCTGCGGTCTATAAATTCCGAGGCGAATTTTTTCACCGAGCTTCTGACTATTTCGTCTATATCCTGCTGAGCAAAAACATAGTCGCTGTAATCCGAGCCGAGACGCACAAAGACGAGCACCATCTCGACATACTGCTCTATACGCGACAGTTCGGACGCGAGTCTGCGCGCTTCGGGCACATCCTCTTTCTGAAGAGTCAGACGCATTGCCGCTATCGGCGTTTTTATCTGATGCGCCCAGACGGTGTAGTAATCGACGGTGTCGCGTATGCGGCTGTCCGTCTGCGCCGTTATCTCCGCTATTTTTTCCTTGAGCACGGATATCAGCTGCTGATAGTCGGAGTCGACTATCCCCTCCGGCTCGGGCAAAGCAGATATTAATTCGGTATTCCTGCGGTGAAGCTCTTCGAAAAACTTGTGGCGGCGATACGCTTTTGTAATATCATAGGCGGCGAACACCGCGCCGAAAAGCAGACACAGGGCGCACGGATATATGACCGCGCGCACGGGCAGACGGTAGACCCAAAAAGAAAACGCGAATATGCAGACGAAAAGCAGAAGCATCGAAAGCCGCTTCCACCGCTCCTTGAGATAACCCTTGAAAAAGCTCATAACCCCTCCGAAATCAAGCTATTATATACCCCACGCCGAACTTTGTGGCGATAAAATCATTGAGTCCCGCCGCGTCAAGCTTCTTTCTAAGGCGGTTGACATTGACGGTGAGTGTATTTTCATCGACGAACGAATCCGTCTCCCAAAGGCGCTCCATCAGCTTTTCGCGGCTGACCACCTTGCCTTTATTTTCCATCAGGCAGAGCAGAATGCGATACTCATTTTTGGTCAGCGTTATTTTTTCGTCGCCGAAGACGAGCGAATTTTCGCCCGTATCGAGCAATGCGCCGCGATGCTCGAGCACCGGGACATTGGCGCCGAAATCGTAAGTGCGGCGCAGAAGAGCCTGGATTTTCGCCATGAGGACGCTGCCGTCAAACGGCTTCGAGATAAAGTCATCCGCGCCGAGGTTCATCGCCATGACGATGTTCATATTATCCGACGCCGAGGAGACAAAGATTATCGGCACCTTTGAGACGCGGCGAATCTCACTGCACCAATGATAGCCGTCGAAGAACGGCAGCATGATATCGAGCAGGACTATATGCGGCGAAAATTCGGCAAACTCGTGCATGACATTGCTGAAATCCTGCACGATATGCGTCTGAAGATTCCACGCCTGTGCCTGCGCCGCGACGGCGTTCGCTATCCCCGGATCGTCCTCAACGATAAAGAGCCTGTACATACCGCACCTCCGAAAACTGTTTCATCAAAGTCAACGGACAAAGCCGCCCGAAAACTTCGGCTGTATCTGAAATAATTATACGGCATATGCCGCCGCGTTTCAAGAAAAACAGTATCGCAAATGAACTTCGGCGCATAGAATATACCGAAAAAACTTTGGAGGTGCCAAATGAACAACAATCAAAACCGCTGCGGCTGCGGCGGACAGCCGACAGTTATGGACATCGACCGCGAGACGAAGGAGAACACAAATTTCCGCAAGGAAGCATGGACGGGTGAGCATCTGCAGGTGACGCTGATGTGCATACCCACAAACTGCGACATCGGCGCGGAGATCCACGAGGACACGGATCAGCTCATCTGCATCGTGCAGGGCTGCGCCACCGTGAGCTTCGGCGCGACGAAATGCTCCATGTGCGACGGACAGAGGGCAAACAGCGGCGATGCCTGCCTCATCCCCGCCGGAACCTGGCACAATATAACAAACAGCGGAAATATCCCGCTCAAGGTATATTCCGCATACGCCCCGCCGCACCACGCGGCAGGAACGGTCCAGCGCACCAAGTCCTGCGACTGCTGAAAATAAAATAGATACAGGCGCCGTGACTCTGGTGGATCACGGCGCCCGTATCGTTGAGGAAGTGGAGATAAAAAAGATAATATGGAAATTCCAAAACGCAGGTTGGGGGTTCTGCGTTTTGCGTGGATGGTGAAATCAGCGAGATATTATTCCGCTCGTTCTCGCTCGGCAGTCGAAATCATCCGACCTCGACCGCCGAAAAGTCATAGTACAGATCCATCGGGTGATTATCGTCGAGCAGGAGAATGCTGTTATCCTCGAGCAGGAGGTTATCTCCCGCATACTTCATGATGAAGTCTATACCGTAGTTGACAGCCTGTTCTTCATTCTCGGCATAAATAAATCCGCTGACGGGGTTTACGGTGTCCTCGCAGGCGCCTATCTCCCTGCCGTCCTCTCCGATTTTCTTGCATCGGCATTCGAGCACATAGCGCGATCCGACATCCGGAAGTCCGTCGTATTCTTTTAGCATTACTATCCGTCCCTTGAATTTATCTGCAGGTGCGTTTTGCCGCCGCCTGCCGTATGCCTCCGCGCTTCCGGCGGTCAGGCAGCAGACGGAAAACCCGCCCGCTTCCCGCCGTATAGGAGTATAGGAGGTAGTTGACTTCATTTATGTACTTCGCTTGAGTACGCCATAATTTTAACGCATCTAAAGCAAAAAGTGTTGATTTTTCAAAAAGTGATGTAAAAATGGGCAAAAACGATATATTTTGAGCAGTTATCTTTCTATATAGAAAATATGTGACATATTTTGACAGATTGTCGCGTGCAACTATAGGCACATGAACGACATTTTATTTGTACAGTGTAATAAGATAGTTTACAAAAAGTGTAAAAACATACTTTACAATAAATATAAGTCCGCCACGGCGTGAGGTTATATGAAAATATCCGCGCGGTCGGTTGAAATATTTTTTTATGCTCAGACACTGTCATTATAAATAAAGAAAGCAGGCAAGGTGTGTACCCTGCCCGCTTTCTTTTATATAGGAGTTATGTAGGAGATAGATTTCACATTCATGCTCTTTTCGGAGGTCAACACTATTTTAGCGCATTTGCCGACGGAAGTGTGAATTTTTGCAAAAGTGATGCGATTTTGGGCGAAAACGATGTTTTTCGTGAGTTTAATTTGCCGAGGTCGCAAAACTCAATTCAGGCGGTGACCGGCAAACAGTAAAAAATAATCGCTGATGACATTTTTTATTTTTCTGTTTGCTTTTTCGACAAAATGTGGTATAATATTTGCGGGAGCGTGATTCTTTTGATAGATATACTCGTTTGCGATGACAGCGCGGAAATAGTTGAACAAGTAAAAAAGCTGCTGTGCGCATGGGAAAAAGTGAACACTGTCAGCTTCAATATAGACTGCCGCCAATCGGGAAAATTTATTCTCGAAAACAAGCACAAATATGACATTGCTTTTATTGATATCGAGATGCCCGAAATGAGCGGACTCGAGCTCGCCGTTGAGCTCAAGAAGCAGAATCCCGATGTGCTGATTATTGTCCTGACCTCGTTCCAGCGATATCTCGACGACGCGATGCGCATCCATGTTTTCAGATATCTCTCGAAGCCCGTCGATGTCAACCGCTTCAACAAGAACCTCTTTGACGCCGTTCAGGAATACCGCACGCTGAGCAAGACGATAATTCTCGAGACTCACGACATAGTCAAAAAGATAAAGACAAAAGACATTCTCTATATTGAAAACAGGCGCTACGGTGCACTTCTCGTGACAAAAGACGCCGAATATGCGACGGGAATCAGGCTGAAGGACTGGATAGCAAAGACCGGTCAGCCGGACTGCTTTGTCTATTCCCACGCGAGCTACATAGTCAATCTGCAAAACGTCATCGACTTTTCAAAAGACAGCGTCACGCTCAGAAAGGGCGACGGCGAAACGGTAAGCGTATATATGTCCCAGCGCAAATACCCCGCCTTCAGAAAGGCATTCTTCAACTTTGCGGGAGGTATATGATGGACATAGTGTGTATTCTCATCGCCTGCGCGTTCGGGCAATTTGCCGCATACTGCTACTTTTCAAAGCGGTTTGAAACGAAATGTCCGATTGCCGCAGTTTGCGGATTCTTTGCGGCGGCTGCTGCCGTACAATTCGCCGTAAGCTTCGCGGGGCTTGCCGCGCTCAACATAGCCTTGCTTTTTATAAGCAATCTCTGCGCCGCGCTCATAATATACCGAGCGGGCATAAAACAGTCGCTGATCCATTGCTTACTGCTCGAAGTGCTCGCCGCGATGTCGGCGTTTATAATAATGTTCGGTCTGCCGAAAATTATCGGCCATGAGCCGCCCGGGAACGGAATGATATTGCTTGGCATATCGGCGAGCGCGCTGTATTTTACATTTTCATATGCAGTGTCAAGGCACAGGGACGATATGATCGTCTATTCCGTACTGGTGTCCCTGCTCTCGCTAGTCTGCGCCGCAATGATTGCAGGCTTCGCATTTTTCCCGGGGAGCAATCTGGTTTTAACGCTGATATCGGTCATTCTTCCGCTGGCGATATCCGCAGTCTGCATGGCACACAGAAAGTTAGTCTTCAAAGTCTCGAACTCCACCGAAACGCTTCTCGAAGAACAGCGGCAGAAGCTGAACGCGGAATACTATGCGGAGCTTGAGCATCAATACGACCTGCGCGACATTATTATCCATGACATAAAGGGACATCTCCGCACGATAAAGCAGCTCTCGCAAAACGGAGAAAACGACCGTATAAACAGCTACATCGACTCGATATACAACAGCGGCGCGATGGGCGCGGTGAAGCAGTTCAGCAGCAACAAGCTCGCGAATGTCATAATCAGCAGATACGCCAATCTGTGCGCAAATTCGGAGATAAAATTCAACTGCGATGTGCGCAGCATTGATTTTTCTTTTCTTTCGGACAACGATCTCACAATATTACTCGACAACATCCTCAACGGGGCGTTCAAATCCGCCGAAAAATCGGAAGAGCGCTTTATTGACATGAGCATCGGCAGCTTCAACGAGGCATATGTCGTGCTCAACGTCCGCCACAGCGTGGACGGCTCGCCGGACATAAAGAACAGCGAGAGGGCGGCGCGCATAAGCAAGATAATTCAAAAATACGGCGGACAGGCATCGTTCGACTGCGCTGACGAGAGAATATTCGCGGCGAAGATAATGTTCAAGTCGTCGGTTGTCAAAAAATAAGGCTGCTCGCATTCTGTCCTGTAGACATAGGCACATATAAAATCAAAATCCGGTCGGTGCACTTCAAATTCTGCACTGACCGGATTCTTATTATACTTTTATACTTTTTCGAGCTTGGCGTAGTTCGCCATTATCTTCTTTGTGCCGACCTTTTCGAAAGCTATTTCGAGCATGGTATCATTCGCCATTTTCTGCATACCGAGTATCACGCCCGTGCCGTATGCTTTGTGCTTGACTGTCTCGCCGACGGAATAGCTCTGCGCCGCGGCGGCGGGCTTTTTCGCGCCCGCGCCGGAGAAGCCGGACGAGGCGGAGAAGCTGTAAGCGGGCTTCGACGGGATTGAATTCGACACTCTTGCGGGTGACTGCGATGAAATCTTTGAAAATCCTCTTGACGTGCTCCCCTGCCCTGCGGAACGCTGCTGCGGGATACCGTGGGTCTGATAAGACATCGGTCTTGCGCCCTTTTTATCGAGCAGTTCCTCGGGTATCTCTTCAACGAATCTCGACGGACGGTTGCGGTTCGTCATGCCGTAGAGCATTCGCGTTGATGCGCTGGAGATATAGAGCTTTTTCTTCGCGCGCGTTATCGCGACATAGGCGAGTCTGCGCTCCTCCTCGATATTCTCCGGCTCATAGAGTATCGTCTGCATTCCGGGGAATATCCCCTCCTCCATGCCGACGATAAACACATTCGGGAATTCGAGTCCCTTGGCGGAGTGTATCGTCATCATGACGACTGCCTGGGTCTGGGCGTTATAGTTATCTATATCCGTGAGCAGCGCGGTCTCCTGCAGGAAGCCGTTGAGATCGCCCTCGGGGTTTTCCTCGCAGTAGCGGCGTATGTTGTTTCCGAGCTCCGCCAGGTTCGCCACGCGCTCCTGATATTTTTCGGGCTCGTTGGCGAGCGAGAGCGTATAGCCCGTCTCGTCGAGTATCACGCCGAGTAAATCGGCGAGGGGCATAATCTCCATCTTCTCGCGGAACGAGTCGATAAGCTTGCCGAATGCCATGAGCTTTGAAGCAGCGCGCGAAAGCTTTGCATACTGATCCGCCGAGCGTATAACCTCGAACGGCTCAACGCCGAGCCCGTTCGCTATTTCAAAAACAGCGTTGAGCGAAGTCTCGCCGATTCCGCGCTTGGGCTCGTTGATTATTCTTCTGAGCCTTATCTCATCCGCCGTGTTGTTGACGACATAGAGATACGCCATGGCGTCTTTTATCTCTTTACGGTCATAGAATCTGTGGCCGCCTATCATTCTGTACGGTATGCCGCTCCTGATGAACGACTGCTCGATAAGGTTCGACTGCGCGTTCATTCGGTAGAGCACCGCGTGGTCGTTCCACTCCTCGCCGTCGGCGACATTGGAGACAATCGTATCGGCAACATGGCGGCTCTCCGCCATCTCGTCTTCGGCGACATAGAACTCGATTTTCGCGCCCTGCCCGTTATCTGTCCAAAGATTTTTGCCCTTTCGCTGTTCGTTGTTCGCGATAACGGCGTTGGCGGCGTCAAGTATCGTCTGAGTCGAGCGGTAGTTCTGCTCGAGGCGGATAACCTTTGCGTTCTTATACTGCTTTTCAAAGCTCAGGATGTTTTCAATAGTCGCGCCGCGGAAGCGATATATACTCTGATCGTCATCGCCGACGACGCATATATTCTCGTGCCCTGCCGCGAGAAGTGCAGTGAGCACATACTGCGCGTGGTTTGTATCCTGATACTCATCGACCATTATGTATTTGAAGCGGTTCTGATAGTATTCGCGGGTCTCCTTGTTCGTTTTGAGGAGCTTCACCATGTTGACTATCAGATCGTCAAAATCCATGGCGTCCGCCGCCCTGAGAAACTTCTGATATTCCTCATAGACCTCGCCTATCTTCTTCAGGCGTATATCCGCCTGGTTCGTCGAAATGAACTCGGCGGGGGTAATCAGCTCGTCCTTGGCGCGGCTTATCTCGGCGAGCACGGACTTGACGGGAATCATCTTCTCGTCATATCCGAGGCGCTTTATGCACTCCTTGGCGGCGCGTTTGGAGTCGTCGGAGTCGTAGATAGTGAAATTATGCGTATAGCCTATTTCATCGGCGTGGCGGCGCAGAATCTTGGCGCAGGTCGAGTGGAATGTGCTCGCCCAGACATCGTTGCCGTCTTCGCCGAGAGCCTTGCAGATTCGCTCCTTGAGCTCGCCTGCGGCCTTATTTGTGAAGGTTATCGCGAGAATCTGCCACGGCTTCGCGGGACGGACGCTCAAAAGATCCTCCGCTTCGAAAAGGCTCGTGTCGCCTGCGAGATAGTTTTCAAGCAACGCCTCGTCGCCCTCGCGTATCGGGCGGGAAAAGTCGGAGGAATAATAAGCCTCGCCGTATTTGACGAGGTTGACGATACGGTTGACGAGCACGGTGGTTTTTCCGCTGCCCGCTCCCGCAAGTACCAAAAGCGGTCCTTTGGTAGTAAGGACCGCTTCAAGCTGCATATCATTCATCCGACTGAAGTCTTTTTTGATTATCTGCTGTCTTAAAGAAATCAGTTTTTCTGTGCTCATATTACACCTTTATATGGAGATTTCGTGCGCAAGCTCATAGTCTTTCATATCTATGGTCTTGGTCATTTTAAGAGCCTCGAAGATATCGAAATCGACTATCTTATTGTCCTTTATGCCGACAACTCTGTTGCCTATGCCCTGAGTGAGCAGATCAACGGCGCGCGAGCCCATCTGGCTTGCCATTATCCTGTCTCTCGCAGTCGGCGAGCCGCCGCGCTGGACATGGCCGAGAATGGTTGCTCTCGACTCGACGCCGGTCTCAGCTTCGATTTTCTTTGCTATCTCAGCGGTTCCGCCGACGCCCTCGGCAACGATAACTATAAAGTGCTTCTTGCCGGTCTTCTGGAACTCACGGATACGCGCGATAACATCGCGCTCGATATCGTACTCGACCTCGGGCACGATTATCGACGTTGCGCCGACAGCGATACCCGCTTCAAGTGCAAGATAACCTGCGCCGCGTCCCATGACCTCGACGACCGTGCAGCGGTCGTGAGACTCGGAAGTGTCGCGGATGCGGTCGACCATCTGAACGATGGTGTTAAGGCAGGTGTCATAACCTATTGTATAATCGGTGCAGGAGATATCGTTGTCGATAGTTCCGGGCAGTCCGATGCACGGAATGCCGCGCAGAGAAAGATCCCTTGCGCCTCTGAATGAGCCGTCGCCGCCGATGATGACCATGCCGTCGATGCCGAACTTTTTGCAGGTTGCAACGGCTTTCTGAAGTCCCTCTTCGGTCTTGAACTCGGGGCATCTTGCGGAATAGAGAATCGTGCCGCCTCTCGTGATTATATCGGACACGGAGCGGAGGTTCATCTCATGTATATCGCCTTTTATAAGTCCGGTGTATCCTCTGTCAACACCGTAAACTTTGATACCTCTCTGACAGGCCGTACGCACGACTGCGCGTACAGCGGGATTCATACCCGGCGCGTCTCCGCCGCTTGTAAGCACTGCTATGCTCTTCATCGTCATTCCTCCGTCGTTGTTTATGATCTTATTCCTGTTAATTAGTAAACACTGTTTTTATATAATACACTTTTATCGAATCAAAGTCAAATAAAAATACACTTTTTCTGCAAAATTAAGCTTTTTTTTTGCATTTTACCGCATTTTTTCGTTTTATGAGGTCGCAAATTGCAATATATGCAAAAGCGATCACCGTTGTTATCAGGGCAACTGCTAAAAATGCCCGTTTTCCGCTGTGCATGCCGAAACGCAGCACGAGAATCATATAGACATAAAGGTGCATGAAATATATTATCATGCTCGCGCGCCTGAGTATTTTTCTGTCCGCAACATACGGCACTTTCACGGATATTATTATTCCGAAAAGTCCGACAGCGCAGAGAATAACAAAAAATCCGGTATATTTGTTGAACGCCACGCACCCGGCGAAGCCGCAGAGAGTGATCAAAACATCCGCCCATACGGGTATTTTTATCTTCGTGAGCAGCATGCCGAACGAAATATAGAACAGACCGCGGAACACCTTTCCGTTGCCGGTAGTCGACCACATGAGCTTTCTGATAAAGTTTATCGCGGGCGAGATATCGTTCGTTGTGCCGGAGAGCATATCGAGAGCCGCTCCGCAGAGAATGAACACAAGTCCGAGCGCGGTTATCGCCCAGGGGTTGACCTTTATTTTTAAGAGAAGATAGATAATCCCGAGCGCATATATTGCCGAGATCATATACCAGAGCATCCACGAGCCGTAATGCTCGCCGCTGAAAACGAGTCCTTTTATATATCTTATCGCCGCTTCGCGAACGCCGAGGCCCGAGCGCCTGTAATCGAATATTGCAAGGGGCAGATAAGCGAGCGACCAAAGCAGATAGAGCTTGAGCATTTTGAAAAACGCATGGGCGACCTTCGGAAGATTATCCTTTGCCGTAAGCGGCCATTCCATACGCCCGGCGAGCAGATAGCCAGACGCCATGAAGAAGCACGGCACGGCGCAGTAGATAAAATTCAGATACACCGTATTGAAAGCTCCGGTGCCGAAAAGATTCCACGGCGTCGTATGTATCGCGACGACCATATACGCCCCAAGGAACTTGCAGATGTCTATCGTTAAGCTGTTGCTTTTTTGCGGAGTTATATTTTTCATTTTCACTGTCCTCCCTGCCTGTCATCGATATAAATAACATTCTCTTCGCCGAGGATCCGCCTGAGCTCCTTGAGCATCGGCGCGTTGACATCCGCGCTGTGAGAATATGGCTGACGGATATATTTTTTCGTGTCGCAATAGTAAAAATACACTGTCTTATTGCCGTCAAAGAAGTCGAGAACTCTCTGAGCTCTCTCGATCTCGGGGCAGTTCTCACTCGCAAAGCGCAGGAAGAGTCCGGGCGTTTTTGCGGCCTTTTTCTGCGGCTGAGCAGCAATTGAAGCCTGCCTCACCTGCTCGGAGACTTTCCTCTTCGCGTCCGCAGGCGGACACGGCTCCGCCGACTCACAGACGAGCTTTGCTTCCTCGTCCTCGCGCACGCTGAGCCTACCGTGGATAAGAATTATGTTGCCCTCGGTAAAGAGCTGAGTCTGGCGCTCATATATTTTCGGGAACACTATGACTTCTATTGAGCCGAACACATCCTCCGCCGTTATAAAAGCCATTGTGGTGTTATTTTTTGTTATCTTTTTTCTGACATTCGTTATTATGCAGAGAAGATCAACGCGCGACTCATCTTTATATATGCCGCCGACCTCATCGGCGTTACGGAGATCCGCCGTATTGGCGCAGCCGAGGCGCTCGGCGAGCTGTTCGTATTCCGCCATGGGGTGACCCATGAGGTAGAGCCCGGTCATCTCTTTTTCGAGTCTTAGCAATTCGCGCTTGTCCATCTCTTCGAGGGTCGGCATTTTATATTCGCCCTGCGGCGCTTCGCTCGGCGCGGCGTCGAAGAAGCCGAGCTGACCGTCGATATTGCGGCGGCGGTCGTTCTCGAGCTGAGCCGATATCTCCGGGAAAGCGTAGAGCATCTGGCGGCGGTTCGCGCCGAGTCCGTCAAGTGCGCCGCATTTTATGAGACTCTCGACCGCGCGTTTGTTGAACTCCTTATCCTGCATACGCTTGCAGAACGAATAGAAGGATTTGAACTCCCCGCCTGTTTCACGCTCGCATTCAATCTCTCTTATAAAGCCCGCACCGACATTTCTGACGGCGAGCAGTCCGAAATATATCTTCCCGTCCTTTGGCGTGAAACGCTCGGAGCTGACATTGACATGGGGCGGCACGACCTCAATACCGAGGCGCGAGCACTCCGCGATATATTCGGCAACTTTCGGCGTATCATCGAGCACGCTGCTGATGAGAGCCGCCATGAACTCGCAGGGATAATGGCACTTGAGCCACGCCGTTGTATAGGCAATAAAGGCATAGGCGGCGGCGTGGGATTTGTTGAACGCATAGGACGCGAATGAGGACATATCATTAAAGATATCATTCGCGGTCTTTTCGTCAACTCCGCGCTTCACCGCGCCCTCGCACTCGACCGTACCGTCCTCATTGACGAGTCCGTATATGAAATTATGGCGTTCGCGCTCCATGACATCGTGCTTCTTTTTCGACATGGCGCGGCGGACAATATCGGCGCGGCCGTAGGAATAGCCCGCGAGGGTGCGGAATATCTCCATGACCTGCTCCTGATAAATCATACAGCCGTAGGTGACCTTGAGTATACCCTCGAGCATCGGGGTCTTGTAGCGTATTTTTGACGGGTCGTGGCGGTTCGCGATATATGTGGGTATCGAGTCCATGGGACCCGGTCTATAGAGCGAGATAACAGCTATCAGATCTTCTATGCTCTGCGGCTTGAGACCCATGAGCACGCTTCGCATACCCGCGGATTCAAACTGAAACACGCCCTCCGTTTTGCCGGACGAGAGCATTTTGAACACTTCTTCGTCCTCGTAATCTATCATATCCTCGGAGAAATCCGGGATGTGTTTTTTTATGCTGCGCTTTGCATAGTCTATAACAGTCAAAGTGCGCAAACCGAGAAAATCTATCTTCAGCAGTCCGAGCTCCTCGAGGGTGGTCATGGTAAACTGCGTGACTATCGATTCGTCGTTTCGCGCGAGGGGCACATAACTCTCGACCGTATCGCGGGTTATGACTACGCCCGCCGCATGGGTCGAGGCATGGCGCGGCATACCCTCAACTTTGCGCGAGAGGTCGATAAGTCTGCGGACATTCTCGTCGTTTTCATAGAGGGCGCGGAGATCCGACGATTTGAGTGCCTTGTCTATCGTTATGCCGAGCTCGCGCGGGATGAGCTTAGCGACAGTATCGACATCGTTATAAGGCATACCGAGCACTCTGCCGACATCGCGCACTGCGGCGCGCGCAGCCATGGTGCCGAAGGTCACTATCTGCGCGACATGGTCGGAGCCGTATTTTTCAATAACATAGTCTATAACTTCGCTTCGGCGTTCGTAGCAGAAATCGACATCGAAATCGGGCATACTGACGCGCTCGGGATTGAGAAAGCGCTCGAACAGCAGGCTGTATTTCATCGGGTCGATGCCGGTTATACCGATAGCATAGGCGGTTATACTGCCAGCTCCCGAACCTCTGCCGGGACCCACGGGGATATTGCGGCTTCGCGCATGATTTATGAAATCGTGGACTATCAGATAATAGTCGACATAGCCCATTCTGCTGATGACCGAGAGCTCGTAGTCGAGGCGCTTCTGATACTCCTCGGGGATATTCTCTCCGTAGCGGCGGCGCATCCCCTCCTGCGCCATATTTTTAAGATACTCAAAGTGATCCTGATTGCCCGGCACTTCGAAATGCGGCAGCTTTGTTTTGCCGAACTCGAACTCGACATTGCAGCGTTCGGCTATCTCCGAAGTCCGCTCAATCGCGTCGTGGTACTCCGGGAAGAGCGAGAGCATCTCCTGCTCGCTTTTCAAATAGAACTCCTGAGTCTGGAACTCCATACCCGTATCCTCGCCGAGGGTATGGTTCGTCTGGATGCAGATGAGCACCTGCTGCATCTCGGAATCCTCTTTGGAGATATAGTGGACATCGTTCGTGGCGACGAGGGGTATCCCCGTCTCCCTCGACAGCTGGGCGAGCATCGGGATTATACGCCTCTGCTCGGGCAGGCCGTGATCCTGAATCTCGAGGAAGAAGTTGTTTTCGCCCATGACGGAGCGATACCAGAGGGCTTTTTTCTTCGCGCCCTCATAGTCGCCGCTGAGCAGGGCGCGCGGGATTTCGCCCGCGAGGCACGCAGAAAGTGCAATAAGCCCCTCGTGATATTTTTCGAGGAGCTCACGGTCTATTCGCGGTTTTGTATAAAAGCCCGTGACGAATCCCTCCGACACAAGCTTTATCAGATTCTTATATCCTGTTTCGTTTTCGCAGAGCAGTATCAGATGATAGCGCTCGGAATCGAGGGCATGAACTTTGTCAAAGCGGGTGCGCGCCGCCATATACACCTCGCAGCCGATTATCGGCTTTATCCCGCGCTTTTTCGCCGCGCGGTAAAAGTCGATGACGCCGTACATAACGCCGTGATCGGTCACGGCGACGCTCGTCTGACCGAGGCGCTGCACTTCGTCCATAAGCTGCTCGATGCGGCACGCGCCGTCAAGCAGGCTGTATTCGGTATGAAGATGAAGGTGTGTAAATGACATAGCTCTTCTCCGCGGGGTCAGCCCCCTATGCCGCCGGCGATTTCAACGAGGCGTTTGAGCCTGTGATTGACACCCGAGCGCGTGAGCGGCGGATCAGTCATATCCGCAAGCTCGCTCAGACTCACTTCGGGGTTGTCCCGCCTCAGCTTCGCCATTTCGGCGAGCGGCGCGGGCAGACTCTCGAGTCCGACGGTTCTTTCTATTTTTTCTATCGCTTCAACCTGCACTATCGCGGCATCGACAGTGCGGCTCAAATTGGCATTTTCAAAATTGACGCGCCTGTTGACATGGTTGACCATATCCTTGTGCATCTTGATTCCCATAAGTTCGAGCGTCGAGTTCATCGCGCCGACGAGAGTCAAGAACTCCTCTATCTTCTCGCTGACTTTGAAATAGACGATATGGCTCGACTTTCTCTTGACATATTTCGGGGCGAAGCCGACCTCGTCAAGCAGCTGAATCAAATCGTTGCAAAGCTTTTTATACGAGACGGAAAACTCAAGATGATAGTTTTTCTCGGGCGAGCTTATTGTTCCGCAGGCGATGAAAACGCCGCGCAGGAACGCGCCGAAGCAGCAATCCTCGGGGAGGTTCGCCCTGTTGATGCGCAAAGAAATGTCGCTTTCACTGTGGCCGAAAAACTCGAGAATGCGTTTTCTGTCCGCTTCGTCGGCAACAGAAACCGTGTATTTCGACACGCCCGAAGAGACGGACGGCGTAATGTCAAAAAGCTCTTTTATAACATCGCAGTAGAGCTTCGCGATATTCTCGTTCTCGGTGACAAAGGATATCTCGGAGACGGAAAACATTCTGCCGAAGAGCAGCATTCCGTAGGCTCTTGCCTGCGCGCAGCAATCCGAAAGCACAGGCACCTGCGCGAGTTCCTGCTTGACATCCGATGAGAACGACACGGTTTTTCCTCCTATTTTTTCATATCGCGGTGCTGAACGGTCGCGATGCAGCCGATTTTTTCAAGATGAGCTTTCAGTAATTCCGCAAAGACGACCGAGCGGTGCCTGCCGCCGGTGCAGCCGACGGAAATGACCAGCTGGCTCTTGCCCTCTTTGCGATAAAGCGGGATAAGATAATCGAGCAGGTCGCAGAGCTTCGCTTCGAGTCCCCTTGCCTCGTCCCACTTGAGCACATAGTCCCTGACGGGATCTTCAAGCCCGGTATGCTGTTTGAGCTCGGCAACATAAAAAGGATTCGGCAGACAGCGCACATCGAACATCAGATCGGAATCGTTCGGGATGCCGTATTTGAAACCGAAGGACACGCAGTGAACTTTGAGAGCGTTGCCGGGATTGTCAAGAAACATCTCGCAGATGCGGTTCTTGCAATCGGTCGGTGTCATGTGCGAGCTGTCGATAACATAATCGGCGATACTCTTCGCGGGCTCGAGAATGCTGCGCTCTGCGGCGAGGGCATCGTTTATCGAGCCGTTATATTTATCGAGCAGAGGGTGCTTGCGCCTCGTCTCTTTATAGCGGCGGATAAGCACATCGTCGGAGGCATCGATAAACAGTAGCTTCGTGTCGCACTTGAGCTCCTTGAGCTCGACGATGGCGTTGAACAGATCGCCGAACGACGCGCCGACGCGGATATCGGTAACAATGGCGACCTTTTCTCTTTTTTCTCGGGAATTGAGCAGAAGCTGCGCGAAGGTAGGCATAAGCTTCGGCGGCATATTATCCACGCAGAAATAGCCTATGTCTTCAAGCGCATCAACAACTCTCGATTTTCCTGCACCGGACAGTCCGGTGACGATGGTGATCTCCATTTTATTTTCTCCTATAAAATCAGCCGATGAGTCTGATCTCCGTTTCGAGTGTTACGCCGGTCTGAGCCTTGACGCGCGCCTGGACGTGCTTGATAAGGCTGAGGATATCGGACGCGGTAGCGCCGCCGCGGTTGATTATGAATCCCGCGTGCTTCTCGCTGACCTGCGCGCCGCCGACGCTGACGCCCTTGAGTCCGCACTGTTCAATGAGCGCGCCCGCAAAATGACCCTCGGGGCGCTTGAATGTGCTGCCCGCGCTGGGGTATTCAAGCGGCTGCTTATCCCTGCGGCGGGAAATGATATCGTGCATGGTATTTTTTATCTGCTCCGGGTCGCCGGGAGTCAGGCGAACGGAGGCGGCGGTTATGACAAGGCCGCTGTCCTCATACGCGCTGTGGCGATAAGAGAGCTGCATAGCCTCGTTGTCAAGCTCACCGGCAGTTCCGTCGGGCGAGACATATTCGCTGTTTATGAGCACATCCTTCATCTCGCCGCCGTAAGCTCCGGCGTTCATGAACACTGCGCCGCCGACGGTTCCGGGTATGCCATAAGCAAACTCGAGACCCGAGAGCGAGTTTTCGAGCGCAAAGGAGCAAAGCTGGGCGAGGCTCGCGCCGCTCTGGGCGCGAACGATGTTTTCATCGGTCAGGGTTATCCCGCACTGCTTGCCGGTGAATATAACGGCGCCCTTTATGCCCTTGTCGCTGACGAGGACATTGCTGCCCTTACCGAGGACGAACACCGAGATATTCTCTTTTTCGCAGAATCGGACAAGCTTGGCGGTCTGCCCGGCGTCCTCGGGAGAGAGAAACAGCTCAGCGGGGCCGCCGACTTTAAAGCTCGTATAATTTTTCATTGACACTCCGCGCTCGGCACTGCATTCGAGCGAGAGGGCGTATTTTTCCAACGCTTCGATATTATTCATAATATCTCCAATATGTCGGCCGCACTGGCGGCGTTTATTTATCTGTCGAGCAGAGCGGCGCCGATGAGTCCGGCGTCGTTACCGAGTTCGGCAGAGATTATCTGAGTCTGAACCTTTGCATGGATGCTGTATCTCTCACGCTCGACCATCTTTCTCAGCGGAACGAGCAGGTTCTCTTTTTCATGGCCGATGCCGCCGCCGATGCAGATCATATCGGGCTGAAGGGCATTGACGACATTCGTTATGCCGGCTGCGAGATAGAAAATATACTGATTGACGACTTTTTTAGCAGTCTCGTCGCCTGCACGCATGGCATCAAAAGAAGTTCTGCCGTTGACGCGGCTGATATTGTTACCGACGAGATCCCACATGGCGGTATAGGGATCGTGGCGCATGGCATCTTTAGTCTGGCGGATAAGCGCGGTGGCGGAAGAATAGCTCTCCCAGCAGCCTCTGCGTCCGCAGGTGCAGGGCTCGCCGTCCGCGACGATGACCATATGACCCATCTCTCCTGCTGCATCGTTGACGCCGGTGACGAGCTTGCCGTCTATGACAATACCGCTGCCGACTCCGGTTCCGAGGGTAATGGCAACAAAGTTGCTGACTCCTTTGCCTGCTCCCGCCTTTGCTTCGCCGAGTGCGGCGCAGTTCGCGTCGTTGTCGAGATAGATAGTCTTCTTGAGTCTCGACTCGAGGATATCGCGCGCGGGAACATTATCGAAAGCGAGGTTATTCGCATATTCGATAACGCCGTTCTTCTTGTTGACCGAACCGGGGGTTCCGATACCTACGCTGACAACATCGTTCATGGTGATGCCCGCATCTATAACAGCAGCCTCGACAGCCTTGGCAACATCCTCAAGAATGGCTTCCGCCGCGCGGGGGCAATTGGTCTTGAGCTTGCCTCTGCCGATGATTTTCATTTCTTCATTGATGACGCCGGCAACGATATTCGTGCCGCCGAGATCGACTCCTACTCTGTACATTTTTTTACCTCCAGATAGACAGTTTCTCTTTCCCTGTCTTTTTATATCAGAAATCATGCCAGACTTCAAGTTCCTTCTTCTCGGGAACTATATCATCCGTCATGCCGAGCGAATGCAGCAGCTCACGCGCCGCATTATAGCCCATTTTCTTTTGCCTGTTATTCATCGCCGCCGCTTCGATTATTATCGAAAGATTTCGTCCGGGTTTGACGGGGACGACGGTCAGCGGAATATTTATGCCGAGTATCTCGACATACTCGTTATCGAGACCGAGGCGATCATAGACCTTTTCGTTATCCCACGGCTCGAGCTGGACGACCATATCGATTTTCTCGGTCATTTTGACAGCGCCCATACCGAATATCCTGCGGGCGTTTATTATGCCGACGCCGCGCAGCTCGATAAAGTGGCGTATATTATCCGGTGCACTGCCGACGAGCGTTCTCGAAGAGACACGGCGGATCTCGACTGCGTCGTCCGCTATCAGTCGGTGGCCGCGCTTTATAAGCTCAAGGGCAGTCTCGCTCTTGCCGACGCCGCTGTCGCCGAGGATCAGGACACCCTCGCCGCTGACTTCGACAAGCACGCCGTGGCGCGTGATACGCTGGGCGAGCTCGACGCTCAGATATGATATAAGAGTTGACATACAGCCGGAAGTGGAATCCGGGCTTGTCAAAATCGGCACGGAATATTTCTGCGCATATTCGCGCAGCTTATCCGGGCACTCGAGCGAACGGGTGATAACGACGGCGACGGGTTCGGTCGCCATCAGCCGCTCCATGCTCGCCGCGGCTGCATCCTCATCGAGGCTCGAAATATAGTTCATCTCGGCGAGACCGAGGAACTGGATACGCTCGGCATCGAAATACGCGCTGTAGCCTGCGAGCATAAGCCCTGGACGGTTGACATCCTGCGAGGTGACATAGACATCCTCGACGGGCTTGGGCGCATAAAGTATCCCAAGTGAATTATCTTCCACTACTTTTTTGAGTGAAACGGAATATTTACCCATACTTCTCTCCTGTAGTTCTCCGATTGAAGAAATGATAGTGCATACGGATTATATTATAATAGATTTGGGCAAAAGTTCCAATACCTTTTTGACTTTTTTTGAAGTTTTGGGAAGCTTTTTTTAATATTTTCAGCGGGACGGCAGAAGGATTTGAAGAACGGGAAAAATGGAGCGGGATTGCATGGAATTTAAATCGGCGATAGCCGGCTTCTGCGTTCGCGACCTAGCATAATCGAACGATATGATCTTCCCGCGTTTCAGCATTTTCTTTTTATTAAAAAAGTCCTGCTAGGGGTGCGGGGATAACGGACTTCTGCCTTTGCGAC
>ERZ1026898.461-NODE-461-length-24720-cov-7.597730_pt1 | contig 24720 bp, 27 predicted proteins | sample MGYA00380178_ERZ1026898 | MGnify/ENA primary metagenome ERZ1026898 (study PRJEB33269, sample SAMEA4719814) | human gut metagenome | biome: human-associated habitat; feature: organic feature; material: feces | place: Cameroon | collected 2013-10 ...
ATTCATCGCTGCGCTGATATGGGATACACTAACGTTGAGGGGTATATTGCGAAAATGCTGCGGATTTATATTATCTGCGCAATCGTTGTCTATAAGGATGCGGAAAATTTTTGTGCAGAAAATGGTTTTCGCCAAGTTAGAATCGACCACTTGGATTACCCCTGTGTGTAAGAAACAATGAGGGCGGGAAGCGTACGATAGTCGCAGAGCAACTCCTTCATCAGCTTGTTGTCACCGTGCAGCGATTTCACATAGTGTGTCCAGCGTCCCAATAGACCGCCCTTGCCGTAGTCCTACACTCCATCGGACATAGGGCGAAGTGTCATTCTCTTTTTAGCTTTCTCTCATAGTGGCCCGGCTTTCAGGCCGTATAGACTTCTATTGCCGCAGCCATAAAAGAAGCCGTTCCAGCACCGTACTGGTCAATGTGCTTCGTAAAACGCTCGTCTCCCACATACATCTGGCCGAGGCAGGAAAGAATCTCCTTTGTGCAGTTGTAGTAGTTGTCTGTAATGTAAGCCTGCCACTTTTTCACAAGCGCCTGCGCTTGAGGGCTGTCCGGCGGGAGTGTGCGATTCTTGCCAAACTCATTCAATATCGCTGCACCTTCGCCATCAAGCATCTTTTGCTGAACAGTGTTATAGCCAGCAGATTTCTTTTCATACTCAGCATAGGCAGCGGTATTTCCCCAACGCTGCTTGGCCTCTGCCGCGTATTGCTGCTTTGCCTCTTCTATCTTTGTTGTATCAAATTGTTTGAAGCTCATATCTCGTTCTCCTTTCAACGTCTTGTCCACAAGGGCGATCAGTCGATCCAGCCTGTCCCGCTTTTGTACCAGAAGTGCTTTCTGGTTTTGCAAAGCAGTCTCTTTTTCATAAGCCGGATTCTGCATGATCGCCCGGATGTCCTCCAGTGAAAAGTCAAGCTCCCGGAAAAACAAAATTTGCTGTAAAACTTCCAAATCAGCATTGTTGTAGACCCGGTAGCCGCTGCTCGTGACTTCGCTCGGCAGAAGTAAGCCGATTTCATCATAGTAATGCAAGGTACGAACGGTAACGCCCGTCAGTTTTGCCACGTCGCTGACTTTCATTTCCAAAAGTCCTCCGATTGCTTCAAGATTTCTTCTGTCGGCGTGATGGTCGCATCAAAAATAGATACTCCAGTCTTTTTCAAATAATGGCCGATCAGCGCATACCCGCAGGCATATCCGCCGCAGTATGGCATACCAATGGGCTGACCGCCGCGCAGGGACATGATCTCGTCACCGTAAAGATGCGAAGAAAGCGTCTGAAAATCGTCCGTCATCAAGTTTTTCCGGACAAGCGGTTTAATGGTTTTCCGCAGCACCTCGGATGTTGTTTCGCTTACCCATTTTCCAACTTTATCCTCGCCGAACATTTTAGCTGCAAATGTTTCTGCCAGTCCCTCCGATACGATCATATCAGCCAGCGTGATATGATTGCTCCATTGCATAAACTGCCAGCGGACATTATGATTCGTTTCATGCGCCAACGCCACAGGCAGCAGGCGGAGCGACCGTTCATTCGGCACAATAGAACCGATAATATAGCCGGGAATACCGCCATCGCCGCAGTAGTCTCCTGCCATCACCGTCATAGGACTTTGCGGGTCGCTCAGTACGACCGTAAACACATACTCCTGCTTCGGGAGCTGAATGCCGTGCTGCTCAAAGCCAATAAGCGTATCACGGATGCTGGCCTCACAGCTTTCCCAAAAGGAATCGCCGCTGATTTTTTCAATCGCCGTCCGGCGAGCCTCCGTGATCTGTGCCGGGGCATAAAAGCCGCTCATTGGGGCGGCAGAAACCACGTCATAGCCGCCCTCCTGCGTTGCCGTCAAGGGAATCCCAACACACGCCCACTTAAATTCAAAGGGCTTCATCAGCCTGTTCCGATAGATGTTTTCCTTTTCTGCAGGGAGCGCAGTCATCATATCCCGATAAATCCGGTCAGACCGGATCGCTGTAATTTTCATGGTAAATCCTCCATTTTGCTTCTCACGTTACGTCATAGCGCTATTATACGCTATGACGTAACGTGAGAGTCAAGGCTTTTATAGTAAAAATTCAAAGTTTTTATCCACAAGCGATTTGCAAAATCGCGCAGCCGATGGATTTATCCATCGTTCCAGAACACAGTTTTTGTGTTCTGCGGGGATTGGGGCAGCGCCCCAACAAGCATGAAACAGGCGGGTTCCGTGTAAACGGAATCCGCCTGTTTTCGCAAAGTGGGTACCGCTTTGCATTGCTTGCCGCTTTCTTGCCCCCGTTCGTAACCCCTCCGAAGCCGTGACCTTCAATGTTAAGCCGGTACAAAATACTTAAAATTAAGATAAAGCTTGTTGCAGTATGGGCAAGAGGTATGACGGTACTCACAAGTAGCTAAGTTGTCAAAATAGGTACAGATATTTATTGTTCAACCAACCACCCGCGCTTTTTCCATCCCCGGAACTCCCAATATGCCATGATGACGCACAGCACACAGGTCAGGGCATCCGCAATGGGTACAGCGAAAAGTGCGCCGTCCAAGCCCCAATAGCGGGACAGCAGCAGTGCCAGCGGGATCAATAGGACGCACTGCCGGACCAGCGGGATCAGCAGCGAGCAGGTCGGCTTCCCGATGCCCTGAAAGAAAGATGCCGTAGTCATGTGTACGCCGTACAGGAAGAACGCCATCATGTAAAGCCGGAAACAGTGTGCCGCACAGTCCAGATAAAGCGGATTGTCGGAGACAAAGAGCATGGCAAGCTGGCGTGGGAACAGCAGATAGATCAGGCACCACAATACGGAGATGACCAGCGCGATCCCCGTCGCCATACGGTAGGTTTTCCGCACCCGGCCATAGTTCTTTGCTCCGAAATTGTACCCGTTGATAGGCTGGATGGCGGAGGATACGCCGACAAACATGGAGTGAGCGATTTGATAGACCTTCATCATCATGCCGTACACGGACAGGGCAATATCGCTCCCGTAAATACTGGCTGCGCCATAGACACGCATCAGATTATTGAGGACGATTTGCACCAGCGCGGTTAAACCCTGAGTCAGCAGGCTGGGAAAGCCCAGTTTCAAGATCCTCTGCGTCAGTACCCAAGTCGGACGCAGCGCTTCTCTTGTGAGATGGACAGTTTGAAGCCGACGCAGATAGAGCAGGCACAGTACACCAGCCGCAACCTCTCCGATCACGGTAGCAATACCGGCACCCACAACGCCCATATTCAGCCCGAAGATAAATACAGGGTCGAGGATCAGATTGATGACAGCACCTGTCATCATACATTTCATCGTATACTTTGGTGAACCGTCAGCCCGTATCATGGCGGTAAATGCAGGGCAGATAAGCTGGAACGGGATACCACAGGCGATAGAACGCAGATAAGCGGCCGACTCCTCATAGGCGGTGTCGGTGGAGCCAAAGAGTCTTACGATTTGCGGCGTAAAAATACCGCAGACCAACGCCATTACAATGCCACTGGTAATGATCCATGTAACCGCATGACCGAATATCCGATCCGCAGTTTCCTGATCTTTGCGCCCCAGGCACAAACTGACATTGGCAGCGCAGCCGTCCCCAAGCAGCAGGGCGATTGCATTGACTAAAATGGATACCGGGAAAGCTACATTGACCGCTGCCATGCCGGTGATCCCCACACCTTGCCCTACAAAAATCTGATCGACAACGTTATAGAGATAATTAACCATGAGGGTCAGTGTTGTCGGAACAGAGTAGCGGAGCAAAAGTCCGGATAGCGGCTCGGTCTCCAAAGGGCTTTTGGCTTTCTGAGTGTTCTCCATGACGCATCATCCTTTCCTGTCTTTGGATTACCCAATGGAAGGATTCCGCCAAAACAAAAAGCATCCAGCGGCAACATCCTCCCAACGGGAGTATAGCTGCGCCGGATGCAAATCTCCAGTTCTCGGATTTCGAGCAAAAAGAGGCATCCGGCAGCATACCGGAAAGCCTTCTTCTCCCTTCCAGACCTAACTGTTGGCTTCGGAATTGCACCGAATTAGCTGATCGCTCGCGGGCTGTCACCGCCAGTAGAGAACACGCTCGTTTCCGAAGAAAACTTTACATTTTCAGTTTATCATGACTTTGTGGCGAAGTCAATCGTTTCTTCAACTCAGATAGATACTACAGAATACACAGCCCTGCGGGGCCGCGACGCCGGAGAAAGCGGACGCACGCTGTAAACGCGCACATCCGCTTCCTCCGGCTTTGCTGCATCTCCCCACAGGCACCCTACACAGAAGTACCCACTGTTTGCCCCTGTGAGCCGCTGCGTGCGATTCTTTGGGGGAGGGCAGCATCCCTGCCCCAGAGAGGGATTTCGAGCCGGTTTCGGGCGGATTTGAGCAAGTTTCCGGTGCGCCGAAAAAGAAGCAGGAGAAAGGCATTGGCGCTTTTACGCGCCAATGTCCATTCACAGCAGCACGCAGTGCGAGCTGCCACAAGGGTTTGCGGGTTTTGAAGATTGACGCTTTTTTCGAGGTTCCCGAAACTGTTTGACGCTAAATTTGAGAAAAGTAGCCGCAAAACCCCGTGTCACAACGGTTTGCAGCGGCGCTTTGATACAAAATCGGTATGCTTTATGCCGTTGTAGTCGGTGGAAGTCTCCGTAGCAGCTCAAATCTTGGTACGCCTTAAACAAAGATAAGCGGCGGAGGGGAATTGATAACTTTCTGATAATAGTGCGCCCTTCCCGTAGCTTTTCTCTGCCCTTTACGGTATTGTGTACCGTTACAAAGGAGGGCGATAGACCATAACGACCACGGAAAGAAACGTAGTATATGCAGCCGCACCTCTGGTGGAAGAAGTGGCAGAAGAGCAGGGAAGTTGTATGGTAAATGAGTAGGCTATTACCATAAATCTTCTTGGGGGAGAATTTTCTGGGGGAATTGGCGCGCATAGCTCGTATATAAAAAGCAGCTTGGAAGTAGTTCCGAGCTGCTTTTTATATTATGAGAATATCAACTTACTGCAAAATGTAGTCACCGGTCAAATTATACTTGATCTCGATCCGTTCGGCGCGGAAGCTTGAGTCATTTCGCAGAAAAGGTCTGCCGTCAGGTGTCCGGTGAATGCTGCTGATGCTTAAAAGCGGATGGTCACGGCGGCAATTCAACAGATCACATTCACGTTTTGATGGATATCTGGCCTTGACGGTTTCGTCGACAGAATGTGTTTCATAGCCAACTTTTCGCAGCATCATGGAAAGATCCATGATCGGATCCTGAGAAGACGTAAAGATTTTGCTGGATATTTGGACAGGAATGTAAGAATTTGTCACACAAACAAGCTCTCCGTTGACGGAAATGCTTCGATAGAGACAAAAGACCTGACCATCGGGACGCAGTTCAAGGGAATGGTTGATCGCACGGTCTCCTGTGATAATTTCACTTCCCAGAACTTCGGAACTGGCATCATAACCGCAATTTTTTACCTGTTCAAAGAAACTGCTGGATGAGATTTGAGTTGCTTCGATTTTAGGAGGGGCTACAAAGGTGCCTTTTCCTTGTACGCGGTACAAAAGACCTTCTTTTGTTAGATTGATGATCACAGAGCGAACGGTCATTCGGCTAAGTCCGTACATTTTGGCCAATTCGTTTTCGGAAGGAATAATTTGATTCGGCAGCCAGACTTTATCCTTTATGGAGGTGCGCAAAATATCTTCTAATTGCTCATACAAGGGCTTCGGGTCATCGCGGTTCAGCATAGTTCTCGTCTCCTGATTTCTTCTTCTGATAGTAAAAAACTTAATTTTAGCAAAAAACAATAACCTTTCAATATACATTATGAACGTTTAAACGGGAAATGTCAAATGCTAGCAACAAAAAAATGAAAATTATGAGATTTGCACAAAAAAGAGCGTGTTTTTTTGGCCTCTTCTTGTCTTGACATACATGCATTACTTAGGCTATACTTGTATATACAAGAAAAAGAATGGAAATTGTTTATGCGAGGATATTAACAATGAGAATAGCGATAGGATGCGACCCAAATGCCAAGGCGATGAAGGATGAAATGATCGTATTTGTAACACAGATGGGACATGAATGCTGCGACTTCGGCAGCGACGATCCAATTTATGCGAATACCGCAATAAAGGTGGCGGAAGCGGTTGCTGCAGGAGCATATGACAGGGGACTGCTGTTTTGCGGAACCGGTATTGGCGTTAGTATAGCTGCTAATAAAGTAAAGGGAGCTTATGCCGCCAATGTTTCCAATGTGTATCAGGCAAAACGAGCTGAGCTCAGCAATCATGCGAATATTATTACGATCGGAGCACAGGTCGTGGGGATGGAGTTGGCAAAATGTCTGGTAGAAGCCTATTTGTTTTGCACATTTGATCCCAACTCCCGTTCCGTGCCGAAGATTGAGCGGATTTACGCATATGAGGGCAGTGAGCAATGAAAGAAAGATACTCTGTGACCGAATTGGAATTGCTTGCGGTCAAAGCAAGAGAAAATGTGCTGCGGATGATCCGGGCCAGTGGTCATGGACATATTGGCGGGGCCTTCTCTTGCATCGATATTGTTATGGCGCTTTACTTTGCAAAGATGAAGGTGGATCCGGAGAACCCTGCATGGCCGGAACGTGACCGTTTTTTGCTGTCAGCGGGCCATAAGTGCTTGGCTCAGTATGCGGTATTGGCGGAGAAAGGCTTCTTTTCAAAAGATGTTCTTGATACTTATGGACAGTTCCAGACAAAGATCCCCGGGCATCCGGATATGCACAAGCTTTCTGGAATTGAGGCGAATACCGGCGCATTGGGCCACGGACTGGCGATTGCTGTTGGCATGGCGCTGGGGTTGGCGCTGGATAGCAAAGCGGCGCAGGTTTATGCTGTTTTAGGCGATGGCGAGCTAGCGGAAGGGTCTAACTGGGAGGCTGCTGCGGCCGCTGCCAAGTATGGTCTTGACCGCATTACGGTCTTTTTGGACGCGAACGGATTGCAGATCAGTGGACGCACAGCCGATGTGATGGATCTTGAACCGATAGCAGAGAAGTTCCGGGCGTTTGGCTGGGCGGTAAAAGAGATTGATGGGAATAACATGTCTGAGATCGGCCATACGCTGGATGAATTGCCCTTGGAAAAAGGAAAGCCAACGCTGATCCTATCGCATACGGTAAAGGCGAAGGGACTTTCGTTTGGTGAGGGGAAAGCGGCGTATCACTTCTGGAACGCCAGTGAGGAAGAATTAGAGAAAGTAGAGGAAGCCTTGGAAGAAAAGAAAACTGCGCTAATGAACCGGGAGGGGCGTCGATGAAGGGAGAATGGTTTGATCCCAGAAAGGAATTTGGGAAGGCTGTCAGCGAGGCTGCTGAACGGGACGACAGGATCGTTGTGATTTCGGCAGACAGCGGCAAGAGCTCTGGATTTGCTACATTTGCTGAACAACACCCAGAACGCTATTTTGAGGTCGGGATCATGGAGCAGTGCGCGGTAGGTATTGCCAGTGGATTGGCGACGACCGGGAAGATACCGGTGTTCTGCGCGATCGCGCCGTTTGTAACAGCCCGTCCGTTTGAAATGGTGCGCAATGATTTGGGCTATATGGGTCAGAATGTTAAGATCGTAGGCCGGAACTGCGGTATTACATATTCTGATTTGGGTGCTACGCACCATTCGCTTGACGATTTTGCATTGATGCGTATGATACCGGGGATGACCGTCTTGGCTCCGCAGGATCCAATGGAGATCCATACGGCGGCAGACGCGATGCTGCGGCACACGGGGCCGGTGTACATGCGGATCGGTAACCAGAAGATCCCGCAGCTTTTTGAAGAAAAGCCGTTTGTGATAGGGAAAGGGCAAGTATTGCAGGATGGAGAAGACCTTACCATCATCTCCACCGGAACAGAGACTGGCTATGTCCTTGCTGCGGCGGAAATGCTGCGGGAGCAGGGGGTTCGGGCCAGAGTGATCGGTCTGCCAACCGTTTTTCCGCTGGATGAAGATTTGATCTTGGAGTCTGCGCAGAAGACTGGGTGTGTAATGACCGTAGAGGAGCATTATCTGCAGGGAGGACTTGGTGCTGCGGTCAGCGAACTGTTGTCTGAGCGGCGGCCGGTTCCGGTGCGGAGGCTAGGCGTTCCGCATGTTTATGCGACATCGGGGAAATATGAGGAGCTGCTGCATTACTACCAGCTGGATGCTGAAGGAGTATGTCAGAATGCGTTGGCGTTCTTAAAAACCATCAAGTAATAACGAAAGAGAGGTATTGGTCATGGAAAAAACGGTATATGGTTTGCTGGTGAGCATGGCTGAGGCGATGATAGAAGCGGAGCCACAGTTGACAGAGCTGGATTCCGCACTCGGTGATGGCGATTGTGGTCAAGGGATGAAGGCGGGATTTACCGCAGTTTTGGATGCGATCAAGGAGCAGGACAGCGTACAGGAGCTGCTGAAAAAGACGGCCATGGCGATGATCTCCGCTATCGGAGGTACCTCAGGAGCGATTTATGGTACGGCATTTATGAAGCTGGGAGCCACGGTCAGCAAAGCGGAACAGATCACGCCGGAAGTTGTGTGCGAGGCTTTGGTCAACGCACTGGAAGGCGCAAAGATGCGTGGTGAAGGAACGGTTGTGGGCGATAAGACCCTGATAGATGCATTAGAGCCGGCGGTATATGCGTTCAAGGACGCTGTTCTGAATGGTGATGATTATGCTGCGGCAGTGACCAAGGCCAGAAAAGCAGCAGAGATTGGAAGTGAAAGTACGATCCAGCTTATTGCGAAGAAGGGGCGTGCCTCGTATCTGGGGGAGAGAAGCATTGGCCATAGAGACGCGGGTTCCTATGGGATCGTTGTCCTGTGTCAGGCGGCAGAAAAGTACCTTAACAGTTGACATGATGTGCGGCTGAATAAAAAACGAAAGAAAAGAGGAGAAAAAATGAAAAAGATCATCAACCACCCCGAAGATGTTGTTAACGAGATGCTGAGTGGTCTGGCAGCAGCCAAGAATGGTGAGCTGAAGCTGGATGCACAGAAGAGAATTATTTACCGCGCAGAGAAAAAGGCTGCGGGCAAGGTCGCGGTTCTGACCGGTTCCGGTTCTGGCCATGAGCCGGATCAGGTATTCTATGTGGGTGAAGGCATGCTGGATGCGGCATGTGCAGGCCCTGTATTTGCGGCTCCGACGGCAGATGCCATCTATGAGGCAACCAAAAATGTCGATAATGGTGCCGGTGTGCTTTACATGATCAAGAACTACACGGGTGACCGGGCACAGTTTGCGATGGCGGCAGAAATGGCCGAGATGGACGGCATTACCGTAAAGACGGTTATTGCGAATGACGATATCGCAGTAAAGGACAGCACGTTTACTGCCGGCCGCCGTGGTGTTGCCGGTGCAATCCTGAACTACAAGATCACCTGCGCGAAGGCAGAGCAGGGCGCCAGTCTGGACGAACTGGTAGCGCTGGCAGAGCGTGTCAACAATAACACCAGAAGTATGGGCTTTGGCCTGACTTCCTGTGTTACGCCGGCAAAGGGAGCACCTACCTTTGAGATCGGAGATGACGAGATCGAGATCGGTGTCGGCCTGCATGGCGAGCCTGGCCGCCGCAGAACCAAATGGATGTGTGCCGACGAGATCATTGGTATGATGACGGCCGATTGCATCGCGGATCTGCCGTTCCAGAAGGGCGATGAGGTCGCGGTAATGGTAAATGGCCTTGGCGGAACGCCGCTGATGGAGCTCTACATTGCGTATAACAAAGTAGCAAAGGTGCTGGAAGAAGCCGGGATCAAGGTCTTCAAGGCATATGTGAATGAATATTGTACCTCTATTGATATGGCTGGATGCTCGGTCTCTCTGCTGAAGGTGGATGAAGAGATGAAGGAGCTGCTGCAGTATCCCGTCAACATTCCTTACGCTGTATTCTGAGTTTTCTCTTCTCTAAAAGATGTGGCCACAGCGGTGGGGGTTCCACCGCTGTGGGATACATCCATTTGATGTAATTTTACTTTTGAGGTGCAACAAAATGGAAACTATGAACTATGGCTTGAATGGTGAGGGCCGTGCGCATGTAAGCTACTCGCTGCGTTCTTTGAATCTGCCTCCGCAGAGTGGAAATGACTCCTATGTTGAACGTGTTCTGGATAGAAGGATCGATGGTGAAGATTATCAGCGTCTGCACAATGCGGCGCGGGCAATCGATGTAAGTGACAGGTTCCGCGATGTGATCGATACCTTCCATACACCTGCGGGCGAAACACCGGCAGGCTTCCGGATCGAGACGACCTTGGAGGAGGACGGCCTGCTGATGGTCGATCTGGTCAGAGATATTTCCTATGATAAAAATGGAATGAAGAGACCTACCGGGACGATCTTTTCCGCAGACTCGGCAAATCCTTATGAAGTACGTCCTATTGCACCGCTGTTGGGCAATCTGACGTGCAATCCGGGGATCGTATATGACCTTTTCATCAACAACCCTGCCGCCAATGTGGGAGGATTGTTCAAGACTAGGGAAGAGGTCATGAAAGAGATCGGCAATATCCTTGGACCCGGCTGCGACATAAGTGTAGAACTGAATAACCCGTTTGAACAGGACTTTAATAAGATCCTTGACGAATGTAAAGCGTTTGAGGAGCTGTTGACGCCGTACCGTCTGGTTGTCAAGGTGCCCCATACAGGTCCTGTAAATGGACAGAATGTCAATGAGCTGCTGACGGGCGATAAAAAGTTTTCTCTGCGCTATAACGAGCCTTCTACCGCAGATGCTTTCGCGGGGCATGAACTGGCGCTGAAGCTGCGGGAGCACGGCTATCGGATCAACTTTACACTGATGTTCGATCCTTACCAGACCGCAATGGCAATGCAGGCAAAGCCTGCCTTTATCAACAGCTTTGTTCGTCACCGGCTGAAGCAGACGGAGGGTGTCAAGCGTTGTATCGACCTTTACGAATGCAGCGGGGATGTCAAGTTCCTTCAGGAGCTGCGGGATGTACTGTATGCTGGTGACTATCTGCGCAGGGACGAAAGCGAACTGGATCTGCTGAAAGCGTACAAGATGGGGAAGGATCTGCTGGCGTACCGGAAATATGATACACCGGAAGGCCACGATGGCTTGGACGGCGTGCGTCATAATCTCAGATTGCTGCGCAACAACAATCTGCGTGATACGAGACTGATCATTTGCTCCATGGAGGGCGACTATAACTATCCTGATATTGATAAGCTGCTGGCGGATCCGGAGTTTGCGGATGTGGCAGACAGAGTGGTGATTACGGCGGAGCCTTCGTATCTTGCCCGCTTCTCCAGCTCTAATCAGGTCGTATCCTATCAGCGGCGTTTCATGAATGCGGTAAACAATGCCGCAAAATAGCGGACATATTGGGTGAAAGGGGCTGACATATGAAGATCGTCAGATTTTCTAATGAAGAAACTGTAAAATACGGCGTACTGGATGGAAGCGTTGTACGAGGCATTCAGATATCCCCGTTTTGTGAGCTGTGGGACCACGGCGCTCCGATGTTTGACGGAACAGAATATCCGGTTGAAAACGTTACATTGCTCGTACCCTGTGAGCCGACAAAGTATTTGGGTGTAGGCTTGAATTTCACTGGCGCGGCGAAAATGCTTGGCCGAGCTGCCCCAGAGTATCCAATCACTTTTCTAAAGCCGACGAGCGCGGTTGTGCCTTCTGGCGCGGCGATCGAAATTCCTGTTTTTGAAGGGTATCATTACCTATATGAGGGTGAGCTGGCAGTTGTGATTGGCAAAGAGGCAAAGAATGTTTCCAGAGAAAACGCGCTGGACTATGTGTTGGGATATACTTGCTCCAACGACATTACGGACTTCACTAATTTTGAAAAAGATCCCCTTAAGTTGAAGTGCGCAGACACTTTTGGCCCGGTAGGCCCTTGTATTGAGACGGAATTGGATGCCGCCCATACACGGATCCGCAGCTGGGTGAACGGAGAACTGAAGCAAGACGGGAATACAGCGGAATTTATTTTTGATATTCCCTATATGATAGCGTTCTTTTCAAGTTACATGACGCTTTATCCCGGCGATGTGATTTCGATGGGTACTCCGGCGGGCGCCAGCGCTATCCACCCTGGCGATATGCTGCGCATTGAAGTAGACGGTATTGGCGTGCTTGAAAATGTTGTAAAAGGTATTTAAGAAGGAGAAAAAATTATGGCTATCAGACATAAAGAACCGATTCCACGTACAGAGATCCTGCGCCGACTGAGAGAGAATATTGCCAACGGTATTCCCATCATCGGTGCAGGCGCTGGTATTGGCTTGAGCGCGAAGTGTGAAGAGGCGGGCGGCGCAGATATGATCATCTGCTACAACTCCGGCCGCTTTCGTATGCAGGGACGTGCGTCTGTTTCCGGCGCTTTCCCGATGGGTGATGCAAACGGCACAGTAGTGGAACTGGGCTATGAGATCCTGCCGCTGATCGACCATACGCCCGTTATTGCCGGCGTGTATGCGCACGATTCCTATCGATTCCTGGATCTGTTTTTGGAAGATCTGCGCAGAATGGGCTTTTCCGGTGTGCAGAACTTCCCGTGCAACGGCTGCTTCAGCGGTCCTTTTGCCGCTGAGCTTGAGAACGTGGGTTTCAGCTTCCAGAATGAAGTCGAACTGATCCGGCTGGCTCATGAGATGGATTTCTTTACCAGCCCGTATGTCTATAATGAGGAACATATCGAAAAGATGATGGATGCCGGAGCGGATATTCTGGTCGTACATGTGGGCGGCACGAATGGCGGAATGATCGGTGTCGGCGATGATGTTTCGCAGTCGCTGGATGAGACCATTGAGCATGTGCAGAAGCTGCGCGACTTTGCAGTGTCTATTGACCCGAATGCTATCGTGATCGCCCATGGCGGTCCGCTCTCTACCCCGAAAGAGGTGGACTATTTCTTCCAGCGTACACATGGTATTGCCGGCTTCTTTGGCGCGTCCAGCGCCGAGCGTCTGCCCACCGAGGTGGCGCTGACGCAGTGCATCCGTGACTATAAGAGTATTCGGGTCGTGAAATAAGGAGAAGAAAATGAAAGCTTGGTTTTTAACAGGTCCCAATCAGATGGAACTGATGGATGCGCCGGAGCCCGAGCTGAAGCCCGGGTATCTGATCGCGGAAGTGCTGACCGCCCAGGCCAGCGTGACGGAAGCGAATATGATCGCGCTGGAGGGCAATCCCTTCGGTATTATGGATAAGATCAAGGCCAATGGGAAGTTCAGCTTGACCGGACATGAGATGGTCGGCCGGGCAGTGGCGGTGAATCCGCAGTCCAAGTTTGCGGTGGGTGACCGTGTGTCTACTTTGGCAAAAGTACCCTGCGGCGAGTGCGATGCATGCAAGCGGGGCGAGCTTCGTTACTGCGAGCATGAGAACCTGATGGGCGTTACCTGTGATGGTATTTTTGCCGAGCGTGTGCTTCTTCGGGAGACCGGTCTGGTAAAGGTGCCGGAGGTGCTCAGCAATGCGGAGGCGGCAAATCTGCAGCCTATTGGTGACTGCGTTAGTGCAGTGGAGTCTCTTGTAACGCTTCATCCTGGCTGCACGGTAGCAGTTTGGGGTGCGGGCTGCTTGGGCATGAATACGATGCAGATCCTGAAAGCCTATGGCGCCAGAGTTATCATTGTGGATATCAAGGAAGAAAACCTTGTTCTGGCGCGGGAACTGGGTGCTGATGTTGCCATTAATGGCAAGGAAACAGATCCGGTGGCGGAGATCATGCGGCTGACCGATGGCCGCGGTGCGGATATCGTGATCGAAGCAGCTGGTGGCAACCCAAAGAGAGGGCTGGCGGGTACGATCGCGCTTCAGCAGGCAGTTAAGGCGCTCAAGCCAGAAGGTGAGTTGCACATTCTGGCGATCTATGGCGCGACGATCGAGTTCCCTATCGGCGAACTCCGGACGTATGGAAAGCTGCTGAGCATGCCGAAGCTGACGACCACCCAGCACATGGCGAAGGCTGCTCAGTTGATCGCTGAGAAGAAGGTGCAGGTCGAACCGATGATCACGCACCGCTTTGACGGTATTGAACAGGTGCCCGAGATGTATCGCGTGACCGGAAATAAGACGGGCGTAAAGTCTATGAATCCGGCGCAGGTCAATATTGCAAAGTAAGTATGATTAGACACATCTATCTTATTAAGTTAAAGGACCGGGATAATGCCCATGAAGTGGCGGAGAGATTGCGGACACTGAAGGATCATGTTCCCGAACTGTATGAATTGCAGATCGGCATTGACTTCAAAGGCGCAGATAACTCTTACGATCTGGTGGAGTATTGTACATTCAAAACGATGGAAGATTTTCGCCGGTTTGGGGAGAATACCTATCATGAGGGGATCCGCCAATACCTGAAGACCGTGCAGACAGCGACGGCAAAGGTGGATATTATTACCGAGGACTGAACCATAACAACGCATTAAAGCGCTGCCCCAAATGGGGCAGCGCTTTAATGCGTTTGGTGAATTATTTTCCTGTGCTGCTGGGTTGTGATGAACGGACAGGGGCATAGGTCTGCCATTTGCCGCTTCGATAATAGAGCAGCGATATGATCGCGCAGAAGAACCATGCAAGGGGAAAGCCGAGTGCAACGGACAGGACAGATTTGAATGTGCGGAAAGCAAAGAATAGATATATCTGCCTGAGAACGACTGAGGTGCCAAGAGAGAAGAGCAGGCCGTGACGGGCATCTCCGGCACCGCGTAAGACCCCCGCGATAACCTGATTGATACAGACGAAGAAATAGGAGGGGGAGATCAGACGCACAAAAAACGAGCCATATCGTACCACCTCTGCGTCTGGGTTAAACAGCGCGACCAGACTGGGCGTAGCCAGCATTAACGGGATCATCAGAACCATCGTGCTGAGAAAGGACAGCCGCAAAGCGGTGCGTGTGCCGTGCATGGCCCGATCGATCTGCTGCACGCCGAGGTTTTGCCCGACAAATGTGGTGGCAGCCATTGAGAAGGAAAAAATCGGAAGCAGGACCAGAGAGTCCAGCCTGCTATATGAAGTCCAGCCGGCCATGCAGTCTGTGCCAAAATAGTTGATATAAGATTGGACAAATACGCTGGAGATCGAAGAGATCGTCAATTGCAGCGCCGTCGGTATGCCGAGCGACCATATTTGCCGCAGTGACTGCCGGTCGAGCGCAAGACCATGCCAGACGATGGCATACGGCTTTGCTTCCTTAGTCAATGTCCACAATACCAGCGCGGCTGAGAGTGTTTGCGCAATGACCGTGGCGATCGCCGCCCCGGCAATTCCCAAACGCAGCACGGCAACCAGCAATAAGTCCAAAGCAATATTTGAGAGAGAGGAAAACAGCAGGAACAGCAGCGGGCGCTTGCTGTCGCCCACCGCCCGCAGGATGCCGCTTCCAATGTTATAGATAAGAAGGCTGGGGAGCCCCATAAAATATATTTGTAAATAGCGCAGAGCCTGTGGTAGGATATCATCAGGTGTCTGCATGGTCGTCAGCAGGAAACGGGAGAGCGCGATGCCGAGCAGCGATAAGGCAGCGCCTAACAGAAGTGTGAGGGAAACGGCTGTTTGTACAGCTTTTTTCAATGCGGTATATAGGCGCGCGCCGAAATATTGAGAAATAATGACGCCTGCACCGCTTGAGAATCCCAGAAAAAAACCGATCAGCATATTTGTGACAGGCGTTGTGCAGCCGATGGCGGCAAGAGCGTCCTTACCGATATAGATCCCGGTGATGATGCTGTCTACCGTATTATAAAGCTGCTGAAGCAGATTGCCGACCAGCAAAGGAAGTGAGAATATAAGCAATTGACGAAAAATTGGCCCTTGTGTCATATCTGTGTCGGTATTTTTAAAAATGGCCATCTCTTTACTCCTTTGTTGAATATCTTGTATATACAAGATATTATATAATTTAGAGTTTGTCAAGGAAAATGCCATGTTTTACGGGATGATACAAAAATGTGAACAGGGATGGCAAGATGGCAAAAATACCATAAGCGACTATGTTAAAACTCAAACAATGTAGCGCTTTAGACAAAAAGAAACGCCGAAATTAGTAGAAACACCAATTTTGCAGTCTTTTGACGATTCGTGTTTGACAAACAATAATAGCTTGTGCTATCTTGTATATACAGGGTAGATGCGTAACGCATTTACAAAAATTAAAATGGAGGAAAGAGCATGAAAACGATGAAGAAGTATTTGGCGCTTCTGTTGGCAGTTGTCATGGCGTTAACGCTGTTTGCCTGCGGAGACACAAACGACACACCTGTAGTGGATGGCGAAGAGCAGGGTGATGTGCTTGTACTGCGTTACGGCAATGCAGCTGTGGCCAGTGCGGCATCTAGCGAAAATGCGCAGCTGTTCTGCAAGAATGTGGAAGAGATCTCCGGCGGCAAGATCAAAGTTGAGTACATCGGCGATTCCGCGCTCGGTGATCAAACCCAGCATTACGCGATGATTAAGGAAGGTTCTCTGGACTTTATGCAGAGCTCCTTCGACTCCTTCGTATCTCTGGAAAACGGTTCGGATTTTGCGGTTGTGCTTGCACCCTATGTCTTTGACGATCAGGATCATCTGGGCAAGTTTGTGCAGAGCGATCTGTGCAAGGAGATGCTTGCAGGCGTGGAAGAGGCAAATAACTTCCATGTGGTCGGCATTTGCACCTATGCACCTCCCCGCTGCCTCAACACGGTCAAGCCCATCTCTTCCGTGGATGAATGCCGTGGCCTGCGTATCCGGGTTCCCAACTCTACGGCAATGCTGGCGATTTGGCAGGCATGGGGTGCTGAGCCCCAGATCATGGGCGGCTCTGAGCTGTACTCCGCTATGGAGAACGGCCTGATCGACGCGCAGGATAATGACCTCAAGAATACCTTCGGCAACAGCTTCCAGGAGGTCGCTCCTTACTACACTGAGACGGAGTATATTCAGCAGTGCTACCTGATGTTCTGCTCTGCTTCCACTTGGGACAAGCTGACCGACGAACAGAAGGGCTGGATCGAGCAGGCGAACGCAAAGACCTGTGAGGAATACACCAAGACCTTCTTCGATGGTCTGGAGACGGCGCGCGAAGGCTTTATTGCAGCGGGCGGCACGATTGTTGACTGCGATATTGACAGCTTCAAAGAAGCCGGCCACAAGTTCTGCACGGAGCAGGACGGTGTACTGTGGAGTGCCGGTCTGTACCAGAAGATCCGCGACCTGAAGAATAGCTGAATTGGCGTCGACGGAACGTTGACAGTATAAAGTAGCTTGCCAGACGTTCCGGGCGTCGTACCCCGCGCCCGGAACGTCTGAACTTACCGGAAGGTGCTTAATAATAAAAGGAGGTAGATCAGTGGACTTGTTAAAGATCAAGGCTGGCGTGGAAAAGCTGGATAAAGCCGTGTTCGGCGCGATCGCGGCTTTTGAAGCCATTATTCTGCTTGTGATCGTTGTCATCAATTCCATGCAGACCTTTACCCGTTATGTAGTCAGTTTCCCCATCTGGTGGGTGCAGGACCTGTCCCTGCTGCTGTTTCTGGTCAATACCTGCCTTGGCATGGGTGTTGCATGGAGCAGAAATTCCCACCTCGTGCTGGACCTTACAGAGAATCTGTTTCCCAAGGTCGTCAAAGATATTTTGTGGTGGTTGTGCCAGCTGGTGATGTTTGCCGGCGGCATCAAAGTGTTCCTGCTTGCGCGTTACAATATTGAACTTTATAAAAACATGGTGATTTCGCTGATCGGTTATCCGGAGTCGGTGAAGTCCCTGTGCATTGGTATTGCCGCCCTGATCCTTTCCTTTGCGGCACTGCTGAAGATGATAGAAAGAGTGCTGGATCTCAGAGCGGAAAAGCTGGGGCTTTGCCCGGCTTCCGAGGCTGAGATGACAGAAGACGGAGAGGAGAAGTGAGATGAGTTCATTTGCAGTTTGGACGATCGTGATCCTGTTTGGCTCACTTTTCGTATACTTGATTGCCTTCCGCTGGCCGGTTTTCCTGAGTATGATTATGGCCTGCGCGACATGGGGCATTATTTTCCCCGGAAAGCTGCCTGACTCAACGATCGTCAGCAGCATTGCCGGCAACCTGAACAGCGTTAACTACATCGCGATCATCTTCTATTTCCTGCTGGGAGAGCTTTTGAATAACACTTCGCTGGCGGATCGTCTCTGCCGGTTCTTGAATTCCATTATCGGCCATATACCGGGCTCCCTGAGTCATGTCAACGTGCTGATCTCGATGATCTTCGCGGGTATCTCCGGTTCGTCCGTGGCGGATACTTCTTCCATCGGCTCCATCCTGATTCCGATGATGAAGAAGGAAGGCTATCCTGCGGGCTATGCGGCAGCTGTTACGGAAGCGACGTCTCTGGTGGGACCGATCATTCCGCCGTCCAACGGTCTGGTCATGTGCGCCATCATCTTTGGCTGCTCGGTACGAAAGCTGTTCATCGGCGGTTTGATCCCAGGCATTATTCTGGGCTTGGCAATGCTGGTCATCAGCATTATCGTCTGCAAGAAGAAGCACTATCCCTGCTCCGAGTGGCGGGGCTGGAAATATGTCTGGAAGTGCACGCTGCAGAGTTGGGGCGCTCTGGCGCTGCCCATTCTGGTGATCACCGCCTTGATGCTGGGCATTGGCACGGTCGTTGAGATCGGTGCGGTGTCCTGCCTGCTGGCCATTATCATTGCTATTTCTTATGGTGATTTCAGCTGGAAGAATTTCTATGTGGCCCTCAGAAACGCGGCGGTTTCCGGCGCGACGGTAATGGCGATCCTTGCGGTTTCCGGCTTGTTCAGCTGGATTCTGGCTTCCGCTGGCGTTACTGCTGCGCTGGGCGGCTGGCTTGGTTCTCTGGGTCTGGGTGCCAGTGGCCTGATGGCGCTGTGCATGGTCATCTTCTTTGTTCTGGGCTTCATTCTGGACCCGACCGTGCTTATCAACGTTATTATGCCGCTGATGATGCCTGCGCTGCTGGTGACCGGTGTAGATCTGACCGCCTTCTGTGTTCTGGCGATCATCACGATCAATCTGGGCAATATCACGCCTCCCGTTGGCGCACTGATCTATCTCAGCTCCTCTATCGCAAAGTGCAGCTCTAAGGAGACGATCATTGCCTCCATCCCGTATTTCCTTGTTGTGACGGCATGCATTGTTATCATGATCCTGTTCCCGCAGATCATTACGTTCCTGCCGAATCTGATCATGGGATAATTTGAAGATTTCTATAATGAAAGAGATGAAATAATGAAACGATTAGCTTATGTTTTGATGGATGACTTTGTTCATACCGCCAAGCGGAATCTTCCTTTTGTGAAGAAGTATTTCGATTTGGAGAAGTGGCAGGTCTGCGTGTTCCGTAATTGGGACGATGTTTGTGAGATGACGGCGCCCGACGTATTTCTGGACATGCGGGATGCACGCTTTAACTGGCGGCAGGACACGCCGAACTGGTACGAGAGCGATATGTCATACAAAGTGGCAAAGTTTGTGCTGGAGGATGGCAGCGGCTATGTGGCCGTGCATGCCGGCTTGACGAATATTCCGGAAGATCATCCCATCCGCACGCAGATCCTGCATGGCAGCTCTGCTATTCCGACCGGCGGTACACCGCTGCACAACAACCTGCTGGCAGGCAAGGTGGGAACGCCCTTTAATGCATTTTCCGAAGTGAACTTTGTTCCCTGCGCGGAGCATCCTGTTACAGCAGGTGTCAAGCCTTTTACGGTAAGAGATGAACAGTATGGCGTTACGTTTGTTGACGGAGCGGATGTGACGGTGCTGGGCAATACTGTTTCCGCGGAGGCTGGCAGCTCTGTGGGCGCATGGGCCTGCACTGCGGGGAATGGCCGCGCAGTTGGTATTACGCTGGGCCATTTGGATAATGCGCTGGAGAATCCCATGCTGCAAAAGCTGATCGCCAATGCGGTCAACTGGTGCGGCAAGGCCGCAGAGTGAAGAGAGGAGAAGGTGCAATGAAAAAGAACGCATATGTTTTTGTGGATGATTTTGGCCATCCAAAAGATAAATTTATTCCGATCGTCCCCATGATCTTTGATTATGACGAGTGGCATGTGTGCGTGATGGACAGCATTGAGTCTATTTGCCTTATGGCCAATGCGCCTGATCTGATCGTGAGCTTCAAGATGGGCAACAGCGATATCGTTGTCGATAAGCCTTCTTGGTACGAGACAAGTGCTTTCACCTATCAGTGGATGCGTTGGGTCCGGGAAGAGGGCTGCGGCCTGCTGCTGATCCATTCCGGCCTCCCCGGTATTCCTCTGGATCATCCGGTAATGACTGAGGGCGCAAGAGGGTATTTTGCCGGTCATAAGCAACTGGGTCCCTTCCACTTCGAGCCGGTCGAGGGCTGTGACCATCCCGTGATCCGGGGCGTGGAAGCGTTTGACGATCCCTTTGATGAGCACTTTGAGATCGGCGGCTTTGATGAGAGCCGTACCACTGTGCTGGCGTACAGCACTTCGGAACGAAGCGGCAAGCAGCCTTCCGTTTGGGTGCACGAGGTAGGCAAGGGCCGTGTTGCTGTGATCGCTCCGGGCCATGCTTCTCCCCAGAATGAGGAACTGCGCAAGAAGGACATGCTGCAGCTGATGCGCAATGCGGTTCAGTGGTGCGGCCAGATGTGCTGAGCGAATAAGATCATATTTTTTTACGAAAGGATTGTATAGACATGATTAAGAGAGTTTTGGGCAGAACTGGGTATGAGGTATCTGCGCTGGGTCTGGGCGGCTATCAGCTGACCGGTGAGTTCCGTGTTCCTATGCATGAGGCCGATGCGATCATCGATTACGCAGTGGAGCATGGTGTGAACTTTATTGATACGGCTGAGTCCTATGGCTACGGCGAGGGCGAGGCTATCGTGGGCCGCGCATTGCAGCGTCATAAGGGTCATGAGCCTTATGTGTGCGCAAAGGTGGGCCATTTGAATGAGCTGATCTCTCGCAAGATGGGCGATGCCGCTTATGTCGATTATGATGAGATCATGCGCTGCGTCAAGCACAGCCTGTGGACGCTGCGGATCGACAGCTTTGATCTTCTGATGTACCATGAGACTGAGCGCCAGTGGAAGTGCAATTTTGAGACGGGTGATTGCGTGGCGCAGCAGGTTCTGGAGGACCTGAAAAAGGAAGGCATCGCCAAGTACATCGGCACCAGCTGCTGGGATTATGATGTGTTGGTGAAGGTCATCAATACCGGCCGCTTGGATGCCGTGCTTTCCGCTGGTGGCATCCATCTGCTGTCCAAGGTTGGCGTTGATGCTCTGATCCCCGCTTGCGAGAAGAACAATGTGGGCCTGATCGTGGGCGGCTGCTTGGGCCAGAACAACCCCGGTCTGGTAATGAAGGACTATGCCCTGACTGAGCGTATGATCAATTCCGGCGACGAAGTGAAGCGTGTGACGGGCGAGAAGCTCAATAAGCTGTATGCGCTGTCTGATGAGCTTGGCATCAGCATGATCGAAATGGCGATCCGCTATGCACTGTCTTTCGAGGGCATCCACTGCAACGTTATGGGTGCGCGCGAAGTGGCTCATATTCAGAGCAACATTGCGTCCGCGGAAAAGGGCCCCCTGTCTCAGGATGTGATTGATCGTATCCATGAGATCCAGAACAGCGGCTATATTATTTCCAATCATGAAGTGACTTTCGCCTGATTTGGAGGAGTAGAAATGCCTGTAATTCACAATTTTAATTATAATGAAATTCCGGCGTGGGCACAGCTGAAAAAGTGGGAGATCTATAAGCTCCCTCTGGGCCATACCGTGACCATTGATACCGGGTATTCCCGCTGCGGCGTTTATCTGATGAACGGCAATATTACGGTGGATGATGGCGAAGAGCGCGTGCAGCTTTGGCGGCGTATGGGGCAGGATGTTAAGCAGATCCATCTGTTCCACAATGGCAAGATCACGATTGAAGTCTCTGCTGACGACAACTGGTGGAATGAGAATACGATCGCCATTTACTCCGGCGACTGGACGGATGAAGACCATCCCAAGATGGGAGGCTTTGAGTGCTCCAATAACGAGCGGCCTTATAATCACGGCGACCCTGTGGATTATCCGTTCTTTACCACTTTCCCCAATCATTATCATGAGTACGATGAGTATTTCCTTATCATGCGGGGCCGCGGTATTTTCATGGACGACGGCATCCTTTACAATGTGGAACCCGGAGATCTGGTGGCTACCCGGCGCGGTGTCCATCATCAGGTCGTGGCATGCTGGGACGATGTGATGATCTGCTCGGAGTTCGGAAGCCGGCTGGGAGGCCAGATGCGTCCGTACTTCCTTTATGAGCACACGCACGGCAAGCCTCTCTGCGAGGACTGACCTGTGTGCCTATGGATACACAAAAAGTGATCGCTGTCTGCGGGACGTTCGATACCAAAGGTAATGAACTGCTATGTCTGGCTGATGAAATAAAGGCACAGGGTTTCCGTCCGGTATTGATCGATATGAGTACGCGGGCAAATACCTGCACAGTGGACTTTACCGTAGACGATGCGCTTGTGGCATGCGGCAGGGATCCTGCACAAACCAGAAAGGAACTGGAACCTGCAGAGTTGTTTTCTGCGATTTCCAATGGTGCTGGGCTGTTGACGGCGGGGCTGATCCAAGAAGGAAAGCTGAATGGTGTAATATGCATGGCTGGCGGCAGGGGGACTTTTATGGCCTGTGGCTTGCTCCGGCAGCTGCCGGTTGGCTTTCCAAAGGTCTTGATCTCTACGATCGCGACCAATGAGGGGATCCAGCATACCTTCGCCGGCATCAATGACACCATGGTCCTTAATCCGCTGGTAGACGTGGCGGGACTTAATCCTATTTTGCGTATGGCGATAAAGGAGGGCGCAGCTGCCGTCTGTGGTATGGCTGGTGCTTCATGTGCTTTGCGCGGCAGTGCTGAAAAAGTACGCATAGGCATTACGATGTGGGGCGTCACGACGCCCTGTGTGGAGCGTGTGCGTCAGCGGCTCGAAGCGGAGGGCTATGAGGTATATGTTTTCCACGCAAACGGTCTCGGCGGAGCCATGATGGACAAGCTGGTAGAACAGGGTTATCTCCATGTGGTAGCTGATTTGACGCTCAGCGAGATCACACAGCCTGTTTGCCGCGGGGAGTATACAGAGCGAAATGCGGTAAACAGGATGAAGAGTGCCTGTGAAAAGGGCATACCGCAGGTCATTACATTTGGCGGGATCGACATGGTGTATTGGGGTGCGAATGTGCCAAATACCATAGGTGCGAGAAAAGAGTACCGGCATACAGCGGACTGCGTGTTTCATCGCAGCAGTGCAGATGAGGCGTGCCGCTGTGCGAAGTGGGTCGCAGACCGGTTGAACCTGTCCAATGGCAAGGTGACTGTTCTGCTGCCGTTGCGCGGCACCTCCGCTGTAGATAAAGCGGGTGAAGCTCTGTACGAGCCGAAAACGGATCATGCGTTATTTCAGGCGGTACACAAGGAAATGGGGCCGAAAATTAAGGTCATTGATGTTGATGCACATATCAATGATGCGATATTTGCGGATGCAGTGACTGATCAGATCCTACGTTACGCCGATGAAATAAAAGAGTCTATGAAGCAAAAGCAAGCATAAAACTTGTAGACTTACTCATCTCCTCGAATCTTTACCTTATCTTCTTCAAAAAGCATAACGGCCCTGAAAAATCTCCGGACATCGACGGATGTCCGGAGATTTTTGTAGCTGTTTATTAGGGAGTTGTGTAAATGCGGTATTGTCCAGCCCTGCGCCGGTGCGGACATTCAGGTTGCTGCCGTTGGTCGTGACTGTACCGATCTGTTTTGTTTCCTGCGTGTCTGCGGCGCTGCTTTCGGCGGCGGGCAGCGCATCATCGGGATAATCGCCGCCGCTGGCAAAAGCAGAAACGGGAAGAATCCCGATACACAGGAGCATCAGCAGCAGGCTGACGAAAATGCGAGGTGCTTTCTTAGTCATGGTTCAACGCCTCCTTTTCCGAAGTGGCCGGTGCAGGCGCGGCCTGCATACGGTGGAACAGCTCGGCAAACTGTTCCATCGTCATGCCGTTCTCACGCACCATGCCGATAATGTCGGTGTCCTCCAGCTCACGAATCTGCTTTTCCAGCTCGCGGTTGCGGCCTTGCAGATCGGAGATTTTGCCTTTGTTCTTCTCCAGCTCTCCACGGAGCTTCATAATTTTCGGGTTCATATCGTTCACTCTCCTTTACGGCAAGCGCCCATAGCGGTAGAAATGGGACTGCCAATAACACCCCCTACGATATAATCACTTCGCGGCTCGATTTCTCGGTTTGGAAAAGGATGAAAAACCTTGCCAGATAACCGAAAACCCTTGATATACGGGGCTTTTCCGGTTTGTCGTAATTATACCGTAGTGGCACACCTTCGCAACGATGGCGCTCCAGAACGGCGTGGACGTGAAAACCGTCAGCAGTATGCTGGGCCACTACTCTGCGGGCTTCACGCTGGACACCTACGCTCACGTTACCACCGATGCCCAGCTGAAAGCCGCCCAAACCATGGGAAATATCCTATCCCGTGCGGTATAGACATTTCCACTATCCGCTCCCGTTGGGGTCAGCGTTTGGGTCAGGAAAAAGCAGCGGGAGAAAGTAACAACTTATGCAAAACAAAAAGACCCGAAACCGCAAGGTTTCGGGTCTTTTTGGCACGCCGTGAGGGATTCGAACCCCCGGCCTTCTGGTCCGTAGCCAGAC